>Ga0123355_10001031_pt1 | contig 38599 bp, 41 predicted proteins | sample TergutEmb28metaG_3_FD_89872 | JGI IMG/M metagenome (GOLD analysis project Ga0123355, IMG submission 89872) | Embiratermes neotenicus P1 segment gut microbial communities from Petit-Saut dam, French Guiana - Emb289 P1 | ecosystem: Host-associated > Arthropoda: Insects > Digestive system > Gut ...
GCGCAACAAGGAAGTAGTCAGAGAACGACGCATCGCCTTTGTGTGCGAAGCATCGGTGCCCAGTTTACGACCCTTTTTCTGGTGTCTCATAGTGGACCTACTCCTTATCTAAATTTTCAAGTTCAGACCCATGTCGATGAGCTTGTCCTTGACTTCTTCAATCGACTTTGCGCCAAAGTTACGGACGTTCATCAGGTCATTTTCTGTACATTCGGTCAGCTGTCCAATAGTGTTAACACCTTGGCGCTTCAGGCAGTTATAGGCACGAACCGACAAATCAAGTTCTTCGATTGGTGTATCGAGTCCACTGGTGTCACTGCGGTCAATCTCTACAAAGATTGAAGCTTCTTCGATAGGAGCAATGGTCTGCTCTACGAAAAGTTGCGTGTGCTCGTTAATAACGCGTCCTGCGCGTGCAATAACATCATCAGGGGCAACTGAACCGTTGGTTTCAACTTCGATAATCAGTCTTTCGTAGTCCGTACGCTGACCAACACGAGTATTCTCTACCGTGTAAGTACAACGCGGGACAGGTGAAAAGAGTGAGTCGATAGGAATAACGCCAATAGCGTCACCTGCGCGCTTATTGCGCTCTGCCGAAACGTAGCCACGACCAGTATCAATATTAAGATACATAGTCAGGCTTGCACCATCGTTCAGATTCGCGATTTCTTGCTCTGGGTTAACCAGTTCAAATTCGTTAGGAACCTTCAGGTCAGCACCTGTTACTACAGCAGGCCCTGTTACGCTTAGCTCTGCTTCAGCGCTTTCCTCGCCAATGCCTGTATCGCGAAACACAAGACTTTTAACATTTAGGATAATGTCAGTTACGTCTTCGCGCATACCGTCAAGTGCGGTGAACTCATGTTGAGCACCATCAATGCGGATGCTAGTAGCTGCTGCACCTTCTAGTGAAGAGAGCAGTACGCGACGCATACAGTTACCCAAAGTATAACCAAAGCCTCTGTCGAGCGGCTCTACAATGTAACGTGAAACGTTCTCGCCTACTGGCTCAACAGTGACTTCTGGTCTCATAAATTTAGTCATAGATTATATCCTCTGCTTCCCGGAGCTTACTTAGAGTAGAGCTCGACGATGAGGTTTTCTTTAACTGTCAAATCGATTTGGTCACGTGTTGGTAGAGAAATAACACTACCCTGTAGCTTTTCGATATCTACTTCAAGCCAACCAGGAACGGTGCTACGCTCACTTGAGATGATTGCAGACTTAATCTTTAGATAGTCTTTCGCCTTTGGTGCGATTGACACGAGGTCACCTTCGCTTACGCGGAATGACGGAATGTCAACGCGCTTGCCATTAACCTGAATGTGTCCGTGGCGAACAGTCTGGCGTGCTTCTTTACGTGAGCTTGCAAACCCAAGTCGATAAACTACGTTATCAAGGCGTGTCTCAAGTAGGCGTAGTAGGTTTTCACCTGTAATGCCCTGTTGACGGTTTGCTTCTTCGTAGTAGCTGCGGAATTGCTTTTCAAGCATGCCGTAGATACGCTTTGTCTTTTGCTTCTCGCGCAACTGAACACGATATTCACTTTCGCGAGGACGCTTCTTACCAGCCTGACCTGGCGGGTAAGGACGCTTTTCTACTGCACATTTATCACCATAGCAGCGGTCACCCTTGAGGAAAAGTTTTTCTCCTTCACGGCGACACAGTCTGCAGACTGGTCCTGTATATCTTGCCATATTAGATTACTCCTCAAATACTAATTAGACGCGACGACGCTTGCGCGGACGACAACCATTGTGTGGGATTGGCGTCACATCTTGGATACTTGCAATCTCAAGTCCAGCAGCCTGTAGTGAACGAATCGCTGTTTCGCGACCGCTTCCTGGGCCTTTTGCAAACACTGCCACTTTACGCATACCATGTTCCTGGGCAGTCTTTGCCACTGCTTCTGCAGCTAGTTGTGCTGCAAAAGGAGTAGACTTACGTGAACCCTTAAACCCTGAAGTACCTGCAGATTGCCAACAGATTACGTTGCCCTGCGGGTCGGTAATGGTAATGATGGTGTTGTTAAACGTTGACTTTACATGAGCCTGACCAATCGCAATGTTCTTGCGTTCACTACGCTTGATACGGCTACGTACATTTTTCTTAGCCATAAGTTCCTACCCCTTCTTCTTCGCGCCAATTTGACGACGTGGACCCTTACGGGTACGCGCGTTAGTGCTGGTGCGCTGTCCACGAACGGGCAGACCTTTACGGTGACGAAGACCGCGATAACAGCCAATCTCCATCAGGCGTTTAATGTTTTGTGATGTTTCACGACGCAGGTCACCCTCAACCTGCAAGTTCGCATCAATATATTCACGCAGTTGCGTGATTTGTGCATCGGTCAAATCAGCAACGCGGATATCAGCATCAATGCCAGTAGCCGCGATAATTTGCTTTGAAGTTGTTAGACCAATGCCATAAATGTAAGTTAGACCAGTCTCGACGCGCTTATCACGCGGAAGGTCTACACCTAGAATACGAGCCACTCTCGTCCTCCTCTAATTAACCCTGACGCTGCTTATGACGTGGATTGTCACAAATGACCAATACACGACCATGGCGTCGGATAATCTTGCACTTATCGCACATTTTCTTTACTGAAGGTCGTACTTTCACGACGCTCCCGCCTTTCATCCAAATAACAATTCATATATTTCTACGCCCAGCCGCAGGCGATAATCTTCAAACAAACAGGTACACTAAACACCTTTTGGCGGATGTATAAGTGTCGATTTTGAGGGAAAAGCGTGGTAATACATGCAAGTCCTCAAAAGCGGCGCTTAGGCACCGTCAAAATTACTTATATCTGTAGGTGATTCGACCTCTAGTGAGATCGTAAGGACTCACTTCAACAGTCACTTTATCTCCTGGTAGGATACGAATGTAGTGCATACGCATCTTTCCAGAGATATGAGCCAAAACCTTATGACCGTTTTCGAGTTCGACCTTAAACATTGCGTTAGGAAGCGGCTCTAGTACCGTTCCTTCAAGTTCAATCGCACCCTCTTTTTTCGTCACGCACTAGTCCTTAATCTCTAAGAATACTTACAGACAGCAACTGATAAGGTTATCACAACGCCCTCAGTCCTGCAATACAATCCCCAGCTGCGGATTGTAACTCGAACTGCCCCTCTATAGATAGTAACAAATAATGAGGAAGGAAATATCATAGTGACGTGGCAGGCTGAAGTTTACTCTAGAGCTTATTATGAGCTGGTTACCAGCAATAACCTATCTGCATTTGCACGACTTTTACTCATTTATTTAAATATGGTCCCTACTCATTCTTCTGAAGGAAAGATATTCACATCAACTCGCTACCTTGCTAGCGAATTCGACAAGAGCACAACAATTATCAGGTCTGCATTAAAAGAACTTGAGGAAAAAGGGTGGATTAGAAAAGAAGGCAGAATTTGCCCTAAATCAAATCGCACGATGTCTAATGCACTCATTGTAAGAAAACAAAGTCCTTTCCCTCAAGAAGTCACTAAAGAGGTGGCATAAATGAGCAAGCAAAATACAGACTTTAATACTCACTTCGATGAATATGAATTTGAAGTTCATTATGACAGTGGTGAGAAACTTGACATTTATGCCAAGGCTTACCATGAATTCCTCACATATAACGAAATCTCGTTTCTTGCACGATGCGTGCACTTAAGACTTCTCATCTATGCTGGTACAAATAAAACAGCACGTCCAAGCTACGGTGCGTTAATTAAGGAATTCGAACTTAAAGATAAAAGAACAATAATGAAAGCCATCAAACAGCTAGAACAGCACGGATGGATTAAAGTCATCAGGAGATACAATCCAGAAACCAAAAGACACTACTCAAACGAATATATTGTACGTGTCAAAACCCCCAACAAATCATGGGCACTAAATGCTCAAAAACGCACCTCTCAAAGTAGTGCATCAGAATGTACTAGGGGTAGTGCATCAGAATGTACTAGGGGTAGTGCATCAGAATGTACTAGGGGTAGTGCATCAGAATGTACTCCTTCTAACATCACAATTCAAGATTCAAATTCTATCTCCCTATATCCCTCTATTTCACCTACCAATGAAGATTTAGAAAAGGTCAAAAGCGGAGAGAGGGAAATAGAGACATGGGCAAAGGAATTAGGTATTTCTCCCCTCCTCTTCATCGAGCAATACCAAGAGCTGAGAGACCTCGCGGTAAAAAGCTTTTCCAAAATGAAGGATCGCTACATTTTGGCATATGCAGAAAAGCGATTATCAGGCTATGAGCATGAAGGCTTGATTTACTGTCTCAAGTCTTTCAACACTCGCATGAAAAAGCAAGGGAAGCTTCAAAAATACTATCCTCAACTCAACTACTGGCTCAAAAATAAAGAAAACGAATACGGATTAGATACAGATTACAAAAAGTGGAAATCCAAAAAAGAGCAACTTTCTTCAGAAAAAAGCGCAATCACTAAAAGCTATAGCCAAGCTCAAAAAGAATCTCAAGATTTCCTATATCAAGTTGAAGAGCTTGCAAAGACCAATGAAGATGTAGCAGCTGCCCTTGCAAAATACAAAGAGACTCAACAAAAGCGCAAAGGGCAACTGCAAGCATTTAATAACCTTAAAGAGCTTATTAAAACACTACCTGAGGGAACTCACTTAGCCCTCATTACTCCTCAAGCTGGAAAACCCCTTGACAAACCTTCCTCACACTCTTTGCCTGGCAACTCAAAGAGCAGTCAAGGGGCTTCCAGTACCACCATGACCAAGGAAGAGAAGTAGAAATGAATAAACAAAGCATACATGGGATAAGTCAACCAAAACACAAGAATCAACTTATTCATTTATCAACTAGTAAAAATCTTCTGACCTTGAGGTTGACTTACCCACCCAAAAATCAAAGTCACAAAGACTTTTATTTAATAAATAACTAAACGATTAAATCTAGAAGGAGAACAAGTTATGTCATTTATGTCACAGGGTAAAAAGTACGACCCAACCAAAGCCCAATCAATCACTACAATTACAGTAGACCTATCCAATCGTGCGAATCGTGTTTCAAACTACAATTTAAATCTTATACATCTTTTAGAACTTTTTGACCAAGCAATCTCACAAGAGTTTTCAGATCCAGATGCAAAAAAAGAAGTTATATTTAGCTTTTGTAAAACTCAAAAAGATAATTTCTTTGCCTATGTTCTTGTGCCAAAAGCAGCCGTTTATGGTGGTGTTGCTCTAAGTTATAAAGAGGCAAAAACGCTCATCGAACGCTACGGCAACGCAGAGCAATACGCAAGTGTTTTTGACGGAATTATAGAAGCTTAAAAATGAGCAGTGCAAGCAAAGAAGCAGGGCTACTAGTAAGAAATGTTTGCCGCATTTCTAGCCAGATTACTGCCCTGCTTCTTTTTCCAAAAACTCACCCTTTCGGGCGAGGTTCACTAAGAAGTATATCATCGCGCAAATGCTTCTTAGGAGTGACTTTGCCAATATGTCACTCAAATCCAAAAACTCTTATAAGCCCACGCAAGGCATCGCGCGTGTCTTCAATTCTGTCTTGCGTGGGCATAAAGGAATAGTGGTGAGTTCTTTATGCCTTCTAACTTTCAAATTATTTTAATATTTTTAGCCTGCTCTCTACCTGCTCTGTGGCTGATATATCGAGCTGGGAATTATTTACCAATACTGCCAGGAGAAAAAAGAGCAGAGAGAGATTTTAACGAAAGATTCTTATCAAAGATTAGATATTTTGAAGGGGAAAAGCTTGTATGGGAGAGAAGATTTCTTACTTATCACACCAATGGAAGGTTTGAAGTCTCAGACAGAGGGATACTGCTACCACTTAAGATGATGTTATCTGCAAGTTTTGCCAATGCTTCAATTCGCTCTACTTTGTACTATATGAGGGATCGCCCAAGTGCCAAGCTAGAGTTAATGCTATCTCAAAGAGCACAAAACAATCATCCATCAGGCGAACAGTACATTTTTCTTTTCCATGATCAGATGTCTAAACAACCTTACTTAACGTTATTTTTCCAAGAGATATCTAGTGATAATACTTTTGTTCTTTCTCATATCATCACAGAAAAGACAAAGGACAAAACAGATGAAGTCTAGAAAGCACTATAAAAGAGCAAAACGTGAAGCTGGGCAAACTTTTTCTAGCAGTGATCCAAGACAGCTATTTAGGAGTTTATATAAACAAAGCCAAAAACTTAAAGGCAGTACGCTAAGACTAAAGCAAGGAGATAACAATGAGCAGAAAAAATAAAGAAAGAGTTGTAGTTACTTTAACTAGTGACCAAAAAGCTCTTTTACGAAAAACAAAAAACGACACTGGTATTACTAAGTCCAATCAACTAGGCATCTTAATTAGTAAATACCATGAAAAGGAATTTGGTTCAAAAGAAATAACTCAAGCATCTTCAGTTCTTCCAACTTTCACTACAACAAGGCAAAGCAATTAGTTAGTTATTTAAAAACTAAACGATTAAATCCCTAAAGCATTAAAGGAGTACATATATGAGTCAGAAAAATCATGAAAAGGATCCAAGCCCAAACCACACAAAGCACACAAAGACTTTCTCAAAACCACCATCAGCTCAAAGCACGCCAGAGAGCTATAGAGACACTTTCACAGTAGATTATTCTGCTGTTATACATCATTTACCCACCTCTTGTTTAGAGTGCCCAGTAAAAAGCTCTGATGGAAAGTGCCCTCCACTCAAGAAGATGGCTGTAGCAGAAGATTGTAGGCGTAGTGATTGCCCCATTGTCTACAAGCGTAAGAAAAAGACACCTTAGGAGATAGCTGCAGATGAACCATCAACAACATTATGCCCTATCAGACAAAGAAGCTGAACTTATATCAGAAATCGCAAATAGGGCCTGCATAGTCTGTATGATCCCAAGAGATAGTTATCTAGGAATTATTGATGATGTATCAAGTCTCTACACTTTCGGATTAGTAAACCTCAATTTGGATAAATTGCTCAAAGCTTCTGTGGCTGATTTTAGCCATGACATAAATGGCATAAGAAATCACCTGAATAGATCCACATCAAAACTTGAGGGAAACTTCACGCTTAAGGCTACAGGAGACTAAGAGATTTAAAAAAACTATAGGCGAGTTACGAAGAGTAAGTACATATATCGGTAGTGTTTGGCGGTACTACAAAATCAGCAAGTACTTACTCTTCATAGCTCGCTTACAAGAAGCAACAGAGCATAAGTAAAAGAACTGACGAAGGGTTTGCCCTCGCGACCTGTGCGAGCCTGAAGCCAGCCTATAAACAAGAGAGCAGGGAGAGATTAATATGCTAGTAAAAGTTCTTAATAAGGATTTAGATGATATTTGGATAAATCCACATCATGTAGTTAAAATCACCAAAGATCTTTGCCCTAACAAAAATGAAAGTGTCATCGTAGAACTTACTACAGGCATTTTTTATATCCACACCGACGATGTGCAATTTCGAGATGAAATATTTGATGTGCTAACAAAAGAACTTGAGCAAATTATTAACAACAATGAAGGGAAGAGATAATTATGAATATCGGCATCGGAAGTATAAATTTAGTGTTATTGCTAGTTATAGCAACTCCTGTGGTGTTACTTGTTGTGCTAGTAGCAATATCTTACGTGAAAGCACCACCAGATACTGCACTCATTATCTCAGGTATGCGCAAGATCCCTAAAGTACTTATTGGTAAATCAGGCTTTAGAATTCCTTTCCTGCAAAGAATGGACCGTATCCCCCTTGAGTTGATACAAATAGACGTTAAATCAAGAAACGCCATTCCGACAGCAGAATTTATTGATGTTCAAATTGACGGTGTTGCAAATATTAAAATTTCAAAACAAGAAGAGTTTATTGTTAAGGCCTCGCAGCACTTTCTAAATATGCATCCTGAAGCCATCGCAGCTGTCGCCAAAGAAAATCTTGAAGGTAATCTGCGTGAAATCGTTGGAAAAATGAAGCTTGAAGAGCTTCTAAAAGATAGAGACGTATTTGCAGAAAATGTTAAGGCAAATGCTGCAGAAGATATGTCAAATATGGGCTTTGAAATTGTGAATTTTACTGTTCAAGATATTAGAGATGAACATGGCGCAATCAGAGATATGGGTGTTGATAATCTAGAGCAAATCAAAAAACATGCTGCCTTTGCAAAAGCGAAGGCCAAGAAAGAAGTTGAAGTAGTACAGGCTGAAAATGACAAACTAGGTAATGAAGCTAGAGCGGCAGCAGACGCTGAAATTGCAAGACAAAACAGAGACCTTGCGCTAAGACAGGCAGAGTTCAAAAGAGAAGAAGATGAAGCAGCAGCCAAGGCTGAAGCAGCAGAAGCCATTGAGCGCGAACTACAACAAAAAACCATCAATATCAACGCTGCAGACGCTGAAGTGGCCAAGGCAGAAAGAACTGCTGAAATTGAGCAGAGAAATATTGCTGTTGAAAGAAATAGGCTAGATGCTCAAGTTCGTGCAAATGCTGATGCTGAGAGATATGCCAAAGAGCAAAGAGCTGAAGCTGCAAAGAGAGCACAGATTCTTGAGGCTGAAGCAGCCAAAGAAGAGGCTCTAAGAGACGCTGAGGCGATTAAAGCCAGAGGTGCAGCTGAAGCAGAAGCCATTAGAGCTAAAGGTCTGGCAGAGGCTGAGGCTATTAGAAATAAAGCCGAAGCCATGAAAGAAATGAAAGATGCTGCAATCATTGAAATGGTGTTAGAGCAACTTCCAGAAATTGCAACTGCAATTGCAAAACCAATGGAAAGTATCGACAACATTACACTGTACGATCCAAATGGCACTACCGAACTACAAAGAACAGTAACAGCTGGTATTAACCAGGTATTTGATTCGGCAGCAAGTGCTGGCATAGACATTAAATCACTGCTCGCTGGAATGATTGGCGGAAAAGTGGCTGGAAGCAACTCAGCTCAAAGTAGCGACACTCCAGCTTTAACGCTTTCATCAAATAGTCAAGAATAACCAATCAGGAAACTCGCAGCCCCATGAAATCTATAGCCAAAAAAATAAGTGCTAAAGGTTGTTGGGGCTGTGAGGCTTGCTTTTTGGATGATTGGAACGGCAAGTGCGCATATCAAGACAAATATAAATGGCTCAAAATAAAGCAAAGACGTGCGTTAGACAGGCTATACAAAGAAGAACGCCAGTAACATGATAAAATGCTTACAAGCAATTTTTACAGCACCTTCCACACCAGCTGTAGACAAGGCAGAAAGGAATAACTAAGTGAGCAATATTAACGATATACTGAGGTATCTCAGAGAAGAGTATGTCAGTATTGACGATCTTTATCGTGAAGATAGTGTCGCAGTCGATGCAAAGAAGTCCGTTCAACATCAAAGTTTAGACGCAAAAGAGCAACAGCTCACTAGTATACAAGAAGCAATGATAGAAAATGATCCTGTTCAGTCTATACAGGTACATGACAAGAGCCAGGGGAGCATCTAATGGCAACTTCAGAACATAGTCGCATAATCAAAAATGCAGCCAATACAGCACGTCTCAACTATCACAAAGAACTTGCTGCAGGTGGAGACGAAACAGACCTCGCAAGCACTGGTGTCACTTTTACATATGAAAATGGCATATATCATGTTGATTATATCCGATGGTCTGAGACAGAGCACGAACAAGCGTCGAGTGAATACCTCCTTCGCGGTGGCGATGGTCTTTTGGGTTCTTGGGAAACTGTTGAAGCCTTAGAAGCTTATATGAGCAGTTCCTATAGAGGTATGCATGAAAGCGAAGTTGCCGAAATGACTCAAAATAATCTTCAATTGTTAAAAAGAGAATATAAAGCTGAACTTGAGCACTATAGAAGCGAAAACAAACAAAAACTTCAAAATCTTATTGCCAAAGAACAACAACTTACAACCATACAAGAAGCACTTAGCAGTAACAAAGAATTGGCAAGTGAACCAGTAAAGGATAAAACGATTTAGAGATTAAATATAAGTAAGTAGCAACAACTGTGTAGACCTTCCACAACTACACAAAAGACAAACAGTAACAGCACCTTCCACACTAGCTGTTACAACAAGGCAGAAAGAGAGATTTATCATGGCAGATATTGGTGATGATTTAGGCAATAGTATAGGTAACTTTGCCCAACAAACATTTAGGGAATGGTTTTCAAAGTGCACAAAAAAGTGTTGGGATAGCGTGTGCGATGAACTCAAAAACAAACAAAATCTAGCTCCCACAGCACAAGAACTAGGACGTGACCCTGACTCCGTTTTCTATGCCCAAGCGTTCGAAACAGACCAGCTGCATCTACTAGAGATTAAAGATGTACCAGCCTGCAATCAAATCTCTGATGAGCTTTCAAGAAATGGTATTTATCACGAAAAAACAGTTGATGCAGATATAGTCTTTCTCGGAAGAGATACTGAGGCTGTAATAGAGAGCCTCGGAGAAGTCGCAAAGACCTATGGCGTGCCTGACGTAGACATTAAAGACAGGTATCAGTTCAAAGATGATGCATCTTTAGATATGGCTTATCTAAAATACCAAGAGGAAGCTGCTAAAGAGGGCTTGTCAGCACAAGTAAAGGGCTTGAGTAAAGCAGATTTTAAAGAAAAGTTCTTAGAGACCTTAAACCAAGGTGAAGATGTTCTAGCACTTAGTGGTACACAGATAGATTTAGCTCCTTTCATTAAAGGAGATCATGTAACGATAGACAAGCAGACCGTATTTACTAAATCAAGTGATATTTCACTTTCAAGTTCTTGGAGCATTAAAGATGCTGAAACTTTTAATGTACTTCACAACCAATTCGGAAAAGAATTGCGTCCGCAAGCATTTGCAAAAGAACTCTCTAAGGCACTTGATAGCAAGAAAGACTTTGGTGTAATAACTAAAAATGGCCCACAAGTAAATCTTCACAAGCTACGAGCTGACGGATTAGTAAGCGCTAAATCTCCTTCTTTTGCTGAAGTTGAAAAGCGTCTAACTAAACTACACGATCATCTCTCAAGCAAGAACAGACTTGACCGCGACTTGGATAAAACAAAAGAAATTACAGACAAAACACAAGATGCAATCTCTCAAGCTAAGGCCTTGGTGAGATAGCATGAAAAGCAAAAGAGACAATACCTTTGGTGGAGGTAAGGTTTTTGTTGTAGGGGTTATAGTATGGGTCGCGGTAGGCTTTATAGCAGCTCATGTAGCACATATTGCAACCACAAGTCATCTACCCACAATTGATGCTGCTCTTGGAGCTCTAGCAAACCCTCTACAGATTCTAAACTCAATAACGACAAGCTTCCTCCCTCCACTTACTGAAGAGGTAGTACTATCGGCTGCTCTTGCTGGAGCTGCAGCACTTGTTATTGTAGTCCAGCTTATTATCGGCTCTATTCACAAATATAGACGAGGTGAAGAAGAGGGTTCTGCTCGGTGGGGTACTTATGGGCAAGCTAAAAAGTTTGCAAATCTAAAGGAGAAGTCTAAAAATCTTATTTTGTCAAAGAGGATTAAACTTGCTTTTAATCCCAGAAGTCTAAAATATGCAAGAAATCTAAATGTCTTTGTAGTAGGTGGATCTGGTAGTGGTAAAACAGAGTTTGTAATCAAACCAAACATCTTGCAATCAGCACATGAAACAAATTTCTTAGTCAATGACCCTAAAGGAACAGTAATCAAGTCTATGGGAGGCTTTCTTGAGCATTTAGGTATAGAAGTTAGGCAGTTCAATACAGTAGATTTTGCTTCTTCTAGCTGCTTTAATCCTTTTGAATATGTAAAGACAGACTCAGATTTGCAACTAGTTATTAATAACTTTATGGTGTCTACAACCCCAGACAACTCTCAAGCCTCAGATCCGTTTTGGGAAAAGTCAGAGATAAATCTCTACACATCTTGCTTGTCGCTTTTGAGAGATTATTTTCCCAATGACTTTAACTTTCCCATGCTACTAAAGCTCATTTCTTGGGCAAAAGTAGATGAGGATAACAAGGCTGCAAAATCAAAACTGGAACTACTCTTTGAAGAACTAGAGACAGGAGTAGTACAAAGCGTTAAAGATGATACAGAGCTAACTCCTGTAAAGCTTGGAGTGCGCGATATAGCTCCCAAGCAAGAAACTCTAAGACAAGAGCCAAGTTTACTAGTAAATAGCAGAACAGGAAGAGAGGTAGGTAGACCAGATCCTAAAACAGGCAGAGTGGGAATAGATCAGTCTGACGACATCTCATTAGACAACTTCAAAGGGTATACTGATGCCCCACAGCCCACAAGAGATTCAATTCTTGCAAGTGTAAGAAGCCGCCTGTCAGTTCTTAAAACGGAGGAAGTAAAGCACCTACTCACAAAAGATGAAATGGGCCTGAAAGATCTTTCAGATCCAAATAAGAAAGTCGCAATATTCCTAACGTCTTCTGATGTAAATAACACTTATGCTTTCTTATCCTCTCTTATGGTGTCACTTACCATAGAGATGCTAAATCAAGAAGCAGATATTACTCATGGCGGCAGGTTACCAAAGCCTGTAGGACTCTACATTGATGAGCTTCCTAATCAATATATCGCAGGCATCGAGCGTGTAGTGGCTACATGTAGATCAAGAAATTTCTTTATTCAAGCTATCGCTCAATCTAAATCACAGCTTGCTGTCATGTATGACAAAAATGTAGAGACCATCATTGACTGTTGCGACACTATGATTTTCTTAGGAGGCAAATCACAAGAAACTACTGAAAGTATTTCTAAGATGATTGGTAAAGAGACCTTTATGACTACTAATGTTAGCTACGATTCTAAGGGCAATAGAACGCTTTCAAAACAAGCCAAAGGTAGAGATCTTATGAGTCCTGATGAGATAGCTCAAATGGACAAGATGAAGTCCATTATCTTGATTTCAGGCTCTAGACCTTTCCTGGACCAAAAGTTTGTACCTAAGTATCACAAAAACTATAAATATATTAATCCAGGACATAAGGGTGTGTGGAGATGGAGAGGCCTTCTCCCTCGTTTTGAAAAACCAGTCTTTGACAAGGAATTTGATTACTTAGAGTACCGCAAAAGGTGGCTTGAGGCTCAAGAAAGCACAGAGAGTGACAATAGCGATGTTGTTTTGATGCAAGGCAAAGGAAGTGCTGAGTATCAGTCAGAGAGCTCTCAGGCACAAACTGGTGGACGCGTCAAAGACAAAGACCCTGTTCGTGACAACAAAGCAAAAGTGCTAGAGCGTAAGAGGTAGCAGATGATGAAGCAACGTAACAAGGCACGCTCAGAAGAGCTGCATATTCTTGAGCTTATAGACGATAACCAACCCTATCAGATATGGAAGTCAAAACAAGACAAGCAATACCTCATATTTGGAAAACACGTGGTTCCAAATCAATACTTAGGAGTGCTTGGATATGAACTTATTGGATGCTCTACAGAAAAGAAGGCAAGAGAGCTTGTCAGTGACTTTGTGCAAGGTCGTCTAATCCCTCCTGTGAGGCTTAAGCATACAGAGGCAAGGCTTGCTGAGGTGGCAAAGGTATTGGCTGTAGAAAATGCCTAAAAAATGAAAAGTAGTGAGCCTCTAGAACCACTTATAAGTGACCGATAAAGTTTCCACCCAATATCAATCTGGTTCAGGAGCCTCACTACAACAAGGCAGAAAGGAGTTTTCAGAAGATGTATACACATCTAAAGGAAAAACCTTCCTGTATACAGAGTAGCAAAACAAGCACATAAGTGCAACAGTTATGGCAAGAAAAGTGACATAAACGTCACACTACCCCACCTTCCACATTAGGGGTAAACAGGGCAGAAAGAGAGTTTAAGCATGAACAAAGATAGTGAAGTAATGAGCATGTTAAAAGACATGTCCACTACAGAAAAAATTGAATATGAGTCTAACCCAGTTACTCTTTCTAGAATTCAAGAAAAAAGAGCTCTGAAAGAAGAAATCAAAGAAAAAGATGCTCAAGCAAAACGTGCTGTTCTTGAAGCAAAAAAAATGGAGCGCAAGCAAAAGTATGAAGCTTCGCAAAAGAGTAAAAGTATCCGCAAATCACTTAGAGGTAGAGCTGATAGCACTTTAAAAGAACTTCAAGAAATTAAAATTGAAAGACGTGCTAAAGAGGCTACTGACATCATTAAATACAATGCTGTTTTTGCTGATGGAATTTGTCAAGTAGATGAGCATAAAAGATCTGTCATGCTTCATATTTCAGACATTTCTTATAGAGACATTCCAGAAAGCTCTCAAGAAATTGTCCATGAAGAGATTAGTCGTATTTATGACTCGGCATCTGATGACATTATTATACAAAGACTCATTGTAAATACTCCTTCTCCTGATAGTGAAGAAACTACTGAGTCAAGCGATAGAAATTTTTACAATGTATCTAGACTTGTTACAAAGGTAGATATAGAAGATGCTCTTGAATACAACAGAATCATTAACGAGAAGATGCGAGAAGGTGTCTCAAACATTGAGCGCGGATTATATTTCATTTTAACAATTCGTACAGATGATTTAAGCCAAGCAACACATAAGCTGGCAGATATTAGATCAACAGTACAAGAAAAGCTCTCAGCTCTTAAGTCTCGTGTACGTGTACTCAGCGGAGAAGAGCGCCTAAAGGTATTCCATAGTCTTTTAAGGCCTTTTAGAACTTTTAATTTTTCATATGAAAGATCGATTACTGAAAGTGCGTCCTCTACAACAAAAGACTATATCTCTCCTTATGCTTTCATTTGGAATCCTGATGGAGCAGATGACATCTTTAAAGTAGATGATGTATACGGAAGAGTTCTTGCGCTAAAGATTCCCGATGGAGAGTTAAATGATCGTGTATATGCTGACATTGCAAGTCTTCCAATCCCGTTAGCAATATCAGATTTTGCTTATCCCATAGACAGGGCAGAATCTGTCCTTGAACACAAAAAACACTTAGCTTCTATTGATTCTGAAATCATTAAGGGTGAGAAAAAGGCATTTAAGCATGGCCACAACTATTATCCTGGCACAGAAACTACAAGGACAAAAGATGCGCTTGAAGAGGGGCTTCGGCAAATCCAAGATGCAGGACAGCGCATGTTTGGTTGGTGCGGATATGTCTACACCTATGCCAAAACTGCAGAAGAGCTAAATAACCAAACACACCAAATTATAGCTGCTGCAAAACAAAACTCAATAGAAGCTGAGCCTCTAGCTCTAAGACAACATCTTGCACTCAACTCAGTTCTTCCCATAGGTCAAAATCTACTTCCCATTTCACGAGTCCTTACTACAGCACAAGTGGCTATGCCTTCTCTCTTTGTAGCTGCAGAGCTCTTTCATAAAAATGGAGTTTGGGGAGGACAAAACAGAGTTACTAACAACCTAGTTTTGATAGATACAAACAATCGTGACTACTTTCCAAGTGGAATGATTTTCATTTGCGGGCCTACAGGTACAGGCAAATCTATGACGACTAAGAATTTTGTGCGAGGGCTAACTTTAGTAGATCCCACAGCACAAGTTATCTATTTTGACAGAAAGAGTGAATATAGAGCTCTTGTAGAACATGTTGGCGGTACTGTGATTAAGCCTGCAATATCTGCCAAGGTTTACTTCAATCCGCTAGAGCTCAGTGATGTAAAGGTTCAAAGAGGAGGAAGTCTAGAAGAACAAATCGGCTTTAAGGCCGATGCTATTATTGCTCAAGCAGCCGCTAGTGCTGAAGCTGGAGGACGCATACTATCTGAAGAAGAAAGGTCTATCCTTTCTCGCTGTGTAGAAAATATCTACGCACCTCAAAGAAGACACTTCGCAAAGCACGGTACTTTAGAGGGCTCTACCTCTCCCCTTCTACAGGATCTATATAACGAGCTGGGCAAACAAAAAGAACAAGCTGCAAAGAGCTTGCAGCTGCGCTATGAGCGCTTTGTAACAGGCAACTTCAATTTCTTTAACAATCCCTCTAATGCTGATTGGTCTGCAAGACAAATATGCATTGATCTTTCTGCAACACCTACAGACGCAACTATATTTAGCATGATTGCAACTTGTGAAGCCATAAGAAATCTTATGTATTACAACGCCTCTCAAGGAATTAAAACAATAGTGGTTTTAGAAGAACTACAAGCACTTACAGAGTTTCCGTCAGTTCTTGAATATTTCTCAAGGCTCATTAATGAAGGTAGACAGTTTGGTCTCAAGATTGTAGGCATAACTCAAATACCTGATGCAATTCTGGCTCATGAAAAGGCAAGAAATCTCATCTTAAATTCTGACTGCATTATTTTGCTCAAGCAATCAATGGAATCAAGATTGATGTGGGAAAAGTATTTGGGACTTGGTAAAGAAGAGCTTCTCTCTATTGGAGATGGAACAAAAAGAGGTGACGGACTTATTGTAGCAGCTGGTCTTGGAGTTAGAGTTCCTTTCAAAGGAGAGTTTCCTGAGACAAGTTATCTCTATGACCTCTTCCAAACAGAACCAGAAAATGAACAATACAAGTTTAAATCTGCAGAAGAGATAGCAGAAGAAATCGCAAGTAAAGACAAAGAAATTGCAGAAAACGACTTTTCTGCAGCAGTAGTTACACAGGAGGTAACAAACGTGGACGCAACAACTCAAGTACCAACAGTAGAGGCAACAGACAACGAAGTACCTTGCATTCTTTGCAAAAAGCCACTAGCAAGTGAGGCAAAGTTTTGCCATTTATGTGGTGCAAATCAAGAAATGCTCACCAAGGCTCAAGATGCTTCACAAGAGCCAGTGGCAGGAGTAAAGCCCGAAGCTACCATCCCTTCTTCAGAAAGTACCCCAGAAGCTGTAGCAGCTTCTCAGGCATCGAGTCTGCCTGCAGAAGTACAGACGGCAACCACTGAAGTGACTGAAGAGCCTATGGTAGCAGAAGAGACAGCTGATAAACCAAAAGGGCTTTTTGGTAAGCTTTTCTATCCTTCAAAACCAAAAACAGAACTCGCAGAAGCTCCAGCTGAAGTGCCAGTAGCAGAAGTAACTGCACAAGCAGCACATGTAGAAGCAGTAGAAGAGGTCCCTAGTGCAGAGACTGCAAAGGCACCAGTAGTGCCTGAGTTAAATACTACTACCTCCCCTACTGAAGTTATAGCTGAAGCAGGAAACGAGGCAGTAGAAACTTCTTCTGTGCAGGTGATACCAATACCAGAGTCTGCACCTGCTCCAGCAGAGACACCGAGCATTAAAGAGTGCAAGAACTGCAAAGTTGAGCTTGCAGTAGATAGCCCGTTTTGTCCGCAATGCGGCACAAGCCAAAATGAGGCACCCTCTGCACTAGTAGAAGTTGTAGAAGCTCCTTCTGAAATCGCAGAAACTCCAGCAAGTTTTGGTGAAACCACAAAAAGTGCTTTGCCGAGTAAAGAAGAAACTTTGGCCCTTATCGAAAGTCAAGGATCTGCAGCAGTAGAAACTTCTCAGGTTCAGGTGGTACCAACACCAGAAACTGCACCTGCTTCTGTAGTAGAACCTACTCCCGTAGCACCAGAATCTCTGCCTAAACCTAATCAAGAAATCGCTGAAAATCTCGCAGAAGAAACTTCAGGGCTTGCAGCATTGCAAGAAGCTGGAATCCCTCTTCCCAAGGGCTTGATTTAGAGAAGACTAAACAATGAACGAACGTGACGACATAAACAAAGGGATTGGTATTATCCGATCGAGTGAGCGCAGCGCTTCGCGAGATGGACTTATAACATCTTCAGGACAAAAAGAAAGTTCTCTTGCTGCTGCTAAGCGCTCAAGCAATGCTCAAGACGTAGAAATACACTCTGGGTCTAGATTGTCACGGAGTAAAGATGCACAACAAAGCAAGAGCTCTTCTATTGCTAGCCCACCAAGAAAACCAAGAAAAGCTAAGACCCAAGGAAAAGCTCGTAAAGGGCAGAGAGAGGGCAAGGAGAGCTTCAAGGGCACTGTAGAACAAGGAGGGCTTAGCACAAGGGCAAGAGAGCAGGCTTTAAAGGGAGCAGGCGGATCTCAAGGTGCAGCTGGAGCGAAGGTTCTAGATTCAAGTTTTCCCAATCAGCTCCAAAGCGCACAAGCTCTCAAAGGGTCTAGCACAACAAGTGGACTTCCCATAAATGAAGCGAGTGTTACTAAGTTTGTTGATTCAATATTTGATGACAATCTCCATTCAAGCGATGCGCATAGCGTTTATGCAGCTGGCAAAAATACTTATAAAAAAGTGTCAGAAATACATGAAGCCCATCAAGTAAAAAGGCCTTCGCCTGAAATTGAAATGCCCAACAAAGACAAAGATCCTCTAAAGTCACGATCAAAAATACAAAGAACCAAAAGTGCAGGTTCTAAAAGTGCCAGATCTGGCACAGGAAGCAACTCAGCTTCAAGCTCAAGGTTAAGTAGAGGCAAGAGAGCAGCATCTGCACAAAATAAGCAAGCAAGCCCCATCCAAAGGCTCCTGAGGCTAAAACGCTTTAGAGAACATAGCCTAGCTACAAAGCAAGCAGGAGGCACGATAAAGGCTTCTGCTAGTGCAAAATCAACTACTACCACCTTAAAAGCCACTTTCGCAGGAGCAGGTAAGGCTGCTGGAGGAAGTGGAGCAGGTGGAGCTATTGCAGCTGCTGGTGTTACAGGCCTGATTATTTTAGCCATTGCAGCTGTATTACTTGTTGGCTTTTTTGTGGTAGGAGCTATGACGGGCAGCATAGCTGAGGCTCAAAATGAACCTTCAATAGACGGACTGGATGGCTATCCTGCCATTATTGCTAGCTTCTTACTAGATCAAGGTCTAGAACCCCTACACGTTGCAGCAATTATGGCTAATGCACATGCTGAATCTGGATATAATCCTGCTTTAGCAGAGGTATTCAATCCTGCAGAGGCACAAGAGTTTACCTCAGCAGGCCAAGGCAGAGGATTATTTCAATGGTCTTTTGTCAATCATCCAACAGGAGGTAATAGACGCGGACAACTCTATAACTTCACAGGCTTTGAAGGAAATGCTGAAGCACTAGATGGTTCACTTAGCAGACAAAACCCCAATGGAAGTTGGGCAAATATCAACAATCAGCTTAACTTTTTATGGGGAGAGCTCACAGGCCAAGGGCCTGCAGCCAATTACACAAGTAATGGTTGGGGCAGAGGCGGTTCATGGTCTGGCTTTTTACTCATCGATGACCTAGAAGATGCAACTTATTATTTTGCGTATAGATTTTTGCGCCCCCATCAATCAGCACTAGACGCAAGGATGCCACAAAAGCTAGAAGAAGCAGAAAGAATCTATGCAATCCTCATGCCTTCAGGAGATTTTGCAGGAGGCTTTGTGTGGCCAACACCTGGCTTTACTAATATCACCTCTCCTTTTGGATACAGACCAAGAGTATTTGGCTCTGGTATGGAGTTTCATACAGGCATAGATATAGCTCAAGCAGGCATTAACAATGCTCCTGTAGTAGCTATAGCTTCAGGACAAGTCACTTTTGCAGGCTGGATGGGTGGCTATGGAAATACAGTAGTCATAAATCACGGAAATGGTACAACCTCGCTCTATGCTCACCTAAGTTCACTAGGAACTTCACCTGGCAGGATAGTGAGTGCAGGACAGCGCATCGGATCAGTGGGATCTACAGGAAACTCAACAGGTCCACACCTTCATTTTGAAATAAGAGTACACGGACAACCCGTAGATCCTATGGGCTTTAGAGTATCGAGCGATTAAGGAGAAAAACATGATAGTGGTACTTGAAATACTAAAAGAATATATGCGCTACGTGATAGCAGCTATAATCTTAATCTTACTTCTAGTAGGTGGCTCTATTTGGATGTGGATAGACAACAATGGTACGCCCATTGAAAGCGAATACAGCCAAGAACAAAGTGAAGAAGCAACTGCTTCTCCTACAGACGGATTAAATGATACTCAAATAAACCTTGTAGAAGATTATTCCTCTGAAATCGAAAACTTTCTAGAAATCCTAGAAAGTGGTGCTTGGGTAAGTGAAAACGCTAACACAACAATTACTTTTAACAATAATAGATTTTTCACAGATCCTGACAGTGAAGGTACCCCTTTTGCCATACAGACTATAAACACTACTCAACCAATAATCACTTTTGATCTGTCTACACCTACAACACAAGTTGTTACAAGTGACGTTACAGAAATAACTACAGTAGCAATACTTGTAGATAACACTTCACATCTCATAGAGCTACGTCACTTAACAATCTATAACCCTGATGTACCTACGTCTACACAGTTTACTTATGAGCTCTCAGGAACTATTTTTGGGCAAGGGACATTTAGACATCACATACAAAGTGAATCTATCGATATTGAGGGAGACCTTTCTGCTTTAGCACAAATTATTAGTGAAGAAGAACTTGAAAAAATAGAGCTAGAACTAGCACTCTACATCACATCAAGATTTCCAACAGTTACTACAGCATTATTTACAGAATCTGTAGATGTAGATTTTTCTGCAAATACAATTACTTCAATATTCATTTTAGATGACCGTAGAAATACAAATCTAAATGTAATTTATGACACAAGTACAGAAGAAATTGTTATTCATGATGGCAGCTTTATAGGTGGTTTAAGGTTGCCATGATAAAGCTAAGAAACTACATATCAGAGCGCAAGCAGCAGCTTTTGATGCTATTTGCCTGTACAGTAAGCTTCTTGCTTTTGCACTCCTTGATGCCTAACATTGCTTTTGCGATTGTTGACGGAATTATAGAGAGCATAAATGACTGGCTGGTAAGTGTTCTATTATCAGCAGCTGAAAGTATGTTTAATTTCTTTCTATCTAACCTTGCGGGATTGACAGTTGAAAGTGTTTTAAATAGACCTTTCGATGCTCTTATGGGAGATGGCTCAACTCCTATGTGGAATATGCTATCTACGTTTAGAAATGTGGCTATTATTCCTGTTGCTGGAACAATACTTGGTTTTGGAATTTTGTTTCAGATGGTAAGCATTGGTAAAAACTGGGATAAAGGAGACGGAGATTTAGCTACAGTCATGAAAGATTTTATTTGGCTTGTAGTGTACTTCGTATTATTTACTTGGGCTATTAACTACTCAGATCAGTTACTGATAGCTATATATGAGGTTATACAGTTTATGGTTGCTCAATTAATAGGAAATCCTAATACTGATACTGTTGCTGCAACCATCACGCTAGACGCAGATTCTGTAGATTTTCATGTGGGAGAGGCATTACTGCTCCTGTTCTTTGGTGTTATAACTCTGTTTTTTGGATCCTTGGCCTATGGTGTAGCCATTGGCATTGGGTGGTATAGGGCATTTCAGCTCTGGATAATGTTTACTTTGGCACCCATCGCTATTGCCTTTTTTAGTCATGAGCAAACACGGCCATGGGGAGTAGGTTTTATTAAGTGGTTTATATCTACTTGTCTAGCCATTGTAGTTACTGTACTGGTTCTTATGATATTTCCCTCAATTGCAGTTGTAGTAGCTGGAAATATAGATTGGGCTCATGCAGCAATTCATTCTGCTACTGCACTTCTACTTGCCCTTATCAATTTAATAGTCTTAACACTTGCAGCAATAGCAATCATATTGGGATCTGGAAAAATAGCGAGAGACTTGCTGGGCGGATAACCAAGCAGTAACAGCACCTTCCACACTAGCTGTTACAACAAGGTAGAAAGAGAGTTTAGATATGAAAAACAAAAAGAATATTACTTTTCTACTTCATAAATGCACACCTTTAAGTATAGAGAGGAGGTGTAGATGATGGGTTTTGAAATTGACATGCAAAACGTAGGTTTTGCCATGATGTTTTTACTTACAGCTGGAGTTGCTTTTGCACTTGTAAACATTACTTACAAACTCAAGGCAATCAAGAAGGAGAAGCAAGCGATTTCAGATGTCTTGGAAGACTTGGAAGAAAAGGGTAAGGCAAACAAAAAGGATAAATAGAGTCACACAATACTAAACAAACAGTAACAGCACCTTCCACATCAGCTGTTACAACAAGGCAGAAAGGACAACAAAAAATGTTAGCTCAAATAATGGACGTACTTAGAAACCTCATGATTTTTGCAGGTTCTTTGTGCTTGCTCTTTGCACTCATTAAGTTTGCATCAGGGCAACTGCAAGGAGGGCTTGATGGTGCAGATCAAACTAAGGCACTCGGTGCACTCGGGGCTGGAGCTTTGCTCTTAGGTGGTGCTTTCCTGGTAAATACTATTGATATTTCTTGGATTGCATATATTCCACAAGCTACTTACTTCTTTGCTTAAAGAAAGTTTAATGATCATGTTATCAGTACCAGTAAATAAAGACGTTTCGCAGTTTAAAGCAAAGAAAGCTGGCTTTAGACCCAGAACCTTTTGGTCTTTTATAGCGGCACTTATTTGTGCCGCTATAGCAGTCCTATTTCTCATGTTTGTAGTTCAGATTGAGCCAGGCTCAACAATAGGACTTCTCGTAATTGCGATTGCTGCAATACCAGCTCTAGCTTTTGGCTTTTGGAAAGATCTTCCAACAAACACTACAGGGCTTGAATTTGAAGAGTGGTTACCACTTTGGATGGAGCACACCTTGAGCAAAGGAGTACAGCAATCCTTTTATGCAGCACCATGCCACAAACAAGGACTCATAGAAAACCCCTATGAGCCAGAAACAAAATTAAATGCAGAATGGCAAGCAATAAAAGACATTAAAGGATTAGAACTCTACAGACCAACAGATGAACTTCTAGGAACAGAAGGAGAAAGGCCATGAGCAATAAATATAAATACGGTGACATTTCATCCGATTGGTTTGCAGACGATAAATCTGAGCGTGAACATGCTATCGAAAAAGGTCTGTATGACTTAGCAAATTATCCTGGGACATTTACTACTGTCCGCGATCTAAGTGATGCGATGATTGAAGATTATTGTCAAGAAATCTCTGAAATAGACACTTTTGGTCGTCCCCTCACAGAGCGACTGCTAGAAGGAAAGTATGCAGAGATTTATAATGGCCACTTTTATGTAAATCGTGCAATGGTTGCACTAACTCGTGCAAATTTAGGACTCGAAACAGGACTTAGTGAAAAACAACTAGACACACTTGCAGCTCAATGGCTAGAGGCAGGACCAGAAGTGGCAAATGCCTATCTTACAGAAGAGTATTTAAAACAAAATCTGCAAAATCTATTAAGCGAACTAAGTACTTATCAACTCACAAATGCCCTAATGTCTAGAAGTGATATCTATTTTGACATTTGGACAGCAGAAGACTTTATAAATCAAACAAACCAAGATTTAACACAAGAGCAAATTGAGTATATCGCTAAAGAGCTCAATGACTCTGAGCGCCTAAGGGAAAATATGGGTGACACCATCACTTCAACTGTCCAAAGGATTGTAAAAGAGGCAGACTTCATAGAGCTAGACACGACTGTCACCTATCCCACAAGGTCAGCACAAACCTTCCCTATGGATAAATCTTCCAACAAACAGACTTCTCCTAGTCTAGACGCAAAAGAGCAACAGCTCACTAGTATACAAGAGGCTCTATCTTCCGAGCCCGCCTCCCCCATACAAGCACAAAATAAGGAGAAGCAGCTATGAGGCATTGCAATAACCTATAAACAACTATAGACAAGGAGTAGAAAATGGACTTTTCAAGAGATTTTAAAGAGTGGCTGCAGGAAAAGATAGCAGAAGCTTTAGACAATTACAGTGATACAAGTGTATATGGATGTGATTTAGTAATTACCCTCTTTGAGGGAGAGAACGTTAATGGAAGTATCCTCTTTAACACAGAAGATGCAAAAGAATTCATCAAAGACCACTGGGATGATGCAGGGGAGATTCATACCTACCTCAAAGAGAATCTAGAGATGGTGATAAATCCCTTTGACGAGCCTGAAAAGTTTCATGTCTGCATGTTACTTGAAGGTGCTCGCGAGATGCTTAATAACAATACAAGTGAACTGCTCAATGAGTACTGGAATGACCATCTAGAGCTAACAGATGCAAGTATAGCGATTCTAAAAAGTGACATCGGAATAGACACTGGTCTTGAATCGCAGCAGCTAGCTGTTCTTCGTGACCTGCATGATCAAGAACCAGAACTTGCATGTGATGTTGCAGAATCTTATCTAAATGAGCTAGAAGAGAAGAGATCTGCTCCGTGCTCTCTTGATGTTATTGCAGGTGAAGTAAGCGTGGCTGCAGAAAAACTAAACTCTATTAAAAACACACCTCAAAGTCTAGATGATAAAGACCAACAACTAACTGCTACTCAAGCAGCACTCTCACAAGACCATGAAGTAAGTCCAAAAGAGAAAAAAGTAGGTGATATTGTGAAGTAATACATTTAAGTATAAGCGTGGTAGAATAGGTGAGTTGTGTAGACCTTCCACAACTACACAAAAGACAAACAGTAACAGCACCTTCCACACCAGCTGTTACAACAAGGTAGAAAAGGAGTACGTTATGAAAAATTTCATAAGCAAATTTACCCGTCTACCTAAGAGTGCAAAAATCACTGCACTAACTTCAGGCTTTGTGGCCCTGACGTTAGTTTTTGCAGGTCTTGGTTTTGCCCTTTTAGGAGACAGTGCAAGTAATGTTGCACATACAGAGCACAATGTTTTAACTTCACTAGGTACTGAGATACTTACAGAAAGTGAAGTAGAAGCAGCAGTGCTAGATCCCATCGTTGAAAGAGAAATCTTTGACGGTGTAGATACTGGACTCACAGGAGATATTGATGAGCTAGAGCTTGTCAATGTAATCTATGTGAAAAACACTCTTGCTGATGGTAATTATGTACCAAATCATTACAGCATTAGTGATGTTATGGGCACAGGAGACGTTGAAAGGCTCTCTGAAATGTTCATCACACAGCTTGATACTATGTTTCCTGTATATCAAGTCAATGAGTTTAGTGACTACTATATTGCCTTCATTGACAGTTTTTTCAATGATGAACGCTACACGCTCCAACATGCAGACTTTGCATATTGGGACTTCACAGGTAATGCTGTAGATAATGTCATCTTCGACACAGATACAGGCATTGCCTACATTCCAAAAGTTCTTTACACAGAGTACACTGATGATGCTGATTTTATGGGCATTCAAGCTCAACTACTTCAAGTACAACACTCTGGAGAGATTGAGGGAAGCTCTGCTGTAGAGATCCTAGATCTTACAGAAGGAGATGAGCTAGAGCACGCAGCTTACCTCTACCCCATCTTTAATATGGCTACTACAGTAGAAGCTGAAGCTGGTCTAAATGCTGAAGATCTAGCAGTAGCAGTTAATGGTATTCCTGTAGGAGATGATCTTGTAGATTATGACCCAAATACAGGTGAAGTTACCGTTTACATGTCTTCGGCATCAATTCACTCACTCACAGTAGATTTTGCTGAAAATGTAGAAGCTACAACAGCCCTATCAAGTATCACTCCTCTAAATAGTGGAACTATCACTATTGGAGGCAGAACTTTCAACTCATGGATGGAAGTTCAGTTTGATGGTGAGCCATTCCCATCAGGAACTCGCACAACATCTACTCTTGCTATGTTTTATAGATCACACGGCCCTGCCTTTGATGATCCGCATGTAACATCATTTGATTATGGTACTTGGGCTTATCAAATCTATGACCTAGCTTCAAAAGTAATTAATGGAGGTACTGTTGATGTTGACAGGCTAAGAGAGCAAACAAGCTTCTTTTACTTTGGCCTGCAGCTAGATGCAGCCACATTCCCAGGTGGAAGAATTACAGGTGGTAGAGCTTCAGATGGAACACACACCACAACGACTGTAATTAGATGCGGTTATGTTGTTGAGCCTCAACTTAACGAAGAGATTATAGATCTTCTTGGAGATCCTATTTTTGTAAGCAATTGGCCACACGTAAGAGATGTTAATGTGGCTTATAGATTCTTCAATATGGATCATGACACAGGTACAGGGTTTTTAGGAATCATTTCTCAGCCAGCTAACGGGCAAAACTCTTTTGCTCTTGTTCCTATTCGTTTTGGCATCACAGGAGACCTTACTGTTGAGAAGAGAAGCTCAAACACTTCAATTACTAATAACAACCCAGCATATTCTTTGCAAGGTGCAGAGTTTGCCCTCTACCAAGATGGCACACGAGTACCTGACAGCCTAAGAACAACAAATGCACAAGGACGTGCCACATGGCTAGGACTACCTGCGTTTGAGACTTTTGAGGTAAGAGAAATCTCAGCGCCTCTAGGGTTTGTTTTGAGTACACAAGGACAAAATGTAGAGGTTGTTGCAGATACGCATATTACTGAGAGTTTCTATAATGACCCTGGCATAACCGTTCCAGGACCAGAGATACCTACACTTTTAATCCAAAAAACAGACCTTGAGACAGGAAATCCTCTCCCTCAAGGCTCTGCAGAGCTTGCAGGAGCTGAATTTAGAGTAGAGTTCTATGGAGGTTTTCGAGATACAACTGACACTTCATGGATTGCAGATACAACTCCTATAAGAAGCTGGGTACTTACGACAGACGAACAGGGTATTGCACGACTTGGTGCAGACTGGCTTGTATCGGGTGATCCTCTATTCATGATGAATGGCAATCCTGTACTACCTCTTGGAACTATCACTATTCAAGAAAATGCTGCAGGAGATGGTTATCATGTAAATCCTCAAATATTTGTACGTCACATTACCCAGGAATCAGCTGGAAGTGAAGTGGCCGTTTTCGTCCCGCCTACAGTGCCGCAGCAAATCATCCGCGGAGGAGTTGTTGTAGAAAAGTGGGATATTGAAACACAATCCACAACCCCTCAAGGAAGTGCAGCCCTCCAAGGTGCAGTACTTGAAATTGTCTCTAATAATCCAAATCCAGTAAGAGTAGCTGGAGAGAGCTTTACTACAGGTCAAGTAGTGCACACTATGGTCACTAATGCTCAAGGTAGAGCAACAACTACAAGTGATCTGCTTCCCTTTGGTACTTATACAGTACGTGAAGTAACAGCTCCACAGGGTTACCTAAATGCAGGAAATATAGAGCGCACTTTCCAAGTCCGCGAAGATGGTGTCATTGTTGATTTAAATACAGCAACCACATCTATTCAAAACAACGTCATCCGTGGTGGTGTAGAAGTAGAAAAGGTTGACCGTGAACTAAGTCTGCTTGAACGAGTAATGCCTTGGCTAGCGCAAGGAGACGGAGATTTAGAAGGCATTGCTTTTAACATTACAAGCAATAATGAACATCCCATTTTAGTAGATGGTGAATGGATTGAATATGGTGAAGTAGCAACAACGATTCTTACTTCTCACGAAGGCTCTGAAGGATCGCTTAGAGCTATCGCACGTACTGGGGACAGATCTCTTCCCTTTGGTGATTACACCATTCAAGAAGTCGCTACCAACGATTCATACCTACTAACAGATGGTGATCCTCGCACTTTCCAAGTAAGAGAAGATGGTGTACTTGTAAGAGCCACAGCTACAGGTGATGATCTTGTCTTTAGTAACTACGTAGTACGTGGAGACGTTAGACTAGAGAAGTGGGATATTGAGTTAGATAAAAGTGAAGCTATCGGTGGACGCGATGCAGTAACTGGTACCACACTTGAAGGTATTCAATTCACAATAGCACTTGCTTCTGAACAAGGTATTCTTGTCGATGGTGAAATGTTTGAACCAGGTGAAGACATCATAGCAATCTACACTTTCTGGTGCGATGAGCATAGTGCCTATATTGCACACACCCTAAACAGAACACTTCCCTATGGTACTTACACCATTAGAGAAAGTGCTACTAATGACTCATACCTACTAACAGATGGTCAACCTCGCACTTTCCAAGTCCGCGAAGATGGTGAAGTGGTTACTGTAGATACTGACGAAGAAAATCTGGTTTGGCGAAATCAGGTAAGACGCGCTGATATTGAGTTTGTAAAGATAGCAGAAAGAACACATGAAAGACTTAGTGTGCCTTTTGCCATTACAAATGTCACTACAGGTGAAGTACGTGTAGCTGTAACTGATAGAAATGGTGAGTTTAGGTCATATGCTTCTTGGAACGGCCGAGGAGACAACACTAATGCCAATGATAGCCTGCTTGAATATGACGCAAGAGGTGAGACAATTCCTACGTCTTCTATGGCAGAGCTTGCTCCCATTTGGTTTGGACTAGGAGAGTTTGATTCTTTGGCAGACGTTTCAGAAACCCTAGGTGCACTACCTTATGGTAAATACACCATAAGAGAGCTTAGGGTTGAAAATAATGTCGGTTTCGATCTCTTTGAATTTGAGTTTTTTGTATTCCGCGATTCGGTTGTAATGAATCTAGGTACTATGACTAACTTCTTAACACCTGGTGAGCCTTGCGATCCAGAGCCTTGTCCACCATGCCCTTGTGAGCCATCAGAACCAGCAACTCAAACACCTCCAAGTGAGCCCACTACACCAAGTGTTCCAACAACACCTACAGTACCTAGTGAGCCCACAACTGCAGCTCCAAGTGAAGTTACTACACCCTCTGTAGAAACTACACCAGCTGCTCCTACAGCATCTACACCTTCTACTCCTGTAGCACCAACACCAACGTCTCCTACAGGACCAAAGACTGGAGATGCAAGCTCTACACGCCTAATAGCTCTAGCGGTAGCAGCAGCTCTTGCTATTACTTCTATTGGTATTGCACTTGTGCGCAATAGAGGAACAAACCTTGCCACTGAAGGTAAATCTGCAGTCTCAGAGAATCCTTGGCAAAATTATTGGGGCACTTAAAACCAATAGCTAAGTAATAGGTAATGTATGCAGCAGGGGTGCAGTTCATCTGTGCCCCTGCCAAAAGATAAGGAAAAAGAAAATGCAAGAAAAAAACTTTCACACATCTACACCTCCCCCAACACCTACCCAGCCTCGTCCAAAAAGAACTTTGCTGATTTTAGGCATTGTAGTAACACTTGTCTTGCTTAGTGTCACAGTAGTAGGTACTTACTTTTTTATCGACAACAACCAAAAACAAAATTCAAAAATAGAAGTCTTTAATAGACTAGAAGATGATACAGAAAGACTTATGCGTCAGTGGGATGAGATTAACCAAGATGACTGGATTTCAGTCTTTGGCATGCTAGAGCCCCACGATGAGCTAATAGAGAGAATGAAAGATGAAGAAGATTATTTGCGCACTTCAAGTCGTCTAAGTGATCGTGAAGTAAGTGAACTCATCGACAATGCCAAATCAAATAGGCGCCAAATCGAAAATAGACTCCACTATTTAGAAGATTTAGAAATGCAAAAGTTCAACGAGCAGCTTGAACGAGAAATGCAAGAATGGAACGAAGCTATGGACTGGTCCATAGACTTCTTAAGTGAAATGAGTGATGAGAGCTGGGAAGCTCTTAGAGAACTCTATTCTTGGTAAAGAGCATAAATACAGCACCTTCCACATTAGCTGTAGACAAGGCAGAAGGAAGTCCAATCATATGAACAAAAAACTTATAATCGCTGAAAAGCCTGAAGTGGCAAGAGCAATAGGAGTAGCACTGCTTAACACGAGTTCAAAAGCTAGCTTACCTATTGTAAGTGACGCTTATGTAATTACCAGTGCTGCAGGACACATTTTAAGACTTTCAGAACCAGAAGAGGTAAGTAGTAAGTGGTCAAAGCCATGGAAACTAGAAGAGCTTCCTATCTACATAGAGGCGTGGCCAAAAGTTCCCATTACAGGAAAAGAAAAGTACCTCGACATAATCGAAAAGTGGTTACCAAAAGTAGATAGCGTAATACACGCTGGAGATATTGATGACGCAGGACAGCTTATCGTAGATGAAATTCTAGAATATTTTAGATATCAAGGAAAAGTAGAGCGTGTCCTTATTAATAATAATCTTGCTAAAAATATCATTAAGGCATTTGATGATTTAAGAGACAACAAAGACTTTGAACACAAAGGCAAGATGGCACTAGCCAGAAGTGTTGCAGACTTTGCTTTCGGTGCCACTTGGTCTCGCCACGCAACGCTCATGCTAGATAGAGGGGTGTCTATAGGAAGAGTCCAGACCCCAACTCTTGGGCTTGTAGTCACTAGAGACTACGAAATTGCCAACCACATTAAAGAAAATTACTATGAATTGCTCGCATTTGCCCAAAATACTAATTTTTCAGAACTTCCCTTAAAATTGAAGCCACACAAGGCTCTCCTGGGCGATTCTAAGCACGTCTTAGATAGAGAGGTGCTAGAAACTGTCGCTAGTTCGGTAGAAAGTACGACAGTGACCTTAAACACGAAAGTAACTATTTCAAAGAAAAATCCACCACTTCCCTACCATTTTGACGCTCTTTGCATCGAAATGAGTAAGAAATATGGCTTTAGTAGCAAAGAAACACTTGCTATCACCCAATCCCTTAAAGATAACTACAATGCAATCACTTACAACCGAAGTAACTCAAGCTATTTATCAAGTGAACACTACAAGTTGGCCGAGCAAACTTTGACTAAAGCACTTACAAATACTGGTCTTAATCTCACATTAGATTTCTCTTTAAAGTCTAAAGCCTTTGATGATGCATCACTTGAAGGTGATGGCCATCACGGAATCATTCCAGAAGACATTTCACTAGACTTCTCAAAATTATCAAATGAAGAGAAGCAGGTTTATGTAGCAATTACTAAAAGATATGCTATTCAGTTTTTACTACCTGCAGAATATGAGAAAAGTAAAACTTTCTTTGAGACAGAGCATGGGACTTTTAGCTATGAAGTTAAAAGGCTTATCAGCCCAGGTTATCTAGAGATCGAAGGTGACGTGTCTGATGATAGTGATAAACTCTGGCTAGAAGAGGGCACTCAAGAAGTAGCAATCACAAAGTGTGAGATCGAAGAAAAAGAATCTCAACCTAAAAAGCACTACAGTGAAGCTACTCTGCTTGCAGATATGACAAGTATTGCTAAGTATGTAAAAGATGACAGATTAAGAGAAGCGCTTCTGGCCAAAGATAGTGAAAGTAAAAATGAAAAAGGTTCAATAGGAACTGTAGCTACTAGAGCCACTATCATAGATACACTTCTTGAGCGAGGATACATTGAGCGCAAAGGAAAGCAGATCAGATCTACTGAACTTGGTCAGACCTTCTTTAATGCGCTTCCAGATCCCATCAAAAGTGCAGACCTCACAGCACTTTGGTATCTTATGCAGTTAAAAATTGCAGAAGGTGCAGGAAATATTAACATGATTCAAAAAAGTGTCGTAGACACCTTTGAAGCTATCAAAGACACAGCCTACAAAGGAAAAACTCTAGAAGAGACAGTTGGGATTTGTCCCCTTTGCAAAAGTGCTGTCATCGACAAAAAAGTACTTTGGGAGTGTGTCTCTAACAAGTACAAGAAAGATACTGAAGACAATAAACAAATATATACACGAATATCGGGATGTGGCTTCAAAATGTTTAAAAAAGCATTTGGCAAGGCCTTAACAGTGCGCAACTTAGAAGAACTGCTAGAGAAAGGGGTGACAAGTAGAAAGGTAGCAGGACTTAAAAAGAGTAAAGACAAGGGCACATTTTCTGCCAAGTTAAAACTCGATAAAGTAAGCGGTCGTATAAGCGCGCATTTTTAAGATACAGAAACCGTAGCACCTTTTGCAACAGATGCTACACAAACTCAACAAGGTAGAAAGAGAGATTAATTATGAGCACTAAAGAAAAAAGGCAATATGCCAATATGACGTTCCCACCAGGATTTGCTAATCCCTACACTTTCACGGATAAGAATGGACAAGAGTGGGAGAAGGCTATTTGCAGCATTCCAAATGGCTACAAAGCTAATGGAATAGATATTGGAGGATATGCCGTAGACATCTTTGTGAGTGATAAAGGACACACTCTTGATGATGGTACTTATATTTCATCACAAAAAGAACAAATCGCCAGTGGTGAGCCCTTGCGTGTAGGATTTCCAGCAGATGAAAAGGTAGAGCTCTTTATGGGTAAAGGTGAAGAGCGCAAATCTCTACGTATGGACCCGTGGCAATTAGCAACTGCTATGAAAGAAGGTAGAGAAGCTTATGCAGCAGCAAAGGAAGCAGAAAGAGCAGCTGAACGTGCTGGACAAAGCCTTGATGACAAAGGCAAAGAGCTTGGCAAGGTACAAGAAGCAACTCAGGCAGCATCTACTCAAGCAGCTCCTGAACGCACTCAAGTACAAGGGAAATGACGAGTCGCTTTGGGTAAGTCTTGTCCAATATAGGCTACAAACAGGGGACTGTACCTTTTGATACAGCCCCCTAAGTCAAAGAAAAGTTTATTATGAGCACAGTAGAATCTATTAAGAAGAAAATCTTATCAGCTCAAGGGCTCTATAGGCCAAAAAAATAAGGGGCTGTATCAAAAGGTACAGTCCCTTATTTAGTCAAAACAGTCAACTAGTAACCCAAGGTACGTTTTCCATCAGCCATAGTCTATTCGCTCCCTTCTAGTAGACTGTTTCGAATAAATTGCTTCGAAATACAATCTGGTTTTCTGTTTGTAAAGTGTGGCCAGTAAGTAGCCTGACGGAATACTTTACTTTATTCTTTACGCTTTTTTAGCTTAAGTACTATCAACCTAATTGTGTCAATTACTGTAACGAACGGCCACACAGCTATGCCAAGCATATATGCCCCAAATAGCTTAAATAGAAACCCAAGCACTGATACTCGAATTACGACACGATTAGAAGAGCTTTGCCATCTGTCTATCAATAACCATCCCACAAATATCGCAGTAAAAATATAGGCAGCCAAGAGTGGTTCCATCACTTCTTGTATGTCTACAGTTTCTCCAATAAAGACTGAGCTAAGAATGAGCGCAATACTCACAAAACCGAAATTTCCTACAATTACAACTCCTGCAAGTCTTGATTTCTGCTTGCGCTCAAGGATTTGTTCATACATTTTCATGTTTGCTTCTGATTGCTGCATATTAGCACTTTTGCATTCATTACAAGTGCCTTCAGCTTGATCGAAGCAAGGCTTACAAAGACCTTTTCCACACTGCTTACATTGTCCAACAGTAGGCTTATCTGTATGATAGTAGCAAACCATTTCTTCTCCCTCTCAAACTAAAAGGGGCTGCACCTTGATGCAGCCCCTTTTGGTTCTATAATCCTATCTAAGTGCATGATTCAGTATTTGATTTGCAGAGCTGTTTGGCCAACTATTGCTATTAGAAGAGTTATGATATGTTTGACTAAAGGGAATAGCATAAGTGACTGTTTGCTGGCTAGGTTGTCCTGAGGGCGCTGCTTGTGGGGCACCTTCCCATGTCAGTACTAGAGTTGCGGTACGTCTTCCCTCAAGTGTTACAACTCCTACACCTGCACCACCCACACCAAAAGTATTGCTCTCCATAATCGACCTGTGTCCTGGAGAATTGAGCCACATTCCAAACATATTACTATATGTAGTCCCACCCCATAAACCATTTTCTGCCCATCCAAGCCCTGTGCTGTCAGCAGTTGTCCAGGCTCTGCCGTCTGGCCTGTGGTGGCTCGGATCTATGTATATATGCATTTCAGCAGCTCTTTGCATAGCTACTTCAGCAGCCTCCTGTGACCACACAAAGGGATCAAGTCCCATAGAAGCTCTATGCTGATTGATGCGATCAAAGAGTCTTCTCGCCTCTTGCCACTCAGCAGTACCAGTAAGTTCAAATCTACTTTGTTGCTGATTGAAGCGCAGGTTGCTGTTGCTTCCAATTTGAGTCCACCCATTTACAGTATGTGGAACAGCAGTCCATCTTGCATGTACTGTCATAGCCGCACCAACAGTAGTAGAAGCAGTTACTTGAGTACCACCAGTAGCAGAAGTAAACCATCCATTAAAGGTGTACCCAGCACGAGTAGGCGTAGGAAGTGATCCTATTGTCGCACCATTAGTTACAGATCTATTAGCTATAGTAGATCCGCCATGACTATTGAAGGTCACTGTGTGGGTAATCGGTGTCCACCTTGCGTGCAGTGTAATATTTGCACTTACAATAGTCGTAGCGACTACTTGAGTACCACCGCTTTCTGCAGTAAACCAACCAACAAAAGTATGGTTCGCTCTTGTAGGCGTAGGTAGCGTTCCAATAGCTTGACCACTTACTACAGTCCGATTAGATACAGCAGACCCACCATGAGCATTGAAAGTGACAGTACGGTTCACTGGAGCTGGAGGTACCACAATCCATCTTGCATGTAGTGTCGTATTGGCATTAATAACAGTATTAGTGTTGACCCTAGTACCACCAGTTTGTGCAGTCCACCATCCGTCAAATGTGTGGCCAGACCTTGTAGTTGTAGGTAGCGTTCCAATAGCTTGACCACTTACTACAGTCCGATTAGATACAGCAGACCCACCATGAGCATTGAAAGTGACAGTACGGTTCACTGGAGCTGGAGTCTGTGTCCCATTTGCACTCCAGCGAGCGTGCAATGTTCTATTGGATGTGATGCGAGTACCAGCTGTCACCTGTGTGCCACCAGTAGCAGCAGTAAACCAACCAACAAAAGTATGGCCACTTCTTACAGGAGTCATCCAGTACCAGTCGATAGGATCACTGTGCCTTGCACTAAGCGTTACTCTGTTTGCACCCCAGACAGTACCACCATTACCCTCAAAAATAAGAGTGTGATCTTGTACTGGAATCCACCTTGCGTGCAGCGTAATATTAGTTCCTACTGCAGTTTGTGCAGTAACTCTAAAACCACCAGTTTGTGCAGTCCACCAACCATCAAAGGTATGTCCACTTCTTGTAGGTGTAGGAAGTGATCCTATTACCGCACCATTAGTTACAGAACTATTAGATACAGTAGATCCGCCATGACTATTGAAAGTCACTGTGTGTGCAGGAACGGCCGCACGTCTTACATTTACTGTATAAGTTCTTGTTCTGGTAGGTGAGGTTGCTGTGTTAGACCATGCACCCCTAATTTGAAACTGTACTCGCCTCTCTCCTCCATTGGGCACGTTGTTTATGGTTCTCGATAGATTGTGTCTACCATAGCTGGACCAATCTCCCCAAGAAGTGCCATTATGAGTACGAACTCGCATGTTTGCATTTGTTTGTGCTCTATTAAGTCCTATTGTTGTACTTGCCCTGTCATGTGGCAAGGTAACTGTGTAGTCACTTACAGACCTATTAAAGGTTCGGTTTAAGGTTCCGTGGCTTACATTTAGAGCTGAAGCATACGTATTAGCAGAAGCACGTCTGACTGTGATTGTGTAATTTCTTGTCCTTGTGGGAGAACTTGCCACATTAGAAAATGCACCTCGGACTTGGAAGGTTACAACACGTTCTTGTCCTTGTGTAAGATCTATCGTTCGATTTCTTTGATGTCTGGAAAAGGCAGACCAACTACCAGATCCAACGCGCGTGCGCACATTAGCGTTTACCTGCTCTGCCCTCATGCCAAGCGTTACAGAGCTTCTGCCTTCTGGTAGCGTCAGTACATAGCCGTGGCGACCGCGAGAGAAATTATGGTTAAGCACACCAGCGTTATGTGTGAGCCTATTTGCAAAAGTATTAGTAGAGGCACGTCTTAAATTGACTGTGTAGGTGCGAATATTGCCATTGTGATCACGTACTGCAATGCGCACACGTCTTTCGCGCTGCTGTCCGATACCTACATTGATGTGATTATTAAAGTTATTGCCACTTCTCCATCCAGACCAGTTTCCGTTTTCCCAATTGCGCGTACTTAGATTGCGCGTGTCTACACGATGGCGTACTGACTGACGACTGTTGTCACGCACTGGCTGCAAAGCAACAGTGCTAATATTGTCACGAACATTGATTGTGTATGAATGAGTTGCAGGGCTAAAAGAGCTCGCTAGTGAGGCTCCACTAGTCGGCACACGCAAATTGCTAAGCCTATTATTGCTTGTGTTACGAGCACGAGCCTCTGCAACTTCTGGGGCTAGGCTTACTTGCCCTGCAGGAGTATATACGGTTAAAGGAATAGCTCCTAAAATTGTTGGCACTGTAAGCAAAACTACAAACAGCGTTGCAAATATAATCTTTCTAGCGGTCATTTCTATCTCCCTCTCGAAGTGCTTTATTTATGAGTACAGTTTTAGTCTTTAGTAATTTCTAGTATTGCTCTTGCAGATTGCGGAGTAATGCCTATAACTCCATCCTCTTCAATCACTATAGCAATAGGATTATCACAATCGTAGGCTGCAATATCTTCTAACAATTCGCGTGCAGTAGGTTTTGCTTCCTCTACTTCTCTTTCTTTTTCACTCATAATTATTTCTTCCCTTTCAAAATATCTAACGAGTATTATACCTTTTAAGAGCTTTTTCTGAGTTCTGCTTCTAGTTCCTAAGATAAAGGCAGCAACAATATCGCCAGTGCCATCATCAACAAAATCGCTTCAATAAATCCAAACTTAAAATTCTTAAAATAATTTTTAACTTGCTCTGCCAGAGTAATAAAGGTTATTTTGGCGATAGCTTTCATAACCTAACCCTAACCTTTTTCACTTAAATAAACATAATCAATTTCTAACCCTCTTAGATCACTCTTTGCAGTCAATCTCTTAAGCATCTTCATTGCGTCTTCTAGATTCGCCTTACTTCCCGCTCTGTGGCTGCTTTCAAAATTAATAGTCATGGCATAGGTAGTCCCACCCCAATCATCATAATGCCTTCGTACTACCTGTGCTGTATATCCCCTCATGATCTGCTCCTGTATCTTTGTCGGTTACTATAACGTCAGCTTCATCTATAAAGACCTTGTAGTGCTTATATGCTGCACCTCTTCACAATCCCAACATTGCACCTTAATGTCTGCTCTTCTCTACATCCAGCTCCCATTGCTCAGCAGCTCCTTCGCATGACTCTATTAAGATTGCTTTAGGCATCTTTGACTACCTTCACGTCATAGCCCAAGGCCTCGCTGATCTGAGCGACTGTCAATTCTTTTGTCTTAGGTTTTGTAATTTCGAGTCTGCCAAAGGCAATTTCGCCACTGCGCAACTCTTCGCACCTGATTAGGTCGTGACTGTGGTGTGCAATATCGCCCTTTGACCTCCAAGCTGCAACACCAGCAAGTATTCGGTACTCTGCGCTTATCCATGCCCTGGCTGTGATTCCAAGCGCGGCAGTGATTCCATATCCTGCCTCGATGGAGATGTCTGCCTTGATGAAGCCGCCTGCTTCGATGAAGTTGTCTGCCTTGATGGAGCTGTCTGCCTCGATGAAGCCGCCTGTCTTGATGAAGCCGCCTGCTTCGATGGAGCCGCCTGCCTTGATGGAGATGTCTGCCTCGATGGAGCCGCCTGCTTCGATGAAGCTACCTGCTTCGATGGAGCTACCTGCCTCGATGGAGCCGCCTGCCTTGATGAAGCTACCTGCTTCGATGAAGCTACCTGCTTCGATGGAGCTACCTGCCTTGATGAAGCTGTCTGCCTCGATGAAGCTGTCTGCCTTGATGAAGCCGCCTGCTTCGATGGAGCCGCCTGCCTCGATGGAGATGTCTGCCTTGATGAAGCCGCCTGCCTTGATGAAGCTGTCTGCTTCGATGGATCCGCCTGCTTCGATGAAGCTACCTGCCTCGATGAAGCTGTCTGCCTTGATGAAGCTACCTGTCTTGATGGAGCCGCCTGCTTCGATGAATATCGATCCTTTGACAATGACAACACCACGAATGATCAGCCTGTCATCTAGGTCTACGACTAGGCTTCGATCAACCCTTAAATCTCCCTCTAGAATATAGTCACCATTAGATGCTCTAGTAAGTCCCTCAAAATTGCTTGTAATCTTTAGTGCTTCTGACATTTTTTGTTCTCCTTCTCTGTCTGTGAGGGTCATGTTGCACCTCTTCACAATCCCAACATTGCACCTTAATGTCTGCCCTTCTCTACATCCAGCTCCCATTGCTCAGCAGCTCCTTCGCATGACTCTATTAAGATGTCTTTATCAATCAACTTCCATCTACCCGCACGGTACTGGGCTACATGGACACATACCCCTACAATATTTGGGTCATGATAGAAAAAAGTGCTGTTCTCGCACACAAAATGTCTTACCCAAACTTTGCCTGTTGCCACATTAAGGTAGATTGCAGGTATTGTTTGTCCAGAATTGTTATATTCCTCAACTGCCTTATCAATTCCTGTGAATCTTTGACTGGTAGGAAAACTAACAGAAATTCGAGGCTCTCCGCAATCACTTTGCGAGGTATAGCCGTTTACATGCGTTATAAAATCATTAGTGCAGGTATTCCCACTTGGGGTCTGTAAATTGTTATAGTGCCAAGTAAAATAGAGTCTATCTGTATCTGGACAAACCCAAACTTCTCCCACTCTTGCCCCAATATATTTGCTCTCAACCTTGCCGTAATATACCAGCTTACTTAGCACAACCCACACGCCACTCACCTTTAATCTTTTAGCATCGTTTAGTCTTCTGCACCCCAGCTCACTTGCTGATATTTGATCAAAGTCACAATCTCTTTGATCTGCATCCTCGATGTAATAATACCTATCCATGCTCTAACCCCTCTCAACAACTCGCAAACCCTAAAGGCACCTATGCCCTTAATGCCTGCCCGCAACATTTAACCTCTTACCTGCCGCTTTGCGCAGCAGACGTAAGTCTGCATGGGTGCGCGAAGTCACATGGTTCTAAAAATTAGCAAGGGTGTTCTTA
>Ga0123355_10001032_pt1 | contig 38573 bp, 36 predicted proteins | sample TergutEmb28metaG_3_FD_89872 | JGI IMG/M metagenome (GOLD analysis project Ga0123355, IMG submission 89872) | Embiratermes neotenicus P1 segment gut microbial communities from Petit-Saut dam, French Guiana - Emb289 P1 | ecosystem: Host-associated > Arthropoda: Insects > Digestive system > Gut ...
CGGGAAATCGCGGGCTTCTGCGCGTTTTCCGACGAAACCTGAACGGATTTCTCAAGTGCGTTCGCTACAAAAGTGCGAGTGGTTGGGGGTGAAACAAGAGCGTTTTTGTCTTGTTTCACTATAGTGAATCAAATTGATTCATTATACGCGCCGAGGTTGGTGCAAAAACTCTCGCAAACTGCGTTCGCCGACCGGCTTCGAAAGGAGGTTGAAGAAATGAGCGGTTCAGGCTGTTTGCCGTTTTTGATTGCGTTGCCGACTGTATTTATCGTTTCGCTTGTTGCAGGTATTGTTTTGTTGTAGTGTGATTTGCCGCGCGTTTTCCGACGAAGTTTAAGGCTACGCAAAACCAAATTGCTGTAAAAAAATCCTCCCGACATTCAACCCGGGAGGACTTTTTTCGTTATCAAAAATTTTTTGTTCGCGGCAACACGCCCTGAATTATCCGCCCAAGCCGACATGCGCCGGGTTGCCGACGCCCACCCATGTCGCAATATCGTTTTCATCGAACTCTATAATAAGATGCCTCCATCCGCGCATCCGGTAAGAAACGGTCGTGCCGCTCCGTGACGAATCAAACGGCGAATCAAAAGATACAAGCGTCGGTGCGCCTAATTTTCGCTGAACTTCCTCGCGTGACATCCCGGGGATGCGGCGAGATGGCGCACCCGTTGTCTGCGCCATAAAGCCGACTGCCCGTACATTTCGTCGTGTGCGAACAGGCGACAGGTTTGCAAACAGCATCAAAAAAATAATCGGCAACACGACGAATATTACAAGCAACGCCGCAAGCGGCAAACCGAACGAACGCCTTCGAGCGCGTTTCTTATGTGCCGGTATTTTGTTTTTCACAGTCCCCTACCCTTCCCAATTGTGATACACGTTTTGCACATCGTCCTCGTTGTCCAATATGTCGAGCATTTTGTTCATTTGCTTCAATTCCTCGGGGGTGGAAAGCGCGGCGTATGTTTGCGGAAGCATCGTAATTTCCGCCGACGCCATAGCAATTTGCGCCGCCTCGATTGCCTCGCGGACGGCAGAAAAATTCTCCGGCGACGTTAAAATTTCGTAACCGCCGTCTTGCACGATGAAATCATCCGCGCCGCCGTCGGCCGTGAGAAGCATGAGTTCGTCTTCGTCGGCGTGTTCCGCCTCAACCATGATTTGCCCGACCTCGCGAAACGAAAACGAAACGCAGCCCGGCGTCCCCATATTTCCGCCGCCTTTTGTAAAAGCGTGGCGAACGTTCGCCGCCGCCCGATGCCGATTATCCGTAAGCACTTTTACAATCACGGCAACGCCGGCCGGCCCGTAACCCTCGTAAGTAACCGCCTCGAAATTGACGTTGTCGACGTCGCCGGCGGCTTTTTTTATGCTGCGCTCGATGGTGTCGTTGGGCATATTTTCGGATTTGCACTTGGCGATTGTGTCCTTCAAGCGCAAATTCGCCTCGGGGTCACCGCCGCCGCCGTGTTTAACCGCCATTGCAAGCTCACGCCCGAGCCTCGTAAAAACGCGGCCTTTCGCCGCGTCATTTTTTTCCTTCCGATGCTTTATGTTTGCAAATTTCGAATGACCCGCCATGTTAATATTCCTTCCTGTCGAAAATAAGGCTGCCGGCAACAAAAAAAACAACGCCGTATCCGCCCACAATGGCAATCATGTGCAGAAGGCGCGACGCGCTCGGCAAAACGCCGACCCAAAGCCGATACCACCCGAGATAAGACGTGAACAGCAGCTCCGAAATCCCCGGAAAGGGAATCGGCAAAACGTTCAAAGCAAAGTAAACAACAACAAGCAAAAGCATGGTAAGCGTGGAGCTTCTTCCGAACAACGACGCCAACGCCGCAAAGCCGACCAACACAGCCAACGGCGGCAGCGTAAGCGCGTATGACGCAAAAGCCGCAAAAATTTCGCCGACGCTCAAGCCGCGCCCGAGAACTTGATTAAACGCGGTGCTTATCACAAAAACGCCCGCCAAATATATCGCGGCGTAGGTTATTACCGCCGAAAGTTTCGCAAAATACAGCTTGTAACGTTCAACCGGGCGGGAAAGCATGGCTTTCATGGTGTGGTCGGAGCATTCGGATGTAATGAGGTCGGTGACGCTCATAAAAATAAGAAGCGGCACGATAATTTGCAAAAACAGCGGCAAAACGCCCATAGGCGTGGGCGTCAAATTTATTGCAACGCCGCCCACCATTCCTACAAATCCCGACGCGAACGCGCCCACCGCCGCCCACACAACACAAATAACCGCCCCAAAAATTAAAAAGGCGATATATTTTTTTCGCAACACCAGTTTGCTTGTTTCGTTGCGATATGCCGCGAAAAATGCCGTCATCGGCGTTCACCCACTACACTTATGAAATAATCCTCCAACAGTTCAAAGGAATTTGAAATTTCCTCCATCGTTGCAACGGCAAGGAGTTTGCATTCGTGCATAACCGCGACTTTTGTTGCAACAAGCCCGGTTTCGTTGGCAAGATGCGACGACATCAAAACCGCCGCGCCGTTATCCGCCGCTTGCTTCACAACCTCGCGCACGTACATCATGCCCGAAATATCCAAGCCGTTTGCCGGCTCGTCCAGTATAAGTAACTTCGGCTTCGACAAAAGTGCCAACCCGAGTCCGATTCGTTGCTTCATTCCGAGGCTTAACACGCGCGTATTGTCGTTTGCGTATTTTTCCATGCTGACCATGCGCAACACTTCGTCGATGCGCGCGTCGTCAACATTGTCGTAAAATTGCGCCGCCATTTGCATGTTTCGCCGCACCGACATGTACGGATACAACGCCGGTGCTTCTATCAGACACCCCACGTGCCGCAACGCCTTTTCGCGATTATTCAGCGCGTCGATTCCGCAAATGCGAATACTTCCCGACGTTATCGGAATAAGCCCCGCAATCGCTTTCATTGTTGTGGTTTTGCCCGAGCCGTTCGGGCCTAAAAGCCCCAAAACTTCGCCGGGCGCAAGCGCGAAGGAAATATCCTCCGCACCGCGCCCGCTTTTATACAGTTTCGTTACGTTTTCAAGCTCAAGCACCGGCTCTCCGGCTACCACCGCGACTGAAATTCTATTCCGGCATCGCGAAGCTCCGACCGGAAGCCCATGTTCTCGGTGCAAATATTGCCGTCGTCGTCCAAGAGGAACAGCACACTCGCGTATCTGCGCCCGAAATTTTGCTCCATGAAATGCGGCGTAAACATCCAAATGCCGTCGAGCGGACTTTGCGGGTCGCTTGTTCCCAAGTCGGAAAACTGCATAACTATTTCCATCTCGATGAGATTGCTTTCGCCGAAAATATTTACCGCAGTTACGGTTATTCCGGCACGAAGATACATCAAATTACCCGCAGAATCAATGTCCGCAACGCCTTCAACGCGGTTGATTACGAGCGATTGTATCGGCATTTCCCACGATGCCTGATTCGGGCGCGGCGTGAAATTGCCGGCGTGACGGGTTTCTTCCTCGATGGCAATATCAATCAGCAGGCGCACCATTTCAGGCAACTGATTTCCGGTAATCGCGCCGCTTACGCGCCGAACGCCGTCACCTTGCGGCGTCATGTACATATTATTGCGCAAATCGCCGACCACGAGGTCGAGGAAAAGCTCCGCCAAGCGCACTTGACTCGAATCCCGCTGTATGCTGCCGCCGAATATTCCGCTGAAAGTGCCGCTGTTATTATGTTCCCACGAAGACGCACGGTTCGTGCTGACAGAATACCACTGCCGCCCGTAAGAATCCACATCTCCGGTGGAGCGGCGCAGGGTCAACCCTTCTTGGCGAAAGGTGAAGCTGTAGTCGTCGCCGCTGAAGTTACTGTTGTTGCCGACAATTTCAAAATGCGAGTCGCTCTCAACGATTTCGCCGTTTACGCGCAGGATGTACTCCGTTTCCAAGGTGTAATTTTCATAGAACATCGCGTTAAAAAGCGCGTCCTTGAACACCTCGTAGGGCGAGCCGTTAAACGCCGAAACAGCCAACGCACCCGACAAAATTACTCCCGCAACCAACAAGCACACTATGCGGACGGAAAATTTCTTTTTCATAATTAAAGCCCCCTGTTCCAAAAATTTTTAAAATTATACGCCGTCTATAGTATGCCCTTTGCGCGGAGATGTCAAACGTGCGGGCGAAAAATTTCCGCAGGGCTTCGCACCGCACCCCACCCGCTTTTTGAAAAAAGCGGGGCAAAAACTTTATTAAAATCACGCTTCGCGCGATTTTATGAAGGGGTCAAGGGGGCGGGGTCTCGCGATTTTCGGAAAACAAAAAAAAAACCTATCGGTAACCGGTTGGCTGCCAATAGGTTTTGAAAATTTTTCGAATCCCGCACTTTCGCGATATTTTAAATTCCCGCAGTAAACCACTGCTCAAATAATCTTTCCATAATGAGCCAAACGCTCGCCTTTGCAATATCCTCCGGAATAACAAGCTCGCTTCGTCCGACTTCCGCGCCTTCCCAAGTGTAAATTACTTCGCCGACCGTCGTGCCGGCAGAAACCGGCGCGTCAAGTGCTTCGATTAAAACAACCCGTCCGTCAAGTTCAACGTGCTTGCCCTTGGGCGCAACCATATTCACCTGCTCTTTTATAACAGCCGGCGAAGTTTCGGTTTGCCCCTTGTATACACGAATCTCGCCCATCGACGTGCCGGTTTCATCTTCTGACACAAGCGCGTAATTCGCGTAACCGTAGTCGAACATTTTCATTGCGCCGTCGAAGCGAATAAGCGGGTCGGGCGCGGCAAGAACAACCGCAATAAGCTGCATACCTTCCTTTTCGGCGGTGGCGGAAATGCAATACATCGCCTGCGAAGTGCTGCCGGTTTTAAGCCCCGTCGCGCCGGAATAACTGCGAATCAGGCGGTTCGTATTCGTCAGCCCGAATTCTTCCGCGCCCCGCGCAGTGCGATGAATTATTTTATCCAAACGCACCTTTGTGAACTCAAAAACTTCCGGGTACTTCAAAATCAACTCGCGCGACATAATCGCGATGTCGAGCGCGGACGTTAAATGCCCTTCGGCGTCCAACCCGCAGGCGTTGACAAAATGCGTATCCTCCATGCCGAGAGACGCCGCTTTTGCGTTCATTTGCGCAACAAACGCTTCTTCGCTTCCGGCAACAAATTCCGCCATGGCAACAGCGGCGTCGTTTGCCGACGCAATTACAATCGACTTGACCAAATCGCGAACGGTTTGCCGCTCTTCCTGCTCAAGAAAAATCTGCGAGCCGCCCATAGATGCCGCGTGCGCACTGGCGGTAACGAGGTCGTCCCATTTAATGCGCTCTTGGTCTAACGCTTCATATATAAGAAGCATTGTCATAACCTTGGTAACGCTTGCCGGCGCGAGTTTTTCACGAGCATTATTTTCGTGCAAAATTTTGCCGGTTTCCGCTTCCATTAAGAGGCTTGCCTTTGCGTCGATGTTCACATCGGCATAAACCCCGGTTGTCATCAACGCGACAAATAAAAGTGCAATACATAAGTTCCTCACAAAAAGCCCTCCTTATTTATCAATGCTGCTTTGGGGCTTCGCCCCAAACCCCACCCGCTTTTTAAAAAAAGCGGGGCAAAAACTTTCACAAAATCGCGCGCAGCGCGATTTTAAATAAAGTTTTGATGAAACTTTTTCAAAAGTTTCCGGGGTGCGGGGCGGCCCCCGCGATTTTAATTAAGAATTAAGCTGACGTGATTAGGGTGGACTTTTTTGTCATTTTTATTCATAATAGCGCGTACAGGAGAGTGATGTTTATGAAAGCACTGATTATAGGATGCGGCGGCGTTGCGAAAGTAACAATTCACAAGTGCTGCCAAAACAGCGAGGTCTTTTCGGAAATTTTGATTGCAAGCCGCACGAAAAGTAAATGCGACGAGGTTAAAGCGGAGCTTGAAGCCAAAGGCGTGAAAACGAAAATTCATACGGCGCAGGTTGACGCCGATAAAACGGATGAAGTAATCGCGCTGATTGAAAAATTCCGACCGAAAATCGTAATCAATTTGGCGTTGCCGTATCAGGATTTAACAATTATGGATGCGTGCCTTGCGACAAAAACGCATTATCTCGATACGGCAAACTACGAGCCTCTTGATACTGCGAAGTTTGAGTATTCGTGGCAATGGGCGTACCGCGAACGATTCGAAAAAGCGGGAATAACGGCAGTTCTGGGTTGCGGATTCGACCCCGGCGTAACCGGAATTTTCAGCGCGTACGCGCTCAAGCATTATTTCGACGAGATTCACTATCTCGACATCCTCGACGCAAATGCCGGCGACCACGGCTATCCTTTCGCAACGAATTTCAATCCGGAAATAAATATCCGCGAAGTAACGGCAAACGGTCGCTATTGGCAAGACGGCGGTTGGGTCGAAACAAAACCCATGGAAATCAAGCGCGAATATAATTTTCCGCAAATCGGCGAAAAAGATATGTACCTTTTATATCACGAGGAATTGGAGTCCCTCGCGCTGAATTTACCCGGAATCAAACGCATCCGCTTTTTTATGACGTTCGGGCAAAGTTATCTTACGCACCTTCAATGCCTGCAAAATGTCGGCATGACGTCAATTGAGCCGATTGACTTCGAAGGTCAAAAAATTGTGCCGCTGCAATTTCTCAAAGCGGTTCTGCCCGACCCGGCAACGCTCGGTCCGCGCACCGTCGGCAAAACGAATATTGGGTGTATTTTCACCGGCATAAAAGACGGCAAGCCTGTAAAATACTATGTATATAATGTTTGCGACCATCAGGAATGTTATGCGGAAGTGGGCTCGCAAGCGATTTCATATACAACGGGCGTCCCCGCAATGATAGGCGCAATGCTTGTAATGAACGGCACATGGCTCAAGCCGGGCGTGTTCAATGTTGAAGAATTCGACCCCGACCCCTTCATGGACGCACTGGACAAATGGGGCTTGCCGTGGACGGAGGATTTCGAGCCGGTGTTGGTGGATTAAAATGCGCAAAATCAATTTAATCGCGATTGGCGCATCGTTCGGCGGCATAGAGGTTTTGCGGGAGGTGCTTGCGCCTATGCCTCCGACTATGCCGCCAATCGTTGTTGTCATGCACCTGCAACCGGGCATCGCAAAACTTTACGCAACGCGACTGGATAAAACATTAAATATTTCCGCGAAAGAGGCGGTATCCGGCGATGTTTTATCCAACGGGCAAATGCTGATTGCGCCGGCCGGGCTTCATATGAGGGTGGTAAATCGTTCCGGTCGGCTTTCGGTGGAATGTTTTTCCGGCGAAAAGGTTGAATTTGTGCGACCGTCCGCCGACGTGCTTTTCGAATCTGTTGCCGCCGAACTCGGAAGCAACGCATTGGGCGTAATTTTAACGGGAATCGGCAGGGACGGCGCGCAAGGGCTTTTGAAAATGCGAAACGCCGGCGCGTTTACCATCGGGCAAAACGAAAAAACCTGCACCGTGTACGGTATGCCGAAAGTAGCAAAACAAATCGGCGCGGTTGACATCGAATTAACGCCGGAAGAAATTGCGGCAAAAATAATATCCTTGGTCTAGGGGGGCAAATAATGCAGAACATAAAATCAGACATGCTGGACAGACTTCCGGGGCTCAGCTTTCGGTGTCGATACGCGCCGCCGAAAATGCCGTTCGAATTTGTAAGCGAAGGCTGCGAGGATTTAACCGCCTATACATCGGAAGAACTTACCGACCTCGGGCTTGCGGATATTATCGCGCCCGGCGACATGCAAAAAATTGAACGCCTGTATGCATCAACGTTGGCTTTGGGGTTGCCGCTTGAAGTGTCGTTCGGCATTTTGACAAAAACCGGCGAAAAAAAGCGCGTCTTATCGCGAAGTCGCATCGTGCAAACCGACGACGCCGGTATGCCGAGCGTTTTCGAGGGGCTTTTGGTTGATGTAACGCGGCTGATTAAATCCGAAGTCACTTCGGTGGAAAACCGCGATAATTCCGACTTGTGGGAAAAAATCGGCTACGGAATTCGCTCGCCCATGAACGCAATTTTGGGGCTTTCGGAAATCGGGTTGCGCTCGGATATGCCGAAAGAAGTTCGCAAATACACGCAAATTATCGGCGAAGCCGGTCAAAAGCTCATGCGTGCAATCAATGACATCATGGATTACAAAAAAATTAAAAGCGGCGAACTTGAACTTGTATCGCGACGATACGATTTCCTCGCGCTTATTGAGGATGCGGCGCAATTCGTTGATGAAAATTTCGACTTGGAATTCCGTTTGCATGTTGACAAGGATTTGCCCCGCGTACTTATCGGCGACGAGGAACGAATGCGCCAAATTTTATTGCATCTTCTGTCAAACGCCGTGATTTTTACAGACATCGGTTATGTTTCGTTGTCTGTCGAAGGCAAAACTTTCGACGACTCCGTCGAACTTACAATGGTTGTCGAAGACACCGGCCACGGCATTAAAGAGGAAGACAAAGAAAATATTTTCGAACCGTTCACCCAATGCGACAACAGCACCATCGAGGGTTCGGGGCTCGGGCTTACGCTCGTAAAAGCTCTTGCTGAGCAAATGGGCGGAAATATTTCGGTAACGTCGGCTTACGGCGCGGGTTCGATTTTCACCGTGTCGCTAAAGCAGGGCGTTTGCGACGACGAAACGCTTCCCGACGTGAAAAAAAGTCGGCGCGTATTTAAAAAACCCGGATTTATCGCGCCGGATGCGCGCGTTCTTGTTGTTGACGACGTCAGCGCGAACCTTACCGTTGCCGAAGGCTTTTTGCGCCCGTATAAAATGCAGGTTGATTTATGCACAAGCGGCGAAGCGGCCATCGCGGCGGTACAGACAAAATCTTACGACTTAATTTTGATGGACTGCCTGATGCCGGGAATGTCCGGCGTGAGAGCCGCCGAGCTGATTCACACTGTTCCGGGGTACGAAAACATCCCCGTCATCGCCCAAACCGCAAACACATCCGAACACAGCATGAACGGCTATTTGGCAAAACCCATCAACGCCGCCGCGCTTAACGAACTCCTCGAAACGTGGATTCCCGCAGAAAAACGTCGCGAAATCCCGCCCAACGAACCCTCTCCCCTCTCGAACACAAATTTGTCGAGCTTAGAAATTCCCGGCATAAACGTTCAAAAAGGCATTGAAAAAATGGCGGGCAACGCCGAAATTTACATGCGCGTTCTCAAAGAATACTGCAACGGCGGCTCGGGGCTTGCAAAAAATCTGCAAATTTGCACCGAAAGCGGCGATTTAAACACGTATCACATTTATGCGCACGCGCTTAACAGTATTTCGGAAAACATTGGTGCGCATGAAATTTCGGCAGAGGCGTCTTCTTTGGAAAAGGCAGCCGAACGCGGCGATTTCTCTTTTGTTGCCGGCAACACATCGGCTTTTGTTGACAAACTGCTTAAACTTTTGAGCAATATCAAACATGCCGTTAAGGATATAGAAATCGCACCGCCGCCCGCAAAGTCCGCTTCAAAGAACACGGACAAACGCAAGGTGCTTCTTATCGACGACACGCCTTCGTACCTGCTGTTCCTCAGCGACATTTTGAAAGACGATTTCGAACCCCTCACCTCCATTAACGCGCAAGACGGCATTCAAACCGCACGCGCAACAATGCCCGACCTGATTCTTTTAGACCTTATGATGCCGGGCATGTCCGGCTACGAGGCTTTGGAAATTTTAAAATCCGACAGCGATTTAAAGCACATTCCCGTAATCCTCATTTCCGGCAAAGAGCAAAAAGAAAACGAAGCAAAGGGAATTTCTCTCGGCGCGGTCGGTTATGTAAAAAAACCCTTCGAACCGCATACGGTTAAAACTAAGGTGTGGAATGTACTCCGCTCCGCCGCCGGCGAGGATTAGGGACAACACGCCCCGGGGGTCGGGTCGCGCCGAGTGCGAGTTGAACGCCGGGGCATGTGCCGACTTTGGGCAGGAATGACGTAGGGCGTGTTCCCACTTCCGCTTTTCCCGTCTCTCGGTCAAATTTCCCGTGCAATAAAAGAGAGTGTTGAAAAATAGCTTGAGGGTACGGGCAAAGAACGCCCGCCATTGCTGTGCCTGCATCGCAGTAAACCGGCGGCTTCAGGCCGATTTTCGAGATGCGGCATATGCGAAAGCGTAATTTTTCAACACTCTCTAAAAAAATCGCGCGAAAGCGCGATTTTAAAAAGGTTTTTTGTCGAACTTTTTTCCAAAAAAGTGGGGCTTGGGGGCGACGCCCCCAAAAAAATTCATCACACCGCACAATATTTTGAAATATACGCCTCCATCTTGCCGCACATTTCATCGTCAATATAAATTTTGCCGCCGACTTCGCGATTGTGCAGATGTTCGATTATTTCAACAACGGTTACGAGCGGATGAACGGTTATGCCGAACTCGCGCTGCATTTCTTCAACGGCGGTCGGGGCAGTCAATCCGCCGGAGCCGCGTTCCATGCGGTCAACGGAAATTACCATGTCGGTAATTTGAACATCGGCGGCGGATTTTAACAGCGGATACACTTCGCGCACCGATGTTCCGGCGGAAATTACGTCCTCGATGATTAAAAAGCGGTCGCCGTCTGCGGGCTGATGCCCGACGAACATTCCGCCGTCGCCGTGGGTTTTGACTTCCTTGCGATTGAAACAATAGCCCGCGTTTACGCCGTACATGCGATAAAGCGCGGTCGCGGCAAGAGTGCAAAGCGGAATGCCCTTGTATGCCGGCCCGAAAAGTACGTCGAATTTCCCGGCAAGTTTTTCGTGAATTAACGCGGCGTAGTATTCGCTTACGCGATTTGCGTGTTCGCCGGTTACGAACCGCCCGGAGTTTACAAAGTACGGCGTTTGCCTGCCGCTTTTTGTGGTGAAATCCCCAAACATTAAAACGCCCGATGTTGCAATCAGCTCGATTAAATTTGCTTTGTAGCTTGTCATTTAATTATGCCCCTTATCTCGTTTAAATTTTTGATGCCGTGCTCGCGCATGTAACCTGTGATGCCGTCGAGAATATCCGCAGTGGCACGGGGATTTGAAAAATTCGCCGTACCGACGGAAACAGCCGTTGCTCCCGCCATGATAAATTCGATTGCGTCTTCCCACGTTGCCGCGCCGCCCGTCCCGATTATCGGAAGCGCGACGGCATTTGCAACCTGCCAAACCATGCGCACGGCAACCGGCTTAATTGCCGGCCCGGAAAGCCCGCCGATTTTATTGCCCAAAACGGGCATTTTTTTGTGTATGTCGATGCGCATACCGAGAAGCGTGTTGATTAAACAAAGTGCGTCTGCGCCGCCGGCTTCCGCGCCTTTTGCAATCGCAACGATGTCGGTGACGTTCGGCGAAAGTTTTACAATCACCGGAACACGAGCAATGTCTTTCACAGCGCGTGTAACTTCTTCCGCCATTTTCGCATCCGTTCCCATCGCCATGCCACCGGCTTTAATATTCGGGCAGGAGATGTTCAACTCGAAAAAATCCACTCCGTCCGCACCTTCGAAATCCCGCGCAACGGCAATGTAATCATCAAGCGTACGCCCGCATAAATTTACGATTACGCGCGTGTCAAATTGTCGCAAAAAGGGCAGGTCGTCGGCGATAAATTTTTTCGCGCCCGGATTTTGCAAGCCTACGGCGTTTAACATTCCGCCATGTGTTTCCGCTATGCGCGGCGGCGGATTGCCCTGCCACGGCTCATGCGAAACGCCTTTCACGGTGATTGCGCCGAGTCGGTTAAGGTCAACGAACTGCGCATATTCACGACCGCTTCCGAAGGTTCCCGATGCCGTTACGATTGGGGAATTCAGGCGAACCCCCGCGATGTTTACCGATAAATCAACCATTTTGCACTTCCTTTGCGATGATTTCTGCTGTGTCCACAATTTCAACCGGTTTTTCAAGTCTTGATATAAACCATTCTAAAGCATCTTTGTGTTCCTTTGAAATTTCTTCATCAGACATCCTCGAATGACGCAAGGAATTATCATCACGAATTTTCCTAAGCTCATCCATTACTATACTTGCTTTCATTCATCAGCCTCCTCTATCAACATTGTCGGCGATATAATACTGATTTCTTTATAAAGATGAATCGCGTTTACAACCTTCACTTTATTGATGGTTTTAAAATTGACCAAATGCTTGAAGTTCCATGATACTATTACATCACAGTTATAAACAACGGCATAGGCAATATGCATACAATCGTCACGGCTTTTCGCACTAAGAACACCGCCCTTGATATATTCATCAGCAAGTGCAAAAATTTCGTCTGTTTCTTTCAGAATACGAAAATTTATCTGTTTTAATTTTTCAAACATCATGCTTTGTTTGGGTTCGGCACATTTTCTTATTTCGTTTATTACTATGGGTGACACAAATATGTCATGCTTACCACTGCTTAAATCTTTCCACAGCAGCAGAGTGTCATTCATTTTTTCAAGTGTATCATCGGCAAATAAATAGCTGATAATTGAGGTGTCCAAATATATTTTCAGATTTTTCATGTGTTAAGCTCCTCCGTGATTTGCTGCCTTGCTATGCGGATGTTTTTTTACACCGAGTATCAGGCTTTCCGTTTTTCGCGACGAAATCAGCATATTGTTTTGAGTATGCTCTGAATATATCAAAATACTCAAGTATTGCAACGTCCAACAAGGGCTTGTTTTTAATGGTGACATCGTTAATCGCATTACGTCCTTTGTCGTTCAGCTCTCCGACTTTGCTCATCAGGGCTTCTGTTTCAGCCTCAATTTTCTTAAATTCTGCTTCAGTTTTATCTATCATCTCTGACATACTTGCGATTTCAGCATCTAATCGGGTCGCTTCACTCTCGTGCGGGGTGAGTTGCCGCAATTCCTTTAAATTCCTGAGTTGCAAATTGCAGTTGTTCTTCATTTCGAATATGCTTCCCTGCCTTTTAATCAAATCGCAAGAAGTTAAGGCACCTTCAAGAGCTTCCTTCAAGTAAGAAAACGCGCCGCTCACTTCCCTATCTATATCAATGACTGTATCCTGCAAGTTGTTTGTTGCTCTAACCAAGTCACCGGATTTCTCTGTCGATATTCTCTTTCGCCAATAGCGAATTTTGCATGTTACTGTTCGCTTCTTGCGATTTCCCGTTGTTGCGCAACGTAAAAATCATAACAATAAGCGGCACAGCCGTCACCAAAGCAATACCAATTGATTGAACAATCAATTCTATCAACAACTCTCGTTCCATGTTACACCTCCTGCGGCAAAGCCGCTGTGCCGGAATTGATAAATTTCATTGCCTTTTCCTCGCCGCTTTCAATAGCTATTTCAACTGCTCGTTTTGCCATCTCCAAAAGTTGCTCGGATTGACGGCGCAGGCCTTGAGATTTATTTATTTTTAATTTTACAACGTCGTGGACACCGCTTGGCAGGTTAGGTATCAGCATACCAAGTACATCATCATCTTTTATAACAGGGTACGAACTTCCAACATTCCATTTTAATAACCAATCTTTGTATAAAGACGAACGCAGCAAGACTGCAAGTGTTTCTTTGGGGTAATTTGATTTTTCACGAAGCACGGTAAACGCTCCGCTAACAATGAGGTCATCAATCTCACGGTCAATTACAGCAACTGCACCACGATAGGGGCGAACTTTAGATATGAGTAAGTCACCCTCCGATACGTGGATTTTTGCGTTTGCAGGCAGTTCCTCGGTCAATACATAGTTGTGCATAAATGAGCCATCACCTACGTTTATATCGCCAATTTCAATGTACGGATAACAGCCCTTTGTTTTGTTCGACGAAGTTTTTACCATGTCAAACTCCATGCCAACAGTTGTTGTGCCGTGATTGTATCCGGCAATAATTTGATGATACGATTCATATTTCGGCTGATAATATTCAGCATCAAGTCGCTCGCTTGTGCCAAAGCTGTCTGAAAAAGATTTGACTGTTACAGGCTCATTTGATGGGGCGAAAGTGGTTAAGCCTAATTCAGCCAGCAAAAACTTCTCGGCATCAAGGTACGCATTTGCAGCACTTTTGAGGGCTTCGTCCATTTGCCGGACTGCTTGCTCAATGCGGTTGCAAAAATTTTCGGAAAATACAGGGATTATTATTTGGCTCATATCCTCAAGCAAAAAACCCATTTGGACAGCACCGCGCTTAAATTTTTGAATTTGGTTTTGCCCATATTTGCCTTTGAGAAACACCGCCGCAATCATAGTCTTTTCATCTTGCTTCGGTCGCAGAATAGCAAGTTTGCAATTACATGTCTGCGCTGCATCTGTTCGCACAATACAAATATTTCCGATTGTGCCTACGATTGAAATCAGTAAATCATCCTTTGACAAGTGAGAGCGTTTCATGGTCGGCAAATCATATGTTTCCCTACCTATGCAAACAGGGTTGGATTCCTCAATAAAAAAACTATGTGAATCTCCACCGCGATAATATCTAACCCCTTCTTCTCGGAAATCGTGACTGATAGACATATGGTTTCCATCAGATACGGTAAAAAAATCGGTAAGAGGAACATGGTCTGTTTTATCAAGCACGGACAGCGCAGTTAAATTTTCTTTCTTGTAAAATTCCGAGTCAATTCTGGAAGTCCTTTCAAGCTCCGATAACTTTATCTCAACCGCTTCAAGCCCGCGCATCAATGCCGTATACTTTTCGGCATTAAATGGCGGGCTTACGCGAAAAAACTAAATTTTTCCTTCTTTGCGAACTCAATAAATGCTTCGGCTATGCCGTCTGCGGTCATTCCGTCATGGTTGAACAGGTCATGGTCTACAATCAAATGCCCATGGCTGTCAAGTCTGTTTTCAGAAAACGTGGTACACCACGATTTCTTTTCGAATAATGTTTTGTCGTCTATGTCCAACTTGTTATATTCTTCATGGTCTATCAGTTTTCCGATTTCACGACTGTAGTATGTTGTCGCGTTCGCTATACTGCCATGCTTTTCAATAAACGCGGAGTGTTCCATTACGGTTTTTTCCGCTTTGTCAAATGCGGCAGGGTCATCCATATCGTTGCTTTCATAAATCATTTCGTGATAGGCTACGTATTTATCAGAAATATAAATTTTATCCCCGCTGTTATCCTTGCTCGACTTTTGCATGGTTGCAAAAAAAATAGGATAATCGTCAAGTTTAGGGCATAACTCCTCATCCCATTTTTGCACAAATAACACGCTCGTTTTTGTGCCGGTATGCGGTTTAAAAACATTTCCGTGCAAGCCCACAACCGCAAGAATACGGCAACGCTCGGCTATAAAATCCCTGATACGCTTATCGGTGGAGTTATTAAACCGCCCTTGCGGCAGCACGATAGCCATACGCCCGCCGGATTTAAGAAAATTGAGGTTACGCTCAATAAAAAGAACATCCCGCCCGACTTTTGACTGTTGTTTGCCTTTATCGTTTTTGCCGAGTTCATATCGCGCAAGGATATTTCCCTCTTTAATATCGCCGGCAAACGGCGGATTTGCCATAAGCAAGTCAAAATCAAAATAAGCGTAATTGTCTGCACCTGTACCCTTCGGGCGCAGCTTTTTCAGCTTCTTGAAGCCGTTGTTATAATTATCGTTCCAACTTTCTTCTTTGGTAATCTCGCCCCAACGCCCGTAATCCAGAGTATTTAAGTGAATTACGTTGGATTGCCCGTCGCCGGCAATAAGGTTCAGGGTTCGTGCAACACGCACGGCTTTTTCGTCAAAATCAATGGCAAATATATGGTCACGTACAAAATCAAGTTCTTCCGCAGTGCGTGCATCGGTGGTAAAGCCTTCGCCAACAGGCAAGCCTTTTTCTTTGCGGATTGCTTTCCACACATGAAAAATGCTGTGAACGGTAAAGCCGGAGCTTCCTGCGGCGGTATCAATAATATTTTCGTGCTTCTGCGGGTTCATCATTCTGACGCACATATCAATTACATAGCGCGGCGTGAAATATTGCCCCTTTTCGCCCTTTTGCGATTTGCTCATAAGATATTCAAAAGCATCGTCAACCACATCAAGATTATTATTGAACAGCTTTACATCCTGCAAGGCCGCAACGCAAATCGCCAAATGTGACTGTGTAAGCTGTATACGGTCGCTGTCTGTAAAAATGCCTTCCCACTTTCCGCGAGCGGCAGAAAATAATTCTTCAATTTTGACCTTTAACTGCGTTTCGGTGTCGCCGGAATTGCGAAACTTCAAATAGTAATTGCTGTCGTTAGCAGCCGTCATTTCATCATAGAGCTTTGAGAACAACAACTTGAAAATTTCTTCAAAAGCATCAACTCCGGCATTTGCCAAGACTTCGTCCTCTGCTTCCTTTATTATAGAGCGCAGGGAGCGTTTTTCGTTTTTGATTTTATCTTTGTGCTTCAAATCTTCATAGGTTACTTTTTCATTCAGAACGTCGGCAAGGGTTTCATATGCCGTCGGTAATGCTGAAATATCTTCGAAGTAGTTCGGGTCTTTGCGGTGATAGCGTGAATACTGACTACCGTTAGTCCACGCGGCAATCGGCGCACCGGTAGCATTGCAGTAAGACTTTAACTGCTCTTTACCGTCAGAAAGTTTGGGCTTCTTAACCTCAACGATTATATACGGAGTGTCAGGCTTGTCCTTATCCGTAATCACAATGTCGGCTCTTTTAACTTCACGACCGAAATTAACGGCATATTCTACTGATATTCGCTCAGCAGGATAGCCGTATGAATTTATAAGGCGATAAATATAAAGTTGACGCACCGCTTCTTCGGGTGTGAGCCTTATTTCTTTTTTGCGAACAAGGCAATTTATGTAAGCAGTTTCTTTTGTTTTGGCGCGTCTTATCGTTACATATTTTTCAACAGCAGTTACTTCATCTGCCGTAAATAAACTATCGCCGTAATCGGAGCTTGCAAAAATATCTTTTATTAACATGGAAACCCTCCGAATGCCCTGCATTAAGGAAATTGTATAAGACGCTGCAAAAAGCAACCTGCATCGAATTTTATTGATTCCTTCAACGCTTTGTCAAGCGTTTTCAGCGCGTAATTTGATAAAAAAAAGCGGCCGGATATTCCGACCGCTTTTTTACATCAATTCTGCATCAATTTCCCGGAAGCGTCATTTCGATAATTTGCCGAATAAGCTCCGCTTTTTCTTCGCCGGGGAGGGTTATTATTGCGGCGTCGATGTCAATGCCGAGAGATTCGCTTAACGCGCGGATGTTTTCTCCGCCGCCGAAAACAAGGTGCGACCACGATGCATCATGCGGCCAACCGTCGGTGAAAACAATATTGTGACGTTGGGGGATGCGCGGGTCGGGGCGGTCGTCGTCGGGAAGCGCGTCGAAAACGGGTTTGTCCGGCATTACGGCGCAATGCGCGTCCGTTGCCGTAAATTGCAACGTTGTTTCAACGCTTTCGCCGTCGGCATCACCTGTGTTAAACGGAATTTCATAACGATACCATCCGCCGCTGTATTTCGCAGGTTTGATGTAGCCCCTGTTAAGCCGAAAAATCAGCGGGTTTTTGTCGTCGCCGTTGAAGCACACCCGAAGCTGACAAGTTTCTGCGCGGCGGTCGTTCTCGCCGCCGTTCAGCCAAAAAGCAAAGGTGTAGTCCGTGTTCTTTTTAAGCGGCATCGCCTGGGAATTTATTTCCGCCCGCTGTTTATGCCAATTTCCGAGGCAAAATACTTCGGTTAAACCGCCTGCCGGGTCGGTAATTACGGTGCGTTCGGCGAGATTGTTTTCCGACTGCCACTTGCGCGGCTCAAATTGCAGGCGCGCTTCGTCGGTTGATTCTTCTTTCCACGTTGCCATATTCATGTTGTCCTCCGATTTTTCAGGCGGACACGCTAACATCAGGGTTGTTTCATCAATGAAGCGCGCCCTGCCGTTTTTAACAAGCCCTTTAGCTCGTTTTGGATAGGTTGCTTCATATTCATTGCCCTGCGCATCGGTAACGCGAATGTTTTTTGTGATGGGTGTCGTCCCCTTTCCTTAGATTCGCAGAGCGGGTTGCAAAGCACGAGCACGGTTTTTTGTATAGCGGTTTGCGCTTCGGTACGGAAAATTTGCTATGCATTGTAAACGGTGCGCTCAATGTCGTTTTCGGGAAAAACGCCCGAAAACAACCGGTCGCGCACCACAATGCATGTACGCAAATTTTCCGCACGTTTTGGCAAACCGCAATAATGGGTGTCGTCCCCTTGCTCTCATCTCATTTTATCACAGAAAAACCGATTTTGTTGCAATTTTTTCGCAAAAAATTCTGTCGTGTTCGACGAAAAGAATCGTTGGCGCGTGTTCAAGGAGAAGCTGCTCAATTTGCATTCGCGACAAAACATCCACGAAATTCAGCGGTTCGTCCCAAATGAGCAAATGCGCTTTTTCGCATAAACTTTTTGCCAAAAGCGTTTTCTTTTTTTGCCCGCCGCTGAAATCACGCATATTTTTTTCAAGTTGCACACGCGAGAAATCAAGTTTGCGCAAAATTGCCTTAAACAGGCTTTCGTCGATGTCATGCGCGGCGGCAAAATCGGAGAGATTGCCCGAAAGAAACGACGTGTCCTGCGATACGTAAGAAATTTTCAGACCGGACGCTTTTGCGAGTTCGCCGGAATACGTGAGGGGGCTGTTCACGGCTTCGAGGGAATGCGCCGCCGCCGGCATATGTTCCCGGCTACGCGCGGGGCTGTTCACGGCTTCGAGAGAATGCGTCGCCGCCGACACGTGTTCCCGGCTACGCGCGGGGCTGTTCACGGCTTCGAGGGAATGCGCCGTCGCCGACACGTGTTCCCGGCTACGCGCGGCCTCGCCGCCAAGCAGCTTCAAAATGCTCGACTTGCCCGAACCGTTTTTGCCGCAAAGGGCGATTCTGTCGCCGCGCTCAATTGTGAAATTTACGTCGCGGCAAACAGGTGCGTCGGTGTAGAAAATCGACACGTTGCGAAATTCGGCAAATCGCGAGGTGTGCAAGGGAAGTTGCGCGATTTTCAGCGAGTCGGCGCGGTCGAGATTTTTCAAAAGTGCGGATTTTTCTTCGACGGCGGAATCTTGGCGGCGTTCGAGATTCTTGCGTCTTTGTTGCATTTTGCGCGACTTTTCGGCTTGATATTCTTTCGAGCCGATGCCGGCATGACCCTTTTTTCGTGCCGCCGCCGCACCCTTGCCCATTTTTGCGGTTTCCGCCTTGTCGGCAAAGCGCGAACTCTGCTGCGCCGCCGTTTGAAGCCGCTTGATTTCCTTTTTCAGTTTGGCGTTTTCCGCAAGCTCGAAGCTGTCGCGGCGTTCTTTGTCGGCAAGCCATGACGAAAAATTCCCGCGCCGAACTTCGATATTTGCACGATTGATTGACAAAATGCGGTCGATGCAACCATCCAAAAAAGCGCGGTCGTGCGACACAAGAATAAACCCCTTTTTGCCCGCAAGATACCGGCTCACAAGCCGCCGCCCGAGGGTGTCGAGATGGTTTGTGGGTTCGTCGATGAGCAGGAAATTATTCTCGTTCAAAAACAGCGCGGCAAGCAAAATTTTCGTTTGCTCGCCGTTTGAAAGCGACGAAAACGGGCGGTCGAGAACTTCCGGCGAAATTTCCAACAGCGACATTTCGCGCAAAAGTCGCCATTCTTCAAACGCTTCGCAGGACGCGGCAAGCACGTCGCGCGTGTTTGCGTTTTTGCTCGCTACCGGATACGGAAAGTATTCAAACGTGACACTAGCGGAAATATTTCCGCTGTACTCGTATTTGCCGAGCAACAGATTCAAAAACGTAGTTTTTCCGCGCCCGTTTCGCCCGGTGAAGCCGAGCTTCCAGTCGGTGTCCAGTTGAAAGCTCACGTTTTCAAAAATATTATCGTAACTGCCGTCGTAGGCGAAAGTTAAATTTGTTACGCTGATTTGCATTTTGTGTCCTCCCTGAATGTGTTCGCGGAATTAAAATAAGCCGCAAGAAAGGCAATTCTTCGCGGCTCACGAACACAAAAAGGACATTAGATTTTGCGAGATATGCGGAAAATTTCCGTACCGAAGCAAAAACCGGTCTGTTGTTCGATGAGTCAAAAAAACGGCAGCTTTCTTGCGAAAGCATGACAAAACAGGCGATTCATCTGATATTGCAAACGCCTTTGAGGCCTGAACAGGCACCCCAAGTGCATTCGCTGTAACAGCAATCTGTACTATGTCATGCGTGAATTTTCAGCAAGAAATATCTCCCATTTTTTCAACTCCAATCATTTTTTTCAAAAATAACATGCTGCAATGCGGCTGTCAAGTATAGTGAACGCACCGTTAAAAGCGAACAGGGGCGCAAGTGTCACGTGGTGAGCGACCGGTGTTTTTCGAAGAAAAACACATCGAGCGAACCGCTTACGTGGCACAGCCCCTGTTCGCTTCATAAAGTGCGTTCACAGTGAACGCAAAAAAAGCCGACAGGAGGCGCACAAACCCCTGTCGGCTTTTCTTATTTTTCCGCTGCACACTGCGGAGTTTTGATTTTTTGAAAAATAAAAAATTTCGGACGTCCGAAACGGAACTTTGCCCCAAGCACTGCCGGCCGGGCGTATACATGCGCAAGAAAGCGAGCATCGTTCCTATGTTGTATTGCGAGCTTCGAGGTTTAACCGCGAGGCGTGAAAGCAGTATAAGCGAACAATGTTTTGATGTCAACTGTTTTACGAAAGAAGTTTCGACCTCATGGGAAGCTGCTGATTATAGCAATTTGGTTTTGCACTATAACAGTGGCATTCGCTACAGGTTTCTGCGCAACAAAAAACCCTATCGGTAACCAATCGGCTACCGATAGGGTTTTTTCGATTTTTTTACGGCTTTTTCAGCTCGCCTTTCAAATCTTCAACAACTTGGTCAAGGATTTCACTTTTTCCGGTTTCTTTGATTTCTTTTTGCGCCATTTCAAGCAACCTGAGCTGACCCGTTTTGTAAGAATCAAATTGCTCGTTAGTCATCCCCATTATGCCACCTCGCTTTTATAATTTTTCCGACTTATCGCACTGCTATTTGAAACCGCTCCCAACCCTGCGGCTTGTCGGCGGTAGCGCGAAGGGGCGCGTCTTTTTCGTTCGTGCGGGCAGAAACCCATCTTCCGTTTGCCGCGCGAATATAAAAATGCCCATCGGTTTCGTATATTCTGAAACGTTCCCATTCTCGGATTTGCCCCGCAACAGCGCGCAACGGCACGTCTTTGTCGTTCAAAACAGCCGACACGTAGCTGCCGTTATATGCACGAAACGCAACATATCCGTTACCTGCGTCAACAACACGAAAAACCTCCCATGTGTCGGCACGTTGGGCTTGCGCATTAACCGGCGCGTTTTGTTTGTCCTTTCGCGCGGAAGCGTATCTTCTGTTTGCGCTCGAACGAATCGTCACGTCGCGACCGATAAAATCGGAACCGGTCGCGTCCGGTTGCGCGGACGTTTCGGGCGGTTTTTCGTCCGGCTTGTCGTCCTTATCGGGCTTTTCATTTTTCACTTGAACGGTTGATGTGCCGGCGTCCCACGCCACATGAAAGCCCGCGCTTTCCAACACCGCGCGAATCGGCAACATTGTCGAACCGCCAATCACCTGCGCGGGTACGTCCAAGTTATGCTTTTTGCCGTTTGTCGTAAACTCTTTGATGCCGACGGTTATGATAATTTCGCTGTCGGCGGAGGTCATAATTACCTGCTGTTTGTCCGGATTCCACTGCACGTCGAAATCCAACATTTCAAAAACGCCGCGCACAGGCACGAGCGTTCTGCCGTCTATGCTCGCGGGTTTTTGATGCGCGAAATCCACTTTTTTGTCGTTTACGGTAACGTTTGTTTCGCCCGCAAAAACAACAAACGGCACAGCCGTTACAATTGCCATCGCAATAATCGCGACGATAAATTTCATTTTTTTCATTTCAAATCCTCCTCACGCTTCGCATTCCTCAAAAATTTCTTCGGCGCGGAAAACCGGGCCTTCGGTACACACGCGCACGTAATTTCCGCCTATCTGCACAACGCAGCCGACGCAAGTGCCGAGTCCGCAAGCCATGCGCTCTTCGACGGACACCACGCACGGAATTTTCTTTTCACGCGCGAACTTCGCCACCGCGCGAAGCATCGGTTCGGGGCCGCAAGTGAAAATTTCGGAAGCGTTGCCGCCCCGCGCCGCAAGAAGTTCCGTGACATATCCGCGATGCGACTCGTTGCGTCCGCTTTCCGTGGCGATAAAAACTTCGCCGCCGTGCGGTTCAACAAGGTCGCGAAACTCGTACTCCAAAATCGGCACGTCGCGAAATCCCAAAAAAATATTCGGCGTCACGTTTTGTTCCGCAATCAGCGTTTTCGCAAGAAAATACAACGGCGGTGCGCCTACTCCGCCCCCGACAAGAGCCGGGTGGTGCGCCACGCGCACAGCGGACGCCGGGGAGGTATTGTCGGGGGCGACACATTCCCTCGAAGCCGTGTCGGATTCCCGGAGCTGATAACCGTTGCCGAGCGGCCCTAAAATTTTTACATTGCACCCGGGAAACAGTTCCGACATAACGGCAGTTCCCTTCCCCGCAACCATGTACACAAGCGCGACTGTTCCCGCGTCGGTGTCGGTGTCGCAAATGCTGATTGGGCGCGGCAAAAGCAAGTCCCCCCTTTCGATATAAACCATAACGAACTGCCCCGGTCGCGCCGTTTGCGCGATTTCCGGCGCGTGAACCACCAACGAAAGAACCTTGGGTGCGATTTGCCGGTTATTGCGAACCCGTGCCGAGATAAAAATTTTTTCCTTCATTACATATACGCCTCCAAGTCACGCTTCATCGCAAGCGCGGCGTCGCGAGCGGCGGCGGCGAAATCTTTTTCATCGCGTTTAAATTCGCCGGAAAGATACGCGCCGGTTATCCCGCGCGAGCTGTTTACAATCATGCCGAAATTTTTTTCGTCCCAAAGCCCCGCCAAATCTTTGCCGCTTCCGCCCTGCGCACCATAGCCGGGTACAAGAAAAAATGTGTGCGGCATGATTTTTCGAAGCCGCGCGGCTTCGTCGGGATGCGTCGCGCCGACAACCGCACCCACCGCGCTGTAACCCGATTCGCCGATAAAATCCGCGCCCCACGCTTCAACAAGCCCGCCGACATGCTCGTAAAGCGGCTTGCCGTTTTGCAGAATTAAATCCTGTATATCGCGACTGCCGGGGTTTGACGTTTTCACAAGCACGAAAATTCCTTTGTCGTGCGCGCGCATGTTCGCAAAATACGGTTCAATTGAATCCGCGCCCATGTACGGGGCGAGCGTGATGAAATCCGGCTTGTGTTGAAATTCGTGCAACTCCGCTCCTGAACTCACAGCTCCATCAAGAAGCCCGGTGATTTGAGTCCTCCAAGACCCCAAATGTCCCGTCGAGTACGCCTCCGCCGTGCTTGCAATATCGCCGCGTTTAACGTCGCCGATTACAATCAGCCCTTTGGACTTTGCGCACCAAACCGTGCGCTCGTAGCATCGTATCCCCTCCGAACCGTATTGCTCGTACATGGCAATTTGAGGCTTAACAGCAGGAACAATATCGCAAACCGCGTCGATGATTCCCTTGTTAAATTCATAAATGCACTCGGCTGCTACATTCAGGATAAACGGCACTCGGTCTTCCGTAAACTCTTTTTCTGCTTCAATATATTTTTTTCTTTTCAAGCTCTCGGGAATATGCTCCAATCGCGGGTCAAGCCCAACAACAATGGGCGCGGTTTCGCGAATTTTTTTTATCAACGTGTCAATTATCATTTTTCTCCTCTTTCTCTTCCGACTTCGCATCCGGTTGAACTTCCGCCGTATCAACAGGATTTGCATGAACCTTGCAGTGCTTAACTTTCGGAAATTCTTTTTCAATCGCATCGTGGGTGCGATGCGCGGCGTCGTGGGCTTGTTTGAAAGTTGCTTCGGCATCAACGCCGATTTCAACGTCAACAAAAATACGATTGCCGAAAATTCGCGTGCGCAAAACATCAACAGACAAAACGGCGTCTTGGGCTAAAATAATTTTGTGCATTGCCGCAACGGTTTCGTCGTCGCAAGCGCGGTCGGTCATTTTGCCCAAAGATTCAACGGCAATTTGCAGCGCGGTTTTCACGATGAAAATGCAAATCACAACCGCCGCAACGGCGTCCATAACGGGATGACCCAGCATCGCGCCCAAAATTCCGATAAAGCTGCCGATGGACGAAAGGCCGTCGGCGCGAGAATGCCACGCATCAGCCATAAGCGCGCCGGAGTCGATTTTTTTTGCCGCCGCACGAACGTACCAAAAAACGCCCTCTTTTACGCCAATCGCAACCGCAGCGGCAATAAGCGGCAAAATAAGCAAGCTCGTTTCGGGAATTTCAGTTTCGCCGGCCATGTCTGCCAAAATAGCCTGAACGCCCGACCATCCGATACCGATTCCCACCGTAAAAATTAACGCGGCAAGCACAAGCGTTGCCACGCATTCAAACCGCTCGTGACCGTATTGATGGTCTTTATCCTCTTTGCGATTCGCCAATTTTATGCCGATTACGGCAATAACCGTCCCGACCAAATCCGTAATCGAATGCACCGCGTCGGCAATCATCGCCGCCGACCCGCCGAAAATTCCCGCAAAAAGTTTAAACGCCGACAACCCGACGTTTATCAAAATGCTGTTACGCGCAACCTTCATCGCAATCCGCTCGTTCGACTTATTCACACGAAACACCCCTTTATTATGTATAGTGAATCAATTTGATTCGCGTACCGTCGGCGTTAAATGCATTGTGGTGAGCGACCGGTTGTTTTCGGGTGCTTTTCCCGAAAACGACAACGAGCGAACCGCTTACAATGCATAGCCGACGGGACGCTTCCTAATTTGATTCACTGTATAACGCCGTTAAGAACCAAAACGACGATGCGGAAAATTGCGGGCTTAAACATATTTTCCGACAACGTCCGAACGGGCTTTCTCAAGTGCGTTCGACGTACCTACCCATAATATGCAAAAATCATTTGACAGTCAAACAGAACCGTTTTATAATTGAGGTCGCGGGGCACCCCCCTGTCCCGCTGTTAGGGATATAGTTCAGTTGGTAGAACGTCGGTCTCCAAAACCGGATGTCGTGGGTTCAAGTCCTACTGTCCCTGTAGTATCGGGTAACATGAAAAAGGTTGAGTTTACCGGGTGTCGGCAACAACTCAACCTTTTTTATTACATGGGCAAACCGATGTTATTGTGGGAGGTTTACATGGGTGAAGAGCAAAAAATGGCAGTGTTAGCGAAAGTCGCGTCTGTTTTAAACGAAAATAACATAACATGGGCGATTGGGGGTTCGTATTTATGTTACGTTAAAGGAGTAGATGGTTTCACGGGGTTTAATGATTTTGATGTTTCGACCTCCGGATTCGATATTGGAAATACTATTGCTCCATTGTTGAAAAAATTAAATGGATTTCAATCTTACCGCGAGAAAGATTTTTGTGAAGGCGAGATTGAATGCGTACTCCATGAATTTATAATAGATGGCGTTTCTTTTGATTTTGGCGACTGTTCCAGTTTTTCAGAAGTTTCGTTAGAGATTGCTGATTCTATTCTCATTGAGGGCGTTTCTGTTCCACTTCAATCCGTTAAAAAATGGGGGAGATATTATAAGTCTATGGGGAGACCGGAACAATCAGCTTGGTGTGAAGCGCATGTAGGGTGATTATCAGGTATCAACTCTCGCGGGAAAAGGGAATGTTAGCCCCGTCTCCGATGGTATATGCAAGCTGACACATGCAAAAGGAAGATTTTCCGAATTTTTTCGGAAAATCTTCCTTTTTTGGTTACCTTTTTTTGAAAATCTGCCGATATTTTATATAAGAAGCAAAACAATTCGGTTTTGCGCAAAATTAAATTATTCTACAGCGAGCGTACTTGAGAAGCCCGTTCGCCACACATGACAGGAGAGATGAAAATGAGCATCGTAAACTTGAGCGGGCTTACCGTCACGGAGGGCTCGTATCGCAGAGCGAGGCAAATTGTTGACGAAAGGTCGCAGGAAAACAGAAAAACCGGTTCCGAAGTTTTGGCGTCTTTGCGGGAAATGATGCCGGGTTGGACAATCACAACGTGCGCGAGCCAATGGGGCAACGGCGCGAGAAACTTGGAAATATCCGAAAGAACCTTGGAGCGCATGGCGCAAGACCCCGAGGCGATGGTGCGCTACAAGGCACTTGTTCTCGACCTCGAAGATGCTGTTCCCGCGCTTGAGGAATGGAAGCGCGAAAACCCCGGTCAATATTTCGAGTTCGGGCTGATGTTCGACAACGAAAATATCCGGGGCAGCGGATTGGTGCGAACCCTGCTCGGCGGCGAAACCCGCGAAACTTTCGACCTTCCGGAAAATGAAATGTCGCTTTGGGCAGATTTGATTCGCCAAAAACTCGACTCTCTTTCGCAAACCAACGCCGACAACGCCGCCGACACAAGCAACACAACAAGAAGCTGGATGGAATATTTGAGCTGAAGCGGGGCGCGTTCCCGCTGACGCCCTGAACTGAAAAGCCTCGAACCGGACATTTGCAGCGAACGCACTTTTCGGCGCGAACACGGAGCAACACCGCTCCACTTGTTCGCGCTCAATTGCGCGTTTGCCGCATGTCGAATTTCGAGGCTTTTTTTGTTGACACCGCCGGCAGGGCTGTGTATAATCCTAACGTTCTGACTTGCCCGAGTGGCGGAACGGCAGACGCGGTGGATTCAAAATCCACTATGGGTGACCATGTGGGGGTTCAAGTCCCTTCTCGGGCAATAAAAAAGCGACTTATGCAGTCGCTTTTTTATTGCCCGAAAAAGGGGATTACACTTGATGGCACAAAATTGTTTCAGCTATAGCCATTATTGATTCCTTGCTGACGTCCCTAAATTTAAACGCATACAGGATATGTTCAATATGGCGCGTAGGAATCGCAACCTTTTTGGGGCTTGCGTATGTTATCATTTTTAAAAACAAGTGCAGGGCGAAAGCCGCATTGATATGATATGACGGATTCTTGAGGTAAAAAAGCGGTGCAAGTTTCAGTAGCCAAAAACAGTACAGCGATGCCTCGTTACGTTCCGACATTTCAAGCCCATAGAAAACTTTGAAATAAACACGACGCTTTTCAACTCTTTCAATGATTTCAAGCAAGCCGTCTTTACTGCACTTAACATCATCAAGATTTATATTCGCCGCCTCGGTGGCATACGAACGAAACATGCGCGCCAGTTGGTCTGCTTTAGTCCGCATTTCGCTCGGGTCAAGCGGTACATACTCAATATAGTCGCTCATTGGTATAGACATGGTTACACATCCGACCCCCTCAGCAACTTCAAGCCATCCTCATCAACCATAGCATGTTGTATGTAGTCTGCATCGTCTGACATGAGTGCCTCGAAGAATGAAGTTGTTTTTGTATCACGAATCGGGCGATTGTGAATGCCGATTGTCGCCTGTTTTTCGCGAAACTTCCGAATGTCCTCGTCGGTTATTCCGAATGGTTGGTCGTTCATGGTGATACATCCCTCCCTATGAGTAGCTTGCTACGTTAAAGCCGCAGATTAACACATCTTACACGGATATGCAAGTTAATTTTCCCGTTTCAAAACAGTAAAACGGGATAAATGGGCAATAAAAAAGCGACTACACAGCCGCTTTTTTTATTGCCGCGCAAAATACTTCCAACGTTTGCGCAAGCTCTTCCACGGAAAGGAACGTCGGGGCGAAGCGCAGATTCGTATCAGCGGGGTCGATGCCGTGCGGAAAGGTCGCGCCGGCTTCGGTGATTAAAACGCCCTCGTCGCGACACAGCTCAAACACACGCTTCGCGCAGCCCGGCGGCGTTTCAACGGATATGAAATATCCGCCGCGCGGCGACGTGAATGTCGCGCCGGTGTCGGCGAGTTCGCGCGAAAATGTTTCAAGTGCAAGCTCAAATTTCGGACGCAAAATTTCCGCGTGTTTTTTCATGTGGGCGTCAACGCCCGCCAAATCCCCAAAATATCGCGCGTGGCGAAGCTGATTCACCTTGTCGGGCCCGATTGTTTGCATCGAAATCCGCCGCCGAACCAACGCCGCCGTTTCGCCCGCCGCCGCCAAACATGTCACGCCCGCGCCCGCAACGCTGATTTTCGAAAACGATGTAAACAAAACCGGACGCGATTCGTCGCCCGCCGTGCGGCACTCCTGCAAAATTCGGGGCAAAACCGGTCGCTCGCCGCTGAAAACATGCACAGGGTACGCATCGTCCCAAAGCAGCCGAAAATGCGGATGCGCCGTCGGCATCGCCGCCAGTCGCCGCACCGTTTCCGACGAATATACATATCCCTGCGGGTTCGAAAAAATCGGCACGCACCACATTCCCGCAACGCCGGCATCCCGCGCGAGCTCTTCCGTTGCCTCCAAATCCGGCCCGTTCGGCGTCATCGGAACAGAAATCATCTCAAGCCCGAAATATTCACACAACGAAAAATGCCTGTCGTAACCCGGCACAGGACAAATAAATTTCTCGCCCCGCTTCCACTTTCCTTCAAGCATCATCGTTGCAACGAAGTCGAACATCAGGTTCAGGCTCGAATTTCCGCCCACAATCACCTCGCCGGTATCCACCCGCAGCATTTCGGCAAAAATCCGCTTCATTTCCGGAATCCCGTCCGCGCCGCCATAATTCCTTACGTCCGTGCCGTCCTCCGCAATAAAATTTTCAAGCGGCGCGTTACACATTTCGTCGCACAGCGCGACCTGCTCGGCACACGGTTTTCCGCGCGTTGCGTTAATTGATAATTTTTTCATGGTTTTCTCCTTTTTTTTGAGTTCGCAGGGCTTCGCCCCGCACCCTACCCGCTTTTTGAAAAAAGCGGGGCAAAAACTTTAATTAAAATCGCGCATTCGCGCGATTTTTGAGTTTTTGTCGAACTTTTTTCAAAAAGTTCGTGGGGGTGTCGGGGGCGAAGCCCCTGACAACATTATTATCCAAGCACACCTTCAGCAATGCGTACCGCGCCGGTGGCGTCGGCGGAGTAGAAGTCCGCGCCGATTTTTTTTGCGTAGTCTTCGGTCAAAACTGCGCCGCCGACCATGATTTTTGCGGCGGGAGCATCGCGTCGCAAGAGCTTGATTGTTTCTTCCATTGATGCGACGGTTGTTGTCATCAAGGCGGAAAGCCCGACGAGCGGCGCGTTTTCGCGCAAAACTGCGACAACAACTTCTTCGGGCGGAACGTTTTTGCCGAGGTCGATTACATCGAAATTGTAGTTTTCCAACAACGTGCGCACGATGTTCTTGCCGATGTCGTGAATGTCGCCGTAAACGGTTGCAAGCACGATTTTGCCGCGCTTTTGGCTTTCGCCGGAGGTCGCCATGCCTTGGCGCAAAACTTCAAACGCCGCCGTTGCCGCCGACGCGCTTTTTAAAAGCTGCGGCAGAAAGGTTGTTCCTGCGGCGAAAGTCGCGCCCGCGTCGTCGAGCGCGGGAATCAAATGCGTGTTGATTATTTCGAGCGGCGCGTTATTTTGCAGCAATTCGAGGGTCATTTTTTTTGCGTCGTCCTCAAGGCCGGCGGCGATTATTTCGCGAAGAGTTCGAGCAGCGGTTGCCGTTCCCGGTTGAGCCGCGCGAACGCGCTCGGGCGCAGCGTACGATTGAAATGCGGCTACGTATTCGGTGCAGTTTTCGTCGCGACCGTCGAAAATTTTGTGCAAAATAAGCGCGTTTTGCGCGGCAACGGGATTCGCGATTGCGGCGGAAAGCCCGTTGTGCGCCGCAAGCACGATGAAAATTTCGTTCAGCGTTTCTCGCGCCGGCAAACCGAACGACACATTCGACACGCCCAAAACAGTGCGAATGCCCCGCTTGTGAAGTTCTGCCACGGCTTCGAGCGTAATTTTCGCGTTTTCGGTGTTGGTGCTGAGCGTCATCGTAAGCGCGTCAACAACGACGTCGTGAGGCGGAATGCCGTGCTCCGCCGCCCGCGCGATTATTTTTTCCGCAACGGCAACGCGCCCTGCGGCAGTTTCCGGAATGCCGTCGTCGTCAAGCGCAAGCGCGATTACCGCCGCGCCGTATTTTTTTACAATCGGCAGAACCGCCGCAAGCGATTCCTCCTTGCCGTTGACCGAGTTCAGCAGAGGCTTGCCGTTATACACGCGAAGTGCCGCTTCCGCCGCCGCAACGTCGGATGTGTCAATAACAAGCGGCGCGGTCGTGACGCCCTGCACCGCTCGCACTGCCTCCGCGAGCATTTTTTTCTCGTCGATACCCGGCAGCCCGACATTTACATCCAACAAACCGGCACCCTGCCCAACCTGCGCCAAAGCCTCATTGCAAACGAAGCTCATATCGCCGTCGCGCAACGCCTTTTTCAGCTTGGGCTTGCCCGTCGGATTAAGACGCTCGCCGATAATTGTTAAACTTTCGCCGAGCGTTACGGTTTGCGCACCGGATGTGATGCGGGTGCGAGAGTTTTTGGGGGAAACTTTTTTTGAAAAAAAAGTTTCCCCCAAACCCCCTTCAAAAAAACTTTTTTCGGAAACCGCGCTTTGCGCGGTTTCCTGTTCGGGGTCAAGGGGGGCGTTCCCCTCCTTGGGGGGGGGGTGGGGGGCAAAGCCCCCTGACAGCGCGTTTATCATCGCGCGGATATGCGCCGGGGTTGTGCCGCAACATCCGCCGAAAACATCGCCGCCGAGGTCGGAAGCGGCTTTCATTTGCGCGGCGAAGCCTTCGGGGTCGAGGTCGAAAACGGTTTTGCCGTCGATGAGCTTAGGCATACCGCCGTTAGGGTTGAAAATAATCGGAATTTGCACGGCAGCACGAAGGGTCGCAAGATGCGCCTGCATTTCGACCGGCCCGAAGCCGCAATTTAATCCGACGGCACACGCACCGAGGGATTCGACCAAAACGGCGGCTGTTTCGATGTCTGCGCCGGTGAGCAGACGACCGTTTTTGTCGGGCGAAAATGTAACCATAACGGGCAGGTCGGAATTTTCTTTTGCGGCAAGCATCGCCGCCTTGATTTCATATGTGTCCGACATTGTTTCGATTAGAATTAAATCTGCGTCCGCGCCGGCGCGTACCATTTCGGCAAAAATTTCAACGGTTTCCTCGAAAGGCAAATCGCCGGCGGGTTCGAGAAGTTTGCCCGTCGGTCCGATGTCGAGGGCGACCCTGCAAAGCGGGGGGTGAGAGCCGGGGGAATATGTCGGGTGCGGCGCGTGCTCTCGAAGCCGAGTGGCATCGGCAGCCGAACCGGCTTCGAGGGAATGTGTTGCGCCCGACTCTTGCCCCCGGCGTTCATCGCCCGCTTGGCGGATTGACCGGCGGATTTCGACAGTTGAACCGGCTTCGAGGGAATGTGTTGCACCCGACTCTTGCCTCCGGCTCTCATCGCCCGCTTGGCGGATTGACCGGTGGCTTTCGACAGTTGAACCGGCTTCGAGGGAATGTGTTGCACCCGACTCTTGCCTCCGGCTCTCATCGCCCGCTTGGCGGGCGGCGCGGCGGGCGAGTGCGATTCCCGCCGAAATAAGTTGCGCGGGAGTGTAGCCGGTATCGGCAAGTTTCAGGCGATTTGCGCCAAAAGTGTTTGCTTTTAAAATGTTCGCGCCCGCCGCCGCGTATGCCGCGTGAATTTCGAAAATTGCGTCGGGGTTGGTGATGTTCCAAATTTCCGGCAGAGTATCAAGCCCTTGCGCTTGCAAAAGCGTTCCCATTCCACCGTCGAAGAAAAGTTTATCAGTGTTCATTTGTGTGACTCCTTTTTTGATTTTTCCGCCAACGAGTGAATACATAAAGCCCCGCGCCGAGCAAAAGCATGTTCATGCACATGAAAATGTGAACCGTAGCATTTGCTAAAGGAAATCTTCCAAATAAGTGGGCAAACATATAGCCGATACCTTGTGCGGGTGTGTAAAACAAGTCCTGCATCGCCCAAGAAATTCGACTTAACTGCTCGCTATCGACAGGCAACAGATGCCTGAACGCCCACCACGCGTAGTTAAATACAACGGCATACATCACGAAAATCCAATAAAGATACGTGAGGAAAAATTTTTCGGATTTTATGACCACCGCAACGAGTGTTGCCATAATCCATACAGATAAAAATAAAAACGGCAATACGTCAGACACCCAAATATTCAGTAACGCAAGCGGGCGGGACGGGTGAAATCCCATCTGCTGAATCACAAAGCCGGTCAAGGGAAGGGATACGCCTCTCCGCCGAGCCTCAAAATCAAGTATCGGAAAAATCACAAACGACGAAAATAAAACGCAGACTATCAGCGCGATTTCTGTTCCTCGCATTTTTTTCATACGCAGCCCCCTTGTTTGTTACGTCCCGCCTGTCGGAGCGAAGCCTTTCCTACACGACGCGCCGCTATCGTAAACGCACTTGAAAGACCCGTTTGGACGTCGCCGGAAAACGCACAGATGGCGCGGGAAAAGTGTGCCTGCCGGTGTCCGCGTTTTTTTCGTCGCGCCTTCACAGTTCTCAATGGTCTCAAGTGCGTTCGTCGTCGGCGAAGGTTTTCGCGCTACCTGAAAATTTCCGACAAATTTTTCATTATACTTCCGGCGATTTCGGGCTTGTTCATTGTATAGATGTGAATATTGTTCACGCCGTTTGCGATTAAGTCGATAATTTGCTCGGAGGCGTAGGCGATTCCCGCCTGACGCATGGCTTTCGGGTTGTTGGAAAAGCGGTCTGTGATTGCTTTGAATCGCGGCGGAACCGGCGCGCCCGACAGCTTGAATATCCGCTGAATTTGCCGCGCATTTGTTACCGGCATAATTCCGGCGACAATCGGCACGTTTATGCCGTTTTTCAACAGTCGGTACATAAAATTGTACAGGATATTATTGTCGAAGAACATTTGCGTGGTTAAAAATTCGCAGCCCGCGTCGATTTTTATTTTCAAATTTTCGATGTCGTGCTGCCATGTTCCCGCTTCCGGATGCCCCTCGGGGTAACACGCGCCGCCCACGCAAAAGTTGCCGCGCTTTTTAATTTCCGCGATAAGGTCGCTTGCGTAGCGAAAATCGCCGCTGTTTTCCGTAACGCCCGGCGGAAAATCGCCGCGAAGTGCCATGATGTTTACGATGCCGTTTGCTTCGAGGTCGTCGAGCATTTCGGAAATTTCGTCGCGTCTGAGTTCCATCGCCACAAGATGCGCCAACGAAGAAACGCCGCCCGCTTCGACTTCGCGCACAACCTCAAGCGTATTTTGCGAACCGCCGCCACCCGCGCCGCATGTTACGCTGATAAACGACGGCTTTAAATCCGCGCATTCGCGTACAATTTTTTTCATATCGGCAAATCCCGCGCCCGGTTTCGGGGGGAAAAGTTCTAACGAAACCGTGATTTCGCGTGAAGTGAAGATTTCGCTTATTTTCATATTTTGCCTGCTTTCGTTTGATTTTGAAGTTTTTGTGGAATCAATCGGTAACCGGTTGGCTACCAATTGCAACAGCGCGCGAAGTAAACACTTCCCGTTGCGCAGCAGATTTTGCGAAAATAATTTTAGCACCTTTGCACTTGACGAGCAATGTGCGCGGTTGCGGACCTATTTACGAAAACAAATGCACTGCGATATGATTGACGCAAAAATAAAGCACATCCGAATCTCGGTCGGCAAGCGAATTATATGTATAGGCGACATTCACGGATTGTGAATTACGAAAAATTTCCGGTCGGATAGTGAAGTAATCATCGCGAACACCCTTGCGAAGCCTGTTCATGTGAAGCAAACTCAAAAACCGAAATTGCTTGACGCTCTGCCGGCGCAGCTATAGAATTACAAAAAACCCAAAAGGAGCGTGCGGCATGAAAAATGTACCTAAAATCAATATGGGAATCGTTGCGGTAAGCCGGGACTGTTTTCCGATTACTCTTTCGGAAAAGCGGCGCAAAGCCGTTATTGCGGAAGCGCAAAAAGCCGGCTTAAAGCTGACGGAAATTCAAACGACTGTTGAAAACGAACAACACGCAATGAAAGCACTGGACGAGCTTAAAACAGCGGGATGTAACGCGCTTGTTGTGTTTCTCGGAAACTTCGGGCCGGAAGGGCCGGAATCCATGCTTGCGCAAAAATTCGACGGACCGGTAATGTTTGTTGCGGCCGCCGAAGAAAGCGCGGCAGATTTGATTCAGGGTCGCGGCGACGCTTATTGCGGAATGCTTAATGCATCGTATAACTTGGGGCTTCGCGGCGTTCGCGCATACATTCCGGAATATCCCGTCGGCACGGCGTCCGAAGTTGTTGAGATGATTACCGAATTTGTTCCCGTTGCAAAAATTCTTGTGGGTCTGAAAAAGCTGAAAATTTTCGGATTCGGACCGCGCCCCTTCGATTTTGTTGCGTGTAACGCGCCCATCAAACCGCTTTACGACCTCGGCGTCGAAGTGCAGGAAAATTCCGAACTCGACCTCTTTGCCGTTTTCAACGCCAACGCAAACGACCCGCGCATCGAAAAAGTTGCGGCCGACATGGCGGCAGAACTCGGCGGCGGCAACAAGCAATCCGGCATTTTGCCGAAACTTGCACAGCTTGAAATCACGCTTCTCGACTGGGCGGAGAAAAACGTCGGCGCAAGCGAATTTGTTGCGTTTGCAAACAAATGTTGGCCTGCGTTTCAAACGCAATTCGGCTGTGTGCCGTGCTATGTAAACAGCCGTTTTACCGAGCGCGGAATCCCCGTTGCCTGCGAAACCGACATTTACGGCGCGTTGTCCGAGTACATTTTAACCTGCGCAACCGAGTTGCCCCCTACCCTTCTGGACATCAACAACACCGTGCCGAGCGACCTGTTCAAAGCCGGCGGCGACAAGTTCAAAGGCTATACGGAAAACGACGTTTTCATGGGCTTCCACTGCGGCAACACCCCGATTTCTCTGCTCAAAAAAGGCGAAATGAAGTATCAGCTTATAATGAAGCGTCTGCTTGAGCCGGACAACGACCCCGACATCACGCGCGGAACACTCGAAGGCGCATTAAAATCCGGCGACTTAACGCTCTTCCGCCTCCAATCCACCGCCGATTGCACATTGCGCTCGTACATTGCTCACGGCGCAGCCATCGACGTTGACCCGCAAACCTTCGGCGCGGTAGGCGTAATCGCCGTACCGGAAATGGCACGCTTCTATCGTCATGTTCTTATCGCGAAACGCTACCCGCATCACGCCGCAATGGGTTACGGCCACATCGGCAAAGCCCTCTTCTCCGCAATGAAAATGCTCGGCGTATGCGACGTTGCATACAATCAGCCCAAAGGCACACTGTACTGCGGCGAAAATCCGTTCGCGTAAATTTAATCCGCGTTCACAGCCCGAAATACCGGGATTCTGATACGCCTTAACGAAAGCAAGAAAACAGCCCCGAAACCTCCAATCGAATTGGTTTGTTTCGGGGTTGTTTTATTTCAGGGGCATTACTCTGAAGCCCACAAATTTTTTTATAATTTTTGCCCCGCTTTTTTTAAAAAGCGGGTGGGGGCGCGGGGGCGAAGCCCCCGACAACATGAGGCATACCGTTTAAAGTTTGAAAAATGCAACCAACTGTTTAAGCAGCTCCGCTTGCGAATTTAACTCCTCCGATGCCGACGCCGCTTCCTCGGAAATAGCCGAATTAGCTTGCGTTACATTTGATATTTGTTCGATGCCGGTGCTTATATTCGCAATAGCCTCGGCCTGCTCTTTTGATGCGGCGGAAATTCCGCTGATTACTTCTAAAACTTCGCTCACGCCCGCAACAATGGCATCAAGTGATTCGGCGGTTGTTCCCGCGACAGCCGAACCGGCGTCCACGCGGCTGATTGAATCGCGAATCAGCGCGGTGGTTTCGGTTGCGGCGGTTTGGCTTCGTCCTGCAAGACTGCGAACTTCGTCGGCTACAACGGCAAAACCTTTGCCGTGTTCGCCCGCGCGGGCGGCTTCCACTGATGCGTTAAGCGCGAGCAGGTTTGTTTGAAAAGCGATGTCCTGAATCGTTTTGACAATTTTGTCGATACCGCGCGACGATTCTTTAATTTTTGACATTGCCTCCACCATTTGACCCATGGCGTCGTTACCTTCGCGGGCAACGACGGTTGATTTGTTCGAGAGTTCATTAGCGGCAAGCGCGTTATCCGCGTTGCGTTGTGTTTGTCGGGTAATGGTTTCTACGGTGAAGTTAAGTTCTTGTACCGAGCTTGCCTGCTCTTGCACACCCTCGGATAATTCGTTCGCGCTTTCGGAAATTTGATTCGCGCCCGACAATACTTGGTCGGATGCGACAGAAATTTCCGAAACGGTTTTGTGAAGCGTCTTTATGATATTTTTAATCGACTCCTTGATTTTGTAAAAGTCGCCGTTAAAAAATATATCAATGTGCCGCGTCAGGTTGCCCTTTTCCACTTCGCCCAAACAGACGGCAATTTCGTTAATATATGCCGACATATTTTTAATCATTTCGTTTGTGTCGTTTTTAATCGCCAAAAAGTCGCCGGCGTAATCGCCCTTAACAAAGGTATCAAACCCGCCCTCTTTAAGCGCGGCCAACGAATTTCGAATTTCCACAATAGGAGCATCTACCGCTTCGGCTATACTGTTCAGCCCGAGCATAATTTTACGCCAATCGCCTTCATACTTGTCCGCGCTTATATGGAAAGCTAAATCGCCTTTTACTGCGGCGGCGTCAATCATTGCGGTTACTTCCGCGCTTACGCTTTTCAGGTTTTCGATAACAGAACGGGTTGCGTCCGGCAACGCTTTCCAATCCCCTATCATATCTTTATCGTAAACATCCGCGTCAAAATCGCCGACACTAATTTGCTCAAGCGTATGAACCGTACTCATTATTGCAGCTTCAATTTCGTCGTAGGAAGAGTTTGTATGTTCGACTATTTCCCTGAACGAATTTTGATACTTGCTCATGTCTATCCGATACTTGCTGTCGCCCGAAACCATATATGCTTCGTAGGCGATGTTCAAATCATCAACCATATTTTTAATAACGCCCACCAAACCGAGAACATCCAGCGTCAGCGCACCTATTTCATCGGGCGGAATTTTTTCGCTGTCGATGTTTACATTAACATTTCCCGCCGCCACATTTTTGATATTTTTCGCAAGAGATTCAAGCGGCTTCAGGGCTTTTGTAATCAACAGGAACATAACTATTGAAATCGCGGCACTTCCGAACGACGCAACAATAATTATATTACGCATACTCGTACCGACTGTACGGTTTGCAGCTTCGCCGGAAATGCCGATGTCGAACACATCGCCCGAGTTGCCGTACGCAATGTCGTCGCGAATATACACCTCAACGCCGAAAATATCTTCAACCCTGCTTATAACGTCACCGTATCCGATTACCCGATTAACAACCGCAACACCCAAAAATATATCTCCGTCGGTAATCGGAGATGCGGAAGTCATTACCATATATGCGCCGGGGACGGGTGTGTAAAAAGTAATCGACCCCGGTCCCGCCTCCGGAGCGTCGCTGACATCATCGCCGTAAGAATCGCGCATATGCGACCGCGCAACCGCAACCCCGTCCGCATTGATAATAATAATTTCATCCGCCCCGAAATGCCGCTTGCGGTCGTACGCGAATTGCCAAATTGCATTTCTGTCGCCTTCGTGCATAAGCCGAACCAACTCTGCGCTGTCGCCTGTTGCGAAAGCCGCGTTCGCGGTTAATTGCTCGTAAGCATCAAGCTGCGCACGCACCGTTTGTTGCGCGGCCGTTACCCTGTCTGCTTCAAAATCATCCGTCAACCCTCGCAAAGTTATGCCAACAATAAAAAGTACGCACGAAAACATTACGAACATTCCGATAAGTGAAGGGAAAGTTATTCTGCTTCTGAAGGTGTTAAACATGCGAAATCTTTTGCTGTATCGGTTGTCGGATACAGCGAGATGTATGAGAATTACGCATACCGCAAAGCCCATCGAGGTGGTGTTAATATCTGCCGGCAAAAGATTAAGCAAATATGTAACGCTGCCCACCGCCGTTGCCAACAGCGCGAAAGAATACAGCACGGCGGCAGAGCGATTACCGTTTTTAATAAACCCGTAATAAATCACGATAAAACAACTGCCCCACGTCAGCAAATAAGATGAAATTGTATGCGGCACAAACCACGCCCCCATCGAATACTCAACAACGCGAGGCCAAACCGCAACGTATTCAACATTTCTGAAAAGCGAATGCGCACCGGGCGCAAGCGACAGCAAACCGGTTACGGCAGGCACAATGCAAATCAGAACAATTACATATGCGGGCAGTTTGCGCTTCGGCAGAAAAAATCCGAACGTAACCGCAAAAAGTGCCACCGGCGCAAAGGCAACGAATATATTTACAATACTCCATACGTAAACATTTACAGCAACGTTGAAAATCAGCAGAATCGCAAAATCTGCGGCCAGCCAACCGAGCACCAAAATACAAAAAGCTGTAAATGCGGAATTTTTTCGTCCGCGCTTGCCGTTTACCCGCACGGCAACCAAAACCGAAACTACCAGTAGGAGCAAAAGCATATAAATTGCTCCCGCTAATGAATTAGCCATACCCTTCACCTCATAAATCAGAAATTATTGGATTTCCGCCCGAAATCCAAACAATTATAGCAGTTTTTAACTCGGTACGTAAAGTA
>Ga0123355_10001033_pt1 | contig 38555 bp, 32 predicted proteins | sample TergutEmb28metaG_3_FD_89872 | JGI IMG/M metagenome (GOLD analysis project Ga0123355, IMG submission 89872) | Embiratermes neotenicus P1 segment gut microbial communities from Petit-Saut dam, French Guiana - Emb289 P1 | ecosystem: Host-associated > Arthropoda: Insects > Digestive system > Gut ...
CATCACCCAGCTTAACTGCCCCACAGACCGAACTATGGTCACAGACGCTAGAGACAATCGCTCATATTGGGTACAAAGACTCCCGGACGGGAACTGTTGGATGCTTACCAATCTAGCTTATGCTGGTGGTGGAAATAATACGTTTGGGGACGTGGTAGATATTATCAGTAATTTAAACACTAGCTTCACCCAGCCACACTTTATGGTCACACCTAATGGCGCTAACCCAACAGACTTCCCGCAGACCCCAAGCACAGCTACAGACGGTGGTGCAGCTCTGGAAGGTAGACAATTCGGCTACCTATACAACTGGTGTGCTGCTATGGGGAATCAGCAAGGTACGGCTGCTTGTATGCAGACAGAAGCTCCGTTACCAAACCCTAGTATTTCTATCTGCCCCGCAGGGTGGAGGCTGCCAACGGGGGGAGTTGGCGGTGAGTTTATGCTGCTTAATAATGCTGTTAATAATGGGCAGACTGCTACAGACTTAGGGTTGCGCGCTAGCTGGTTTGGGATGTATGGTGGCAACGGGTTGAATGGTTCTGGAGGGCAGGGATGGAATGGCTCATACTGGTCTTCTACGATTGCGGATGCTAGTAATTCTCTGGCTATGTTTTTCTCTGCAACCAATGTTGATTCTGTGAATAGCAGGAATGCAAGCTTCGGTCATGCTGTAAGGTGCGTAGCTGATACTCCACTTATCCAAGATGTTACATTGGAAAACTGCCCACTAGAACGCACTATGGTACGAGATGCTAGAGACGACAGAACCTACTGGATACGAAGAATTCCTAACACTAGACAGGGTGGAGGAGATCTGTGTTGGATGGAGACTAATCTAGCCTATGCAGGTGGAGGAGACAATAGGTTTGGTGATGTGATGAATATAGGTACAACACCTGGTACACTTACTGCTGGTACGTCTAGTATGGGCTCACCTATACCAAGCGCTACTGCGTCAGGTGCGGTGTGCAGAGGAGACAACGCCTCCCTAAATACCCACGGACGAGGTTGCTTCTGGGAGCCAGGAGGGTCTAATCCAACCACCTACCCAGCTACACCATCAACGGCAGCAAATGGCACAGGTCAATTCGGCTTCCTATACAACTGGTGTGCTGCTATGGGAGGACAGCCTGCTGCTTGCCAAACTACTGCCGCTACACCTGCAGACCCAACTATCAATATCTGTCCTGCTGGGTGGCGGTTGCCTGCTGTAGGTAGTGCGACCAACAGTAACACTAATGAATTTTGGAATATAAATCAAGCAATAAATGGTGGTGCAACTGGCTTTCCAATAGGTCTCCGGAGCAACGGGCTACTCCAGCAGAGCGGCATCTTCGCTAACGGCAACTTCGTCAGTCAGGGTATTAATGGTGCTGGTGGCTACTGGTCTTCCACGGTCTTCGCTGCTACCAACGCCCGTCACTTCTGGTTTGCTGACGGAGGGGTCAGCCCAGCGGTTAGTGGTGGTAAAGGTGTCGGTTTCGCTATTAGGTGCGTCGCAGATTAAGCTAGCACCACTCGGCGCTCATCATCTAGCCTCTCGATCTTTATCACCTTCGCGTCTCTAGCCAGGTCGCCGAGTATTCCTCCCCACTCAACCACTATTATATTGCTCGGATCTTGTACTAGCTCTTTTAGCTCGCCTTCCATGATCCCGAGGTCTGGTAAGCGATAAAAGTCAAAGTGGTGCAACTCCAACTTGCTATCTTTACTTGTATATTCTTTATGTACCGTAAATGTCGGACTAGTTATATGTGCATCAATCCCAAGACTTCGCGCCATACCGCGCACAAACGTCGTCTTGCCGGCCCCTAGGTCACCAATCAACTGTATGATAAGCGCGCTATCTCGTTCCTCGCTCAGTAGTTCGCGGAGTTTTTGCTCGCCTAGTCTCTCCATTTCCTCTGCGCTGGCAACTTCGATATTATTTTCGCTCATGTTCCCATTCTACAATATTCACTTCTAGAAGTCGAGTTTTTGACTTCGTCTTCATAGCTACCCATATCACCAAGATCACTGCGTAAGCTACAGCTGCCTGCCATAGTGACCACTCTACTTCAAGTAGGGCAAACTCCATTTCGCCAAATATATTCATCACACTTATATGGTAGCGCAATATCACAGTAGCCAGCCAACCCAGAAGCTCTGCTAGCGGCGCAAAGAAGATTGCTAAAACCCCTGTCGCGAACGCAAGCAGCATCGCTATTGGGATTGTCGGTAAAATTAGTAGATTTGGTATCAGTGAAAGCAGTGAAATATAGCCAAAGCTATATAGCAAGATCGGTAGCGTTGTGAGTGTCGCGGCTGTTGTCTCGATCATAATCTGCGATAACGTCTTCGGCTTTTTCTCGCCATAAAAGAATCTGGTTAATACTGGTGCCACCAAAAGCACTCCAATAAATGCCGCGAACGATAACTGCCAGCCCATATCTAAGATAAAGGTCGGGCTCATCACCAGAGTTGTCGCGGCTGCTAGCAGAATCAATCGTACTGGGTGTACTGGACGCCCCATGTACCACGCAACCAATGCTAGGATCGATACTAAGCTCGCTCGTATTAAGCTTGGCGCCAGCCCTATCACACCCACCATGAAGCCAACCGCAATTATCGACAAGATCAGCGCGCTAATTCTTGACCTGCTAAACAGGCGTCGGAGCATTCGTGTGATTATCGTCAAGTTAGCGCCGCTCGCCACCACTATATGCGTCAGCCCTGTAATCGCGAGCACTTGCAGCAGTGCCGATGGCAAGGCGCGCTTTTGCCCCAGCATATAGCCAAGCGCAAGTGACGATTCTGGCGCTGCTATGTATTCTTCTACGCCTGCCGAGAACCAGTTACGTATTTGCAAGAATCTGTCTGGCGGGTCACTCTTCGTATGGCTAATCACGGTCGCCCGATATATCGATCCAGCAAACGCACCGAAGCCAGATCGCATTTGTCCGCGTACTGCTATTGCATCTCCTCGTTCCAGCGTATCAGTAATTGCCGTCGCGCGAAACATAACGAATACATTTGCCGCCACCTGCGAACAGTCATTCTCTCCTGTGCATAGCGTTAGGTCTCGTATCCGCACTCGGTATGAGTTGTCTTCTAGGTCGGGGTCCTCATATAGTCGTCCGCGCACCACCACCTCTTGGCTTTCCAGCTCGTGAATTATCTCTGCATCACGATCTGGCGTCGCCACTCGTATCATCGCCAGTATAACTAGCGCTATTATGAAAATATTTGCGGGCACTTTAAGCCATTGCCAAAGTCTCCCCCACCTCGTCTTGCGCTTTTGCGCCAGCGAGCGAGCTCTCATTTAGCTATTTTATTTTGCGTATTCTATAGCTCGTGTCTCGCGGACAACGTTCACCTTTATTACGCCCGGGTATGACATCGTACTTTCAATCTTGTCTGCAATGTCGCGCGCCAGCTTAAAGGCTGTCAGGTCATCAATCTGCTTCGGCTCAACAATTACGCGAATCTCGCGACCTGCCTGTAATGCGTAAGCTTTCTCGATGCCATCAAACGACAGCGCCACATTCTCTAGTTCTTTCATGCGCTCGGCAAAGTTCTCGGCACTGATATTACGTGCACCTGGTCGTGCCGCCGAAATTGCGTCAACAATCTTCACGATTACCGCTTCAACCGTTGTCGGCTCGATATCCTCGTGGTGCGCTTCCATAGCGTGCACGATTCGATCTTTAATGCCGTACTTACGCGCAATCTCTGCGCCGATCTCTGCGTGCTTGCCCTCGATCTTATGTGTCACTGCCTTGCCAATGTCATGTAGTAGTGTTGCGGTTTTAGTTATTCTTACGTCCGCGCCGACTTCTTCCGCAATCATTCCAGCGATATGCGCCATCTCGACTGAGTGTAGTAATACATTTTGCCCATATGAAGTTCGGAACTTTAGCTCACCTAGTAGCTTCAGGATGTCATGTGGTAGGCCAGTCACGCCTACTTCGCGTGCCGCATCCTCACCTGCTCGCATCGCTTCTTTATCAATTTGCTTGGTCGCTTTCTCAACCGCGTTCTCGATCGAGCTTGGATTTATCCGACCGTCTTTTAATAGTAGTTCTAACGCTACTCGCGCTACTTGTCTTCGTACTGGATCGAACGAACTCAAGACCACCATGCCTGGGGTGTCATCAACTAAGAAGTCTACACCAGTTGCTGCCTGTAATGCGTGTACGTTACGCCCTTCTTTGCCAATAATTCGGCCCTTCATTTCATCGTCAATCTTCACGGCTGTCACTGTACGATCTGCTGTCACTTCACTGCTCATGCGCTCCATAGCCGCCACCAAGATCGCTGCTGACGACTCCTCTGCTTCTCGACTAATCGCTTCTTGTTCTTTCTTGATTAAGCCTAGCAAATCAGCCTTGATATCGCGCTCAGTCATCTGGAATAGCTTAGTCTTTGCTTCTTCTTTCTTCAGCCCTGCGATCTTTTCTAGTTTGTCTTGTTGCTTAGTTCGGAGGTCTCGGATCTCGCCTTTTAGCGATTCAATCTCTTTGGTTTCTTTCTCTAGCTTGTCGCCCTTTTTGTCTAGCTGGTCAAGTTTCTTGTCTAGGTTACCTTCACGTTCGATTAGGCGTGCTTCCGCCTTTTTCATATCTTTGCGGATCTCGTCTTCTTCTCGCTTTGCCGCATTCTTGATGTCCATCGCGTTCTTTTGCGCTTCGAGCACCAGCTTGTCTGCCTCTTTTTTTGCCTTGGCGACTAGTGCGTCGGCTTTGCTGGCTGCGTTCTTTTCTTTGCTCTTAGAGTAGACTGTCACGCCACCTGCGCCCAGCGCTAAACCAGCGACTGCCGCTAATACCTCTATTACCATTTTTCTCCAATCTTTATGTAGTTATTTTCTAATCAGTTAATTGTTTTTGATACCAGATTCACTCTGGTAGCTAAAACACAACTATTTTCTTTAGGCGGTTTTTCTTTTCTAAAAAGAAAAACCGAAGTACTTGGTGCGGGCGGAGAGAATCGAACTCTCATCTCGAGTTTGGAAAACTCATATAATAACCATTATACTACACCCGCTACCCTTATAATATATACCATTTCTGCCTATTTTACAAGGCTTGCCGCTCTTTTGTGTTGGTGCCTATTAAGCCTCTAGGTCTCTCTTCATCACTTCTTTACGCAAAAATAATTTCTGTCCATTCATTAGCTCATCAATCAGTTTTTTGGTCGCCGCGCTTCTCGTAATTATTTGACTCTCGCTTTTGCTAATAGATATCAGGTTCAGCAGTCCGTCTCCGATAATCTCTAAGACTAGGTCTTCCTGCTCTAGTACTCTATTAGCGTCCCATACGGCTAATTGGTAGAGGTCTACTTCACGTCCTAGGGTCTTAAAATGGGCCTGCTTCATGTCATCTCTTAGCGCACCAGCCAAATCACGCAAGATATTCTCCTCTACAGCAGCAAAATATTCTTCTCGCATGTCGCCAAAACGCTCTGTTAAATCATCGTAGGCGGTCTTGTCTCGCTCGTTTGCAACATTTGCCATAAAGTCTAGGGTGTTATCTAGTATAGCCTGCATTAACAGTCTGCCACTCGCCTCGCTCATTTCATTAAGCTTCTCTGCATCACGCCAACGCTCCCATATGATTGTTGCGGCCGCACCAATCTTCTCAATCTGCTCGGCAACACCTCGCTCCTTCCAGTAGCCCTCAAAGCCGAAGTGGTGGTCAATAACCTCTATAATCTGTTCTTCGTGCACGATTGAGTTAAACTTACTCGGGTCGCTAATGTCCACGATAATATACTTATCATCAACATTCGGCTGGTAATTACGCACAACTCGCTCTTCGCTGTCAACGATACTCAGGTTCATTGGCGCGTCACTAACCGCCAGACCTCCGAGTAGCTCAGCATAAGCAACCATGCAGGCATACGAGTCTATGTCCATGAACTTATACCCAGTCGTAACAATAGTATTCATATCTACATTGTATCAGAATAGTCTAATCTTCTATCTCGCCGATCAAATTCTGCGACTTCTTTACTGGCAGCGTCTCTACATCACGTAAGCGTCGCTCAATTGTTCGCGAGGTCGTCTCAGCTGCGCCGATTTTATTTGCTGTTTCTTCTAGCTTCTTCTTGGTTGCTGCTAGTAAATCACCGAACTTACCAAACTGTGTCTTTACCGCTCCGAGCAGCTCCCAAACCTCGCTACTTCTTTGCTCAATCGCAAGCGTACGGAATCCTAGCAATAAGCTATTCAAGAACGCGGTCAGGGTCGATGGACTAACAATCGTCACTCGATGTTTTTGCCGCACTTCATCGAACAGCCCAGGTATCCTTAAGATCTCCGCATACAATGATTCGGTTGGCACAAACATAATCCCGAAATCCGTGGTGTGCGGTGGCTGGACATATTTCTCCGAAATCTTTTTCGCCTGCGCCTTGACGTCTGCCCCCAGAGCTTTTTGCGCAACTTCGATCGCTGTTTTATTACCGTTCTCGTATGCCTCAATCAACCGCGAATAGTTCTCAATCGGGAACTTCGAGTCAATCGGCAGCCAGACATTCGCATCATCCTCGCGCCCTGGCATCCGCACCGCAAATTCCACTGAATCTCGTGTGCCCGGTATGGTCGTGACGTTTTCTTCGTATTGTTCTTTCGTCAGGATGTCTTTCAGGATTGCGTCCAGCTGCACCTCGCCATAGACGCCACGTGTCTTTACGCCCTCCATTACTTTCTTCAAGTTGCCGACACCCACCGCCAATGTCTGCATTTCACCCAGTCCCTTATGGACTTGCTCCAGCTGCCCCGCAATTGATTTGAAGCTCTCGTTGAATCGCTTCTCGACCGACGCCTGCAATTTCTCGTCCACGGTTTCGCGCATCTTCTCCAGGGAGTCACGGTTGTTTTCGCGCAGAGTGTCCAGCTGGCGCTGGTTGCCGTCGCGCAAATCGTCTAGTTGCTTTTGGGTATTCTCACGTAACTTCTCTAAGTGTTCCGAAGTCTCTTTCCGCACTTGGTCTTGCCGTGTGAAGACTACAAACAGCAACGCTAAGTTCGCTACCACCAAAGCAACTAGAGCGATTTCCATATACTACTTTTTCGCCTTCTTCTTTGGGTCTGACGGCAAGGGGAACCGAATCGCCATCTCCGCCACTTCCTGTTTAAGTTCAGCGAGCTTCACTTCATCATCTCGTGCGTCAATCGCCGCCTTCAACCACTTCGCAATCTGCGGCATTTCTTTTTCCGTTAACCCTCGTGTCGTAATCGCTGGCGTACCTAGTCGGATGCCAGACGGCTTAAACATAGTTAGCGGATCATCCGGGATGGAGTTCTTGTTGAGGGATAATCCGATTTCATCGATTACTCGCTCTGCCTCTGCGCCGTCAATACCGAAGCTCTTATGGACGTCAGCAAGAATTAGGTGATTATCTGTGCCACCAGTCAACAGTATGAAGCCCAGTTTTTGCATTTCTTCCGCTAAGATTCTCGCGTTCTTTACTACTTGTGTCGCGTAGACTTTAAACTCTGGTTGTAGTGCCTCACCAAAAGCCACGGCTTTCGCGGCAATTGTGTGCATTAGCGGCCCGCCCTGCGTGCCAGGAAATACCGATTTATCGATAAGAGTCGGAATATTCTCTAGAGTCTTCGGCGGCGCTTTCTTAATTGGATCACCAACCTTACCCTTCGTCAGAATCAATCCGCCGCGCGGTCCACGTAAAGTTTTATGTGTCGTGGTTGTAATTACATGAAACCCATAATCAAACGGATTTGGGTGCTCTCCGCCCACGATTAGCCCAGCCACATGCGCCATGTCAGCCATCAATAGCGCGCCGATCTTATTGCCGATTTCCGCCATGCGCTTGAAGTCAGGGATTCTCGGATACGCCGAGTAGCCGACCAGTAGGATCTTCGGCTTTTCTTTTAGTGCGATTTCTTCTAGCTCGTCGTAGTCAATCTCACCTGTTGTTGTGTCTTTTTGTTTGTATCGGATAAAGTTATATATCTGTGCCGACTGTGTTACTGGTGCGCCGTGTGTCAGGTGTCCACCATGCGATAGATCCATGCCAAGAATCTTGTCACCTGGCTCCATCCAAGCATTATAGACTGCCATATTCGCTTGCGCTCCTGAATGTGGCTGAACATTCGCATGATCTGCGCCAAACATTCGGCAAGCTCGCGCGATTGCCACTCGCTCCATTCGGTCTGTGTTCTCCTGTCCACCATAGTAGCGACGATTTGGCAAGATTTCCTCTGCGATTCTTTCGTCCATCCATTCGGTCAGACCTTCAAAAGATGGGTAGCCTTCAGAATACTTGTTCGTAAAAACACTACCATTTGCCTCAAGCACTCCGCGTGAAACATAGTTCTCACTCGGGATCAGCTCGAAGCCATGTCGCTGTCGCTCTTGTTCCTCGTGAATCAAATTTGCAATTTCCTTATCCATACAACCTCCTATTAGTCAATATCAATCACCCTGCTCCGTGTGTATGCGATAATTAACTACAACATATTATATAAACCTACCTCTTCCTGCCTTTATTCTACTCTATTTTACTCTATGGTTCAAGCCTAGCCCACCCCGCACCCAAGCTTAGTCCATCGCCTCGCTCTCATCATCTTCTTTCTTCCGACGTTTCGCAAAGAATAGAAATATTAACCCCACTAGCATCAGCGAAAGTATTGCTGCTAACCAGCGCCAAGTGCTATGGAAGAGAGATCCTCTAGACCGACTTGTATCTGGCACTTCAATCGATCCTCCCCCTGCGCCTTGCTGGCTCTGATTGTTAATCGTAGGTGTATTTGGTGAGCCAGGTAGTGTACCTGAGCTAGTAGGAGTCTCTGGAGGACCAGGCGTTGAGTCTGGGCCTTCAATGTCTGGAGCGTCAGGCGCCTCAGGGTCGTCGGGGATAGTTGGCTTCGACTCTTCCGTCTCGGGCTCTTCGGGGTTTGTGATTTGTCCAGAGTTATCCCGATCGCTCCCGATAGCGTCCAGTGCATCTGACCAGTCGAAATCATCTCTCTCGCTTGGCGTCGCGCCATCATCGGCAGGCACTATTATCGGTTGGGTGTCCCATAGGAGGTCCCATATATCTACTACTCTCACCTGGACCTTGTTCTCGCGACTAAAGTCTAAGTCATAGATTGCCGCGCTCGTCATTGCACTATCGAGTCGCCCTAGAGGTACGCCGTTTACATAGAGTTGGTAGTGGCTGAACGGATAGAAAACTGCTAGCTGTGGGCGTGTCCAGCGAATTGCTAAGTAGCGCTCGCCATCCCCGTCTATTTCCTTGCTCGCTTCTAGATTGATGTCTACAAAGTTCATTCGTCCGTAGATTCCTGAAGTATCCTCTGGGTGGCGCATTATCACTATTGCTGATGCAGTATTCGATAAGCCATTCTCATCTACTATCCTTACTTGAGCATGGCGGAAGTTGGTCATGTCACCCATTTCGTACACGTGGTCAATCTTCAGGCTAGCTAGCCCCATATCTTTGCCAGAGATCTCAAATACTCCATCACCATCCAGGTCCCAGTCCGCATATGCGATTGGTGCCGAGACTCCTCGCGAGTTAGTTGCATCGAAGGTGATCGATTCCCCGTCAGTCACATAATAGTGTCTGGTGGCTAGGCGCGCTAATGGTCGTTTTGCCAAGCCTTCTAGCATTTGCCCAAAAGTTGGCCGCCCGTCACGCTCCCAGTTTGTCGCCGCTTCACCTGTTGTTATCTCGGCTAGTTTTGTGAGTTGTCTTAGTTGCGCTGGGTGAAGTGCTGAGGCGCTATCGTTTACAGCTTCGATCTTCGCCACGTATATATTTACTGGGTTCAGTTGAATTGACATTCTCTGCACTGTCTCCAGCGTCCACCCGTTGGTAGGATCTGGATCGTGGTAGCCAGCATCCGTGAACACCACGAGCGCCTTTGATGCGCTAGGACGCCAGTTGAGCTGCGTGAAGGCAACGCTGATACCGTGTAGCAATGACTCGTCATAATCATCACCATCTCTAGCCGTAAGGGCGCCTAGTCGCGCATTAATCTCGTCCATATTAGTGCAGACATCGAAGCCACAAAGTATTTGTGACGGCGTACCATTACTAAATTTCGAGTCTATGTCACGATATTCGACCATCGCTATTCGCCCGCCTCCTGCTAGCACTCGACCCGCTAGTCTCCTGGTTTCTTCTTTCATTAACGAGAACTCATTGAGCTGGGCATCCATTGACGCTGTCGTGTCAATCAAAATCGCTACATCCTGTCCAGGTGTTACGGTATGCGACGAGTGAAGCATGAACTCCGGGATAAACAGTGCAGGTAGCTCCATGCTCACTTCGTACACAATTCTCTGCCCGCCATCCCAGAAGTGTCCGTCCTCCACGTATGTCGTATGCCCACTCCACTCCAGGAGGTAGCCCGTACTGCCACAGATCATATCGCTTTCATTACAGTACGTCGCTACCTTATGTTGCTGGAACGGCTGCACGTATGGTTTACGTCCACCCAGCACTCCTTCCTGTGTGTAGCAAATGGGCGCCCACGCACGGTATAGGGAGAGATTCTTCCCCCGGCAAGCATCTGGGTATAGCCCTCCTCCTTCTGGTAGGTGTAGCTTCGGATCACCGTATAAAGTTGACAAGATCACTCGTTCATCAATCCCGCGCGGCAGAGTCACTAGCGTATCGCCTATCACTTGGGCGCCCTGTGAATACCCGCCTAGCGCAAAAAGTGTGCTCGGACAGGAGATCAATCTCGTGCTGATATAGTTTTGCAATTCTCTCACGCCCATTCGCACACTCTCACCATATGAGAACATCGCCCCAGCCCCAACTTTCGCCCCTATCATCGTGCGGAATCCGTGTGGCGTCATAGGGTCAATTGTCCGCGCTGGGTAGCCATTCTCAGCCACGCCTAACTCGTGGAAGTTCGCCACGCCACCGAACCCTGCAGCCGCCAAATGCAACTCGATATTCTGTCGAAACGCTCGGTATTCTGGTGCTCCTAGCCGCGACCCTGATCCACGCGCCCAAATAAACTCCACATCATAGCAGCCACTTGTACTGACCGCATTTATGTCTTTTGGATTGCTGATTGTGATCGCGATTCCAGCTAGCATGGCGGCAATCAAAAGCACCGCACTAACCCGCAATCTCTCTTTAAGATTTTTCATGTTCCGAGTGTAGCATTATTTTCCCTGAATCTAACCATAAGGACGAACGCTTATGTTTAGTTCTGACCTCTGTCATTCCTGAAGTCATATAATTTGTATAAAAAATACCACTTTATCTATTGACAAGACTTTTGCGAACACTCGTTTTAGCCCCGCATAGAACTATATGGTAAACTCAAACATTGCGGCGTTCGGCATAGGCATGCCTACAGCAGCCTCAGCTGGCAAGTCTTCGATAATTGTGCGTATCTGTTTGAGGTTATGCTTGCTGGTCACTATCAATATAGTCGCTTCGGGGCGTGCACTGAGTTTTGCCAGAAAGTCTCGTGTGCGGAAATTAACGTCACTTATCGACTCACCGTCATTGAAGCGGGTATTAAGCTTATCGCTAGCATTATCACGTGCCTCGTGATACTCCGCCACGGGTCTGCCCTCAAAGCCATTACGAATATCGTTGAGTAGTGGCTCTACCAAAATCTCGGCATCATGGTGGCTATTTATAATATCCGCGGTTTGGCGTGTGCGCTTGAACTCTGATACGATTATCAGATCTATAGAGCGGCCCTTTAGTTTTTCTGCTAGCTCCCGAGCTTGCTTCTCGCCTTGCTCGGTCAAATGCACGTCAACACTCGGGTCGTAGTTGACTAGTCCCAGCACATTGTAATTTGTTTCGGCATGACGTATGGCGATGATCTTCATGCCTATAATTATACACCAATTCCCCTTTTACAACCCAAGCCTAGAGTGGTATAATGGTGATACATATGGACGACTTTGGTTACCTAGGTGAGGATGATGCGTATTTCGACGCGGCTTGTCAAAGCCTGCGGCCCCAGCCAGTTATCGATGCGCTTAATAATTATTATCAAAACTTCAACTCTTGCGGCGAACGCGTCAAATACTCTTGGGGCAAACAGACCGACGACCACATCATCTCTACTCGCGCCCGCGTCCTAAAGTATCTGAAGTTAAGCTCCCGTCATTATTTCACCTCTTTCACCCTCAATACCACCTATGGCCTCAACATTATTCTCTCACAGATCAAACCCGGTATTTTTAGCAAAGTCATCACTAGCGACATCGAACACAACTCACCCTTCCTCGCCTCCATTGCTTGCGCCGAGCGTCTCGGTATCCCGCGCGAGATCATCCAACGTGAGTCCGATGGCAGTATCGACGTCAAAGCTCAAGATTTCACCAGGGCCATCGTCGTCCTTGGCGTCGTCTCTAATATCGACGGTCGTAAACTCGAGAACGTCAAAGAAGTCATCAAAGCTGTACGCAGGGCTGGCGGTATCATTATTCTCGACGCCGCGCAAGCTCTCGCCCACAATGCTGAGCTCCTCCACAAGACCGAGGCCGATGCCCTTTGCTCTAGCGCTCACAAAATGTATGCACCTAGCCTCGGCATTATTGTAGCTCGTAAAGATTTACTCAAAAAACTCGACACCACTTTCATTGGCGGCGGCATGGTTGACGATGTCGAGGCCGATACCTATAAATTGTCCTATGAGAACGACTATCATATTCACACTCGTTTCGAGTCTGGTCTGCAGGCGTTTGGCGAGATTGTCGCCCTTGGCGCTGCCATCGACTGGCTCGGCAAGCAAAAGACCAAGACCTTGCAGCAATATTCCGAACGTATTTTCAACTACCTCAAAGACCACCCTAAGGCCAAACTCGTAAACGACAAAGCCACCCCGACCATTAGCTTCTATGTCGAGGGTCTCGACTCTCATCTTCTTGGGAAAGCCCTTAGCTACGAAGGCATTATGGCGCGCACTGGTTATTTCTGCGCTCATTATTATCTTGATCATCAGCAAGGACTCCCGCCGCTCGTTCGCCTTTCGCTCGGTCTCCATAATCGCGACCAGGACATCGACAAACTTGAGGCAGCACTCGGAAAGGTTCTTAACTAATGGTCTGTATAGCAGCGTTTATCGTCCTTTGTGTCATGTCAGTTTTTGTTGGTTTACTTGCTCTTATTCGTCCCGACATTGGCGCTAAATACTGGGTTACATTCAAGAAGTCTTGGGGTTGTATCGCCAAGCGAGTTCGTCTCCAGAAATGCGAGACCAACTTCAAAGAAGACATCAAGAATACCCTCCTAGCCCGCTTTATCATTCGCCGCCCGAAACTCGTCAAGCCACTAACTGTCCTGATCGAAGTCATGGCTATCCTCATTGTCGCTGTCACTATTTGGAGTATCGCCGAGGTCGCCAAAGGCGGCTTAAGCCTCTGGATCTTCGGTACCTGTAATGTCTCCCGTCCATCTGCTTGCGTGATTGGGCAAAGTGAGGTCTGTGGCATCGACCAGGAAGCACCATCTGGAGCTGTTGGTCATGTTAGTCGCTGGTTCTCAGACTGGGGCGCGGTCATCACTGGCATACCCGACCGTATCCGCCGCTGGGATGCACGTCATTATTTCCCTCAGAACGCTACTTTCTGGAGCTATGAAGAGGGTCGTCCATACGCTCTCGATATCTTTGATTCTGGGTGTCCAGCTTGCCTAGCTTCTTTCCGCAACAAGCAGCGCTCTGGTTTCTTTGATCGTCATAATGCTACTCATATCCCATACGTGATCGTTAATCCCGTTACTGGCGAGGACACCTTCCCGAACTCTCGTCTCGTGTCCAGCTACATTACAGCTCTCCGCCTTCAACACGGCGCTATTGCCGCGGACGATAATCCTGTACCACTTGACTGGCGCATCATCGAGCGCATGTTCACCGAGCACAACGAAGCAGGCGTGAATTACCAGGCGTTCATCAAGAGCATCGAAGCTGATGAGGCTAAGACCCTTCTGGAATCCTGGCTGTTTGACTTTGGCGTTCACCCAGATGATATTCAGCATATCCGCACTCTTGCCATGAGCGACACTGTTGCTGATCGACTCTTAACCTATCGTCATATCGTCGAAGATCGCATTAACGCTAACGTAATCCCAACCACAATCTTCGGTGGGCGAAGACATGCGGGTATCTATGAGTAACAAAAAGCACGACCAGATTATCTCTAAGCGTCACTCGCAGGGCTTCGCCACTGGAATCTTCGGGCTCATCATGAATCTTGTCCTCGCTACCATGAAGGTAGTCGCTGGAGTTTTCAGCGGCAGTATAGCAGTTCTTTCTGACGGCATCAATAATCTCATCGATGCTTCTAGTTCTGTTGTTGTTATCATTGGCTTTCGCGCTCCTACTCAGGGTAGCAGCGACAAGCCTCGCCCTCACGGCCGAGGCCGCACCAGCTACATCATAAGTATGATTGTTTCTTTCTTCATCTTTATCGGCGTCCTTTATCTTGCGCGCACCTCCATTGCTCGTATTATTCAGCCCGAGCCAGTCAACTTCAACAATATCGTCCTAGCGATCATGGCGATATCAGTTTTCGTCAAGCTCTTTATGGCTGGATTCTATACTTGGCGTAACCGCACTCTTAAGTCCAGTCTCATCTCTGCTGCTATCCGCGATTCTATGAGCGACGCCTTACTTTCCGCTCTTGTCTTCTTCGCTGCTAATATCGCTCGCTCAACCAACTTCGCTGTTGACGGCGCCGTCGGCTTGGTCGTTGTGGCATTCATCGCTTATCAGTCTATCCGTGCTTTTCTCGACAGTCTAGACCTCCTACTTGGTCGGTCTGCTCACCCTGATAAGCTAGAGGGTATCGAAAAGATCGTCCTCAAATACCCCGCCTTTACAGAAGTCGTCGGTATCGATTATCACGACTATGGCGATAGCTATCAGCGCGCCTACATCAAGGTTAAAGTCAAGCCCAGATTACCGTCCGCCGAAGTCCGCCGCGCCATCGACGACGTTCGCCTTGACCTACTCAATCTCCAGAATGTCAAAGCCACTATCGTCTACTGGCATTAGTCTAGTGGCCATATTTCAGGAGCTCTATCGCTAACCCAACCATTACTAGGCCCAGTAACAGAAACCCAGCTTTGATCCATATCGTCTTTTTGTTGCCACTATGATATATCTCTTGCATCGCATGTAGCGCGAGATACAAGAAGAAGCCGCTCGCCAGACCCATCATATACGTTGTTTCTAGCTCACCTTGACTACCAATAGCAAAGAAAACTATTGCTGCCATGATGGTCGCTAGTGCGCTCGCGATATTTATTATAATTGTTCGCTTCCTGCTCATTCCGTGGTGCATCATTAGCCCGAAGTCACCAATCTCTTGGGGTATCTCGTGCGCCATCACTGCCAGTGTCACTGCTATACCGCTCGGCACAGACACTAAGAACCCTGCCGCAATCACGATACCATCAACAACATTATGTACAGTATCGCTAATCACTACTAGTGCCGCTACATGCTTCTTTTTGCCTGCATGATTCAGTATTAACTCCAGGAAAAAGAATATCAAAACCCCGCCCACCATTAGGAAGTACGGTAGGTGACCGTTATCGTGGCCAATATGGGGTAGCAGATCTAGCCCGACTGCCGCCAGTAGCGCTCCAGCCGCAAAAGCCGCAGCGTACTTTGCGATCTTCTTGTAGTTTTTCGGTAGAGTCAAGATCACTCCTCCTACCAACGAGGTCAGTGCCGCGAGCGACGAGAATACAACTACATACCACATATGCTTATATTACCACATCCTACTCCCCAGCACGCATAGATATAGTAGTGTATAATATATCTATTATGGGGAAGGAACTGAAATCAAGCGACTTTGTGCATTTGCACAATCATACGCATTATTCCGTACTCGACGGTCTGACTAAAATCCCCGATCTCATCCAGCAAGTCAAAAAGCTCGGCATGGAGGCTGTCGCTGTTACTGACCACGGCACCATGAGCGGTGTGCTTGACCTATATAAGTGCGCCAGGGCCGAGGGGATTAAGCCTATCATTGGCTGTGAGTTCTACGTTGCTGCCCGCGGCATGGAAGACCGTGACCCTCAGAAGGACAAGCAGCGCTTCCACCTCACCCTCCTCGCCTCCTCGCTCGAAGGCTACCAGAATCTCTGCCGCCTCATCACTGAGGCTAATCTCCGCGGCATCTACTATCGTCCTCGCGTCGACTACGAAACTCTCGAGAAATACAACGCCGGCATTATCTGCTTGTCTGGTTGTGCAAGCTCCGATATCTCCGAAGCTCTCATCGCTGACGACTATGCCAAAGCCAAGAAGCTCACCGAGTGGCACAAGAGAGTCTTTGGTGATCGTTTTTATCTCGAGATGCAAGACCACGGCCATGTGGACGCGCCTTCCTACTGGCCTATGCAGACTAAAGTGAACGAAGGGCTACAAAAACTTGCCAAAGAGCTCGATATTCCTCTCACCGTTACTTGCGATGGTCATTACCTCACACCTGAAGACAAAGATGCCCACGAGATCCTTCTTGCTGTTGGTACCGCGGATATCCTATCCAATCCAAACCGCATGAGTTTCGCCGAGTTTCAGCTCCACCTCATCGATCCACAGGATATCATCAAGCGTTGGGGTAAAGACTTCCCCGAAGCCATCACCAATACTCGCCAAATTGCCGATCGTTGTGATTTTGAGATCGAACTCGGTCGCATCCTCATTCCACACTTCCCTTGCCCTGACGGCAAAAGCGAAGAAGAACACCTGCGCGAACTCGTCCTCGCGGGCGCCGAGCGCCGCTATGGCAAAGATTACGCCAAGAACGAAGAAATCATGGAGCGCCTCAATTACGAACTCGACTCTGTTGTCAAAATGGGCTACTCTGGCTACTTCCTCATCGTCCAGGACTTCATTAACTGGGGTAAAGACCAAGGCATTATTTTCGGCCCTGGTCGTGGTTCTGCCGCTGGCGCCATTATCGCTTACTGTCTCAACATTACTGATCTCGATCCACTTAAGTATGGCCTGCTTTTTGAGCGCTTCTTAAACCCCGATCGTATCTCTATGCCTGATATCGACATCGACATTCAAGATACTCGCCGCGACGAAGTTATTAATTATTGCACCGAAAAGTACGGTAGCGATCGCGTCGCCAGTATCTGTACCTTCGGCAAGATGATGGCAAAAAACGCCGTCCGTGATGTCGCTCGTGTCCTTGATATACCTTATCAAGACGCCGACCGTATCGCCAAGCTAGTTCCTGATCCGATCCAGGGTCGTCATATTCCACTCAAGACTTCCCTAGAAGAAAACCAAGAACTCAAAGCCGAATACAACTCCAACCCACAAGCCAAGACTGTCTTTGACTTCGCCGCCCATCTTGAGGGTACCATCCGTAGTCACGGTGTCCATGCTTGCGGTGTCGTGATTGCACCCGACGAGCTCACTAAGTTTATGCCGCTCGAGATGACCCAGAAAGGCGTCGTTGCGACTCAGCTCCCGATGGGTCACGTCGAGGATCTTGGTCTACTAAAAATGGACTTTCTCGGGCTTAAAAACCTCTCTATTCTAAACTCCGCGCTCCGTATTATTGATAAAGTCTATAGCAACAAAATCACCCTTTCTGAAATCCCTCTTGACGACGAGAAGACATTCAAGCTCTTCCAGGCCGCCGACACCACAGGTGTATTCCAGCTAGAGTCCGCAGGCATGAAGCGCTACTTGAAGGGCCTTCAGGCTTCCCATTTTGAAGACATCGTTGCGATGGTTGCCCTATATCGCCCCGGCCCAATGCAGTTCATCGATAGCTTCATCGCTCGTAAGCACGGCATGGAGCCAATCTCTTATCTTCATCCTGGACTCGAAAACTCGCTCAAAAACACCTACGGTATTCTGGTCTACCAAGAGCAATTCATGCAGATTTCCAAAGAGTGGTGCGGCTTCACTGGTGGCGAGGCGGATACCTTACGTAAGGCCGTTGGTAAGAAGAATATGGAGCTAATGCGCGAAATGAGACCGCGCTTTGTTGAGGGTGCAGTCAAGGTTGGTGGCGCCAAGGCCGAGCTAGCCGAGAAATTCTGGGACGACCTCGAAGAATTCGCCAACTACTGCTTCAATAAATCCCATGCTGCCTGCTATGCCCTTATCGCCTATTGGACCGCCTATGTCAAAGCTCACTACCCTGATGCTTTTATGGCTGCCCTCATGACCGCCGATGCCGACGATACGGATCGTCTCTCCGTTGAAATTGCCGAATGCAAAAAAATGGGGATCAAGGTTCTTAGCCCAAATATCAACCAAAGCTTTAATGAGTTCGCTGTCGTACCAGGCGAGAACACCGTTCGCTTCGCTCTCTCTGCCGTCAAAGGTGTCGGCCACGGCCTGGTCGAAGAAGTCTGTGAAAACCGTAAGGCTAGAGGTAAGTTCAAGAGTTTAGCGGACTTTGCTGAGCGCGCCCCCGCTAAATTCAACAAAAAAGCTTGGGAAGCCCTGATTAAGACGGGCGCCTTTGATGAATTCGGCACCCGTTCCGACCTACTCTTTAATCTAGAGAAGATCGCCGACTTCGCGAGTAGCGCCCGGAAAGCTGCTTCCAGCAATCAAGCTAGCCTATTTTCCGACATGGCCGATATGGCACCCGAACTTGAAATCATCCCGGCACCCGTCCCAGCCAGCGAGCGCGAGCAGCTCCAGTGGGAGCGTGATCTCATTGGTCTGTACATTTCTGCCCACCCACTCGACAATGCCGCGACCTACCTCTCCGAGCAGACCCTCCCACTTGGCGAGCTTAACGAGCGCTCACATAAATCATCTGGTCAGTTCGGCGGCACTATCACCAGCTTCAAGACTATTCTTACTAAAAAGGGCGACAAGATGGCATTCCTCGAGATGGAGGACCAAACTGGCAGCATCGAAGTCGTTGTCTTCCCGAAAACCTTCGCGATATACGGCCACATGCTACACCCCGACGCTATCATCCAAGTCACGGGTACTATCGAATCACGCGACCAGAACAACCGTCCTGCTGACCCGAAGCTCATTGCTGACGAGATCCTCCCTATCACCGACCAAATCATCGCCAACTATAAATCCAAAGGCAAGCGCGAGGTAGTTGCCACTGGCGGCCATGCACCCGCTCCCACCCAGACCAAAAAAGACCCAGCCAAGACTATATATATTAAAATCGACGATTGCGAAGGTGAGATCGTCGCCCAAGTCAAAGCCATCACCGAAGCCTACAAAGGTCGCGACACCGTCACTTTCGTTTGTGTCCAGAATGGTGTGAAGCGTGGTATAGCTCTACCTAAAACTACTTCATACGACGACTGCGCTATTGAACTTGCCGCCCTCGTGCCTCAGTCGAATCTTGTCATCAAGTAGTGCGTTATCGCCGCAGCTAGCGCATCAGCCGCATCATCGGGTTTTGGGATTTCTTTGAGCCCCAAAGCTTCCTTGACCATCTCTTGCACCTGAAACTTCTTCGCCTGCCCATAGCCTGTCAGTGACTGCTTGATTTGATTCGAGTTATATTCATGGATAGGCAATCTCGCTTGATGCGCTGCTAACATCGCCACACCTCGCGCCTCTGCTACTGAAATACCTGTCGTAATATTCCGCGTGAAGAATAATTTCTCTATCACCACTTCGTCTGGTTGAAGCTCTTCGATCAAATCCCTGATCGTCGTATAAATCTCTTCCAGTCGTTCTGGTAGTGGCGTGTGCGCGGGTGTCGTGATTACTCCACCATCTATCATCTTAGGTTGACCACTTCGTATTTCGACCACCCCAAAACCAAATATCCCCGTACCCGGATCCAACCCCAGTATCCGCCTGTATTTACCCCTAGTCATATATTGATTATACCTATAATAACGCCAGAATGATAGTTTTTAAGACAGCAAAGACTACCTCTGTCTCGAGGGCTATTATCCCGAGCGTCGTCCTTGATTTTTCATAAAAAATCTGTATAATCAGAGTATGCGGGTTTAGCTCAGTTGTTTAGAGCGCATCCTTGCCAAGGATGAGGTCGAGAGTTAGAGTCTCTTAACCCGCACCACACCATGATTAATCAAATAGGTCAAGTCACCTTGGCTTATTTTTACCCCCTGCCGCCAGTGAGGTCAAAGACGCTTATGATATAATAAGCACATGAAGGTTAAGCAAGTTTATGTCGGTGGGTGGCTCAATAAGACCTCCCTCCACTTATCAGAGATTTATGATTTCTTTCTCGATCGTTATGACAATCCAGGGCTCAAAGACTCCAAGATGGATAAGCTCCGCGCCAATCTCGATCTTAACGAAGTCAAATTCTGCTTTGACGGTCTCGAATGCCTCGAGGTCACCACTAAAGGTGGCGTCGACTTCGAAGTTTTTGAGGACGGCTTGGTCGTCCTCGGTCGTAAGCGCAAAGATGGCTCCGAAAAAACCCTCAAAGCCGACATCGATTCTCTCACTAATTATTACGAGAACCACCTCTCACCTGCTCTTTCTGAGCTTTTCTCACTCGGCGCTCCGAATCCGCGCGAGCTCACCGACATCAAGACTTCATACCCGTTCTTCGTGGTATTAGATGATGCCAAAATGACCGACATGAAAAAGCTCCTTACCGCCTTTCATCAAACCGAATATTTCGAGGTCAACACCAAGACTTTCGACATCCTCCGTGGTGACAAGCTTTACATCATCAACAGTAAGGGCGAAAGCATGAAGCATATCCAGCGCTTCGTTGAGGAGCAAATCTTTCTTCGCGAGTTCAAATCTCGTCTCCATCACTACCTCAATGTCCACCGTTCACTCTGGGGTAAAATCGACCGCGCTCGTAGTAGAGGCGAGCTCACTGGCGATGAAGTCGAAAAGTTCCACTCAGAGATCGAAGCTGACGACCACACTATCACCTTAGTCGATGCTCGCATCAAACAGATGGGTACCTACCTCCGTACTCGCGAGATGCGCGCCAAGAATGACGCCACCCTCAAAGACTTTGAAGAAATCCTTCTCTATCGCTATGAAAGCATGGAGGATACACTTGAGTACATGCAGGGCATCTGGACCATGACTCGTCAGCACCTCGCGCAAGCCAAGGAGCGCTTCGGCAGCATTCAGAACGAAATGACCAATCGTTCGATCGAGGGACTCTCTGTCATCATGGCAATCGGCGTTATTGCTACAACTGTCCAGCTCGTCAATGAGATCCCAGACCTCGAGGGTATCACTCCGCGTACAGTTATCATATTCGCTATCCTCGCTTCTCTCGTGATAGGAATCATCAAACTTATGAGCATTGCCTCTCGCCGTCGCAAATACACTGTCGCCGCCGAACGCTCCAAAAAGCTCGGCTAATCTCTTCTTTACCCATCTGTGTCCCATCTGATATAATACTCCCATGAATGCAAATGATGTAAGAGACAAGTTTTTGGCGCGGATGAAAAACAGCGGACACGAAGTCGTCGCTCCCGCCTCTCTTAAGCTCGAAAACGACCCGACCACACTCTTTACTGGTTCTGGCATGCAACCGCTTATGCCATACCTTCTTGGCGAGCAACACCCTGACGGCCAGCGCCTCGCTAACTCTCAGCCTTGTTTCCGCTCGCAGGACATCATGGATATTGGCGACAATCGCCACACGACCTTCTTCGAGATGCTTGGCAATTGGTCACTCGGCGACTACTTCAAGGAGTTTCAAATTCGCCAGTTCTTTGACTTTTTAACCAAAGATCTAGGACTAGATCCTAGCAAGATTTACGCCACCTGTTTTATTGGTGACGAAAAATTAGGCATTCCACGCGATAGCGAAGCTGCAGAGATTTGGCAAAAGATCTTTGAAGAGGCTGGCGTCAGTAATGGCATCGCCGATATCGACACTGCCGAAGCCGGCGACAAGCGTGGTATTAAAGACGGCGAACGCATTTTCTTCTATAACGACAAAGAAAACTGGTGGTCTCGCGCTGGTGGGATCAAAGACACGCCGATTGGCGATCCTTGCGGTCCTGACAGTGAGGTTTTCTATGACTTCGGCCCCGAGGCTCACGACCCTAGTTTCGGCAAAGCTCACCCAGCTAGTGACTCTGGTCGCTTCATGGAGATCGGCAATCAGGTATTCATGCAGTATTGTCGCCTACCAAATGGCTCATTCGAAGAGCTGAAGCAAAAGAATGTTGACTTCGGTGGCGGGCTCGAGCGTATCACCGCAGCCACTATTGATTCAGCTGACGTCTTTAAAACTTCCCTTTTCACACCAATTATCAAAGAGCTCGAAAAACTCTCGGGCAAAAAATACCTCGAAACCACAGAAGAAATGCGCGTCATCGCCGACCATCTCCGTGCCAGCGTCTTCCTCGTAACGCAAGGTCTAGTGCCCAGTAATAAAGAGCACGGCTACGTTCTCCGTCGCCTCTGTCGTCGTGCTATTCTCAAGGCTCAAAAGCTCGACATCAAAGATAACTTCTTCGCCCAAATCGTTCCGATCGTCACAGAGGTCTACAAAGACGCTTATCCAGAGCTCGCTAAAAGCGAAAAACAAACTATCGAAGTGCTCGTCCGCGAAGAAACTCAGTTCAATCGCACGCTTACTCGCGGCATGAAAGAACTCACCAAACTCAAAAGCGGTGGTCTCACTGGTAACGAACTCTTTAAGCTTCAGGATACTTACGGTTTCCCACTCGAGCTCTCTCTCGAGGTTGCCGAGGAGCAAAAAATCAAACTCACGAGCAAATGGCGCGCTGAGTTTGACGCCGCGCTAGAAAAACAACGCGAAGCTTCGCGTACCGCGACCAAGGGCATGTTCAAGGGTGGCCTCGCTGACGATTCCGATCTCACTGTCAAATATCACACTGCCGCCCATCTCCTTGGTGCTGCATTAAACCAAGTCCTCGGTCACGACGCCGAACAAAAAGGCGCCAACATCAACGCTGAGCGTATCCGCTTTGACTTCAAAGCTGACGCCAAGCTCACCCCAGAGCAGATCAAGGCAGTCGAAGATTTGGTCAACGAGTGGATAGCGGCCGACTTACCTGTCACACACGAAGAAGTCGACACTGACTACGCCTTTGAGGCCCTTCACGCCCACGGCGTTTTCCGAGACAAATACGGCGACAAAGTTATCGTCTACACTATCGGTGAGGGCGACTCTGCTATCTCTCGTGAGATCTGCGGCGGCCCACACGTTGCCAAAACTAGCGAGATTCTAAAATCTGGCCGCTTCAAGGTTAAGAAAGAAGAAGCCTCATCCGCAGGCGTCCGCCGCATCAAAGCCATCTTGGTCAAATAATTCAGCTGCATAAAACGAAAAGCTCGAAAGGCATCAATATCTGGTCTTGGGCGGTCAGCCTTATCCTCACCGAGACCGACCTCTTTAAGTCGGAGCGCATTTGTGGTAGAATAGGACCATGTGGGGGTGTAGCTCAGGGGTTAGAGCAGCCGGCTCATAACCAGTTGGTCGTTGGTTCGATTCCAACCACCCCCACCACAATGATCTCCGCCGTTTAGGCGGATTTCCTTATTCACGCTTGTGTTTTGTTTTGTAACGATATATAATATATACATATGAGTTTAATTAACGGGTTGGGCGAATTTTTCGCAATCGACATCGGGACCAACAGCTTGCGTGTTGCTCAGCTTACGGGCAGCAAGAACTCTGGTTGGACACTTAAGCATTTCGGCTACGTGCCGATTACCGAAGGTCTCGCTCAAGACGATTCGAATGCTGGTCGCCAAGCCTTCATGGCTACGGTAAAGATGCTGGTCGAGCAGTCTGGTATTAGCACTAAGAACTGCGTCATTGGCCTCCCTAGCAATAAGGCGTTTACTAGTGTCATCAAAGTTCCAGCTCAGGACGATGCCGACCTCAAGAAAACCATGATGTATCAGATGGATAGCCTTGTTCCGACCGCCCTCTCCGACGCGGAAGTCGACTGGCGTGATCTCGGTCCAATCCCGAGTGATCTCGAGAATACCAGTGTTCTCCTCTCTAGTACCACTAGTTCCTTTGCCGAAAGTCGACTCGACCTCTTCGAGGATGCTGGCTTTAATGTTTATGCGGCTGAGCCTGAGGTTATCGCCATGACTCGCGCCCTCTACCCCTACGACGCCCACGATGCCCGCCTCATTGTCGACTACGGCGAAGCCTCTACTGATATTTCGATTTACTACCATGGCGCACCGCGTCTTCTCCGCTCTGTGCCACTTGGCCTTCGTGATCTAGTTAAAGTTGCGTCCACTTCTCTTTCAATCAAAGAAGATCAGGCCCGCCAATTCCTCTTGAAGTTCGGTCTCGCACAGGATAAGCTCGACGGTAAGATTTTCATCGCCATCAACGCTGCCCTCGATACTTTCGTCTACGAGCTCGCTAAAGTCATGCGAACCTTCAATACTAACTATCCAAACGTACCAGTCGGTGGTGCCATTGTCGCTAACTACGGTGAGTCCATTCCTCTCATGCTCGACTATATTTCTGCCAAGCTCAAGATCCCAGTAGAAGCCGCCAATCCATGGCGCAAAGTTGCCGTCCCGCCAGAGTATCGCGACGCTCTTCGTACCGTTGCTACCGAGTTCGCCGTAGTCCTTGGGTTGGCTGAGCGCACCAATGACGTTGCTCCATACATTGAGCCAAAGAAGTGGCTCGCGGCAGTTGGCTTTGTCAGTCGTGTCGGCGATGCCGCAGCGGGCGCTGGCCAGAAGATTCTTGATGGCGCGAAAGATCCAACTCACACTAAAGGAGGACCAGCATAATGGGCGGTGGTAGTTTTGAAATTAATCTTGTCCCGCAGATCAAGCGCGACGCTCTCCGTATCCAAAAGATCCGCAACATCGTTATCTTCTGTTGTATTATTTTAGGTACTGGTTGCGGTATTATCCTTGCCATCTTCGGCACGACTTTCGGCGTTCAGCGCGCCATCACTATCAGCCGCACCAATCAGATCAACGAGAATCACGAGCGCCTCATAGCCCGCGGCGACCTAGCTACTGGCGATCTCACCTTTACTGATGGCGCAGGTTTGCGCTACTTCCTCACCATCCAGCATCAGCTAGATGAGCTTCACGACATCTCGCAGCAAAAAACCGTCTTCTCGCGCGTCCTCAACATCGTCGCCGACGCCATGCCGCGTGATCCGCAGACTGGCTACCCAGTCATTCAGTTCTCCGAGCTCTCATTTAATATCAACAATAATCGAGTCCTTATTGACGCACAGAGTGTCCATGGCTTCCCCGCTCTAAACGCTCTCGAGGCTCAGCTCGACCGTCTCTACTTTGACTTCGGTGTTTACCGTGGACCTGACGGCCAAGAAGTCGAAATTATCCGCGAGGGTATCGTTAATGACCCAGAAAATCCACGTCACGGCGTCATCTACGGAGTTGTCCTTGGTCAGGACGGCAGTGAGCTTCGCATCTACCGCGACCGAACTACTAATGAAGCTGGTTTCCATTTCGACTCTGCCTGCCTCCAGGCTGACGGCGTAACCAGTAGCTGTAAGCTAATCATCCCAGGCCTCGAAGGTCGCGCTGGTACTCTCGATGAACCACCTAACTACGAGATCAACGTGGGCGGCCTGCCTACCCTCCGCTTCCGCATGTCTTTCATGATCGAGCCAGATGCGCTAAATATCCAGAGCCGCTTTGTCCGTGTTCTTGGTATCCCACGTCAAGATGTCACCGACTCATTCTTGCAGATTAATAATAACTGGTTCGCACCAGAACCAACCCGGCCGGAGGACCAACTATAATGGCTGCAAAAAAAGGTATCCAATCAACCAAGCGCGCAAGTATCGACAAGGCTAACTACTTGATGTTCCTCTCGATCGCTGCTGTCTCTGCTCTCGTCGCCGTTACTGTTATCGCGGTCGACTATCTATCCAAGATGATTCGCTTCCAAAGCGCGGTTAATGATGAGAAGCTGGTAGCACTCAATATTACTGAGGCCAATCTAGCCAATTTCGAAATCGTCGTCACGGATATCTACGCCTTGCGCGAGAACGACAACCTTTTGGCTGTCGCTGAGACCGTCAACCAAGCTCATATTGATGAGCCTCTCCGTGTCGTCGCGAACGCCATGCCAGCTTTCCGTAACCTCGCAGCCTTTGGTGCCAGCATCGCCGACCTCACGATCCATCGAGTTGGAGGCAATGAAGCAGTCGTCCAAAGTATCGCCGTTGGTCGCGACACGACCGTCACACCAGTACTAGAAACCACTGCCGAAAGAATGAACGTCACATTCCAGGTCGTCGGCGCTCTTGGCTGTGACGGTAACGCCACCGCATGTGATCAGCCTGTAGGCATTTCGCAGATTTTGAGCAATCTCGAACGCTCCATTCGCCCTGTCGAGATCAATTCCGCCACTTTCTTCTTCCGTTCTGAAGGCCTAGTCGAACTCACCGTCCAAGCTAACGGCTTCTTTACCAGCGACCGTACTGTCAATAAGGACCTCCGTCAGCTTACTGGAGCTGCAGTCCTAAATCGTCCGCGTGGCGCTAGCGCCGCTGGTCCTGTTTCGCCGCCCTCACCAGCAGGGGGCAGTTAATGAAAAAAGTTGACATCATCGTTTGCTTCGCTCTCGCTATTCTTTCTGCGATTTTGGCTGTCGTGATTTCTCGTGCCGCTTTTGGTGATCCTGAAGACGCCGTCGCCTTCGTCGAGGTTATCGACGAAATCTCTGCCCAGGTCCACCCTCCTGACCCTCTCGTATTCAACCGTTTTGCTATTGACCCAACCATCGAGATCTGCATCGGTGACCTTAACGTTGGCTCTGACATCTCTGCAGACGAATGTTTCAGCTGGGGCGAGATCATCAACCCAGGCTGTAATCCAGACATCGACCCAGATTGCGTACCTGACTCGGATTACGACGAGGGGAACTAATGAATTTTGACGCCGATACTAGCGCCAAGATCGCCAAATTAATCATTGACAATGGTCTAGTCGACGCTCTCCGTGTCCGTATTCTTCCGCCCGAGAAGCAGACTCCACAAGCTTGGCTTGAGGACGGTCTCATCACAAAACAAATCCTATCTCACGCTATCGCTACTAACTTCAATATACCTTTTGCTTATATTGATGGCGCCCTCATTGGTAGCGAGATCCTCCATCTCGTGTCCGAAGATTCCGCTAACAAAATGCGCGCCGTACCACTCGCCGAGCGTGACGGCAAAGTCTTCATCGCTCTCGAAAACGCCACCGATACCCAGAAGATCGACTATCTTTCTAATATGCTCAATAAACCGATCGCCGCGTTCATGGCTAGCCCTGACGCCATCAATGACATTCTCGAGCAATACAGGACCGATCTTTCTGCCGTCGACTCTGCTGTCGAAGCCAATCGTCAGATGGACGACGAGGTTGAAGCCGAGGTCAAGACCATCGTCCAGGACAGCCCGATCGCGAAAGCTTTAGTTTCTCTCCTCGAATACTCAGTCAAAGCCCGCGCCTCCGACATCCACGTCGAGCCCGAAGAGCATCGCCTGCTTGTCCGTTGTCGTATTGACGGCGTCCTCCGCGAAGTCATGAATCTACCCAAGACCATTGAGGGCCAGCTCGTTGCCCGTATCAAGATTCTCGCTGGACTCAAGATCGACGAAAAGCGCGCACCGCAGGACGGTCAGTTTTCGGTAAAAATCGGCGAATCACCAGTCGACCTTCGTATCGCCACCTCGCCAGTTGTGTGGGGCGAGCAGGTTGTCATCCGTATCTTGAAGAAAGAAGGCGGACAAATCGGTATCGAGAAAATGGGCATTGTCGGCCGCGCCCTCCGCACCATTCGTAAGGGCATCGCCCAACCGAACGGCATGGTCCTGACTTCTGGTCCGACTGGCTCTGGTAAGTCGACCACCCTCTACTCTCTCGTCCAAGAGATCAAAACCTCCGAGATCAATATCGTTACTCTAGAAGACCCAGTCGAGTACAAAATCCCTGGCGTCAATCAGATCCAAGTTAACGTCGCAGCTGGCCTTACTTTTTCATCTGGTCTCCGCTCCATCCTCCGTCAGGACCCCGACGTCGTGATGGTTGGTGAGATTCGTGACACCGAAACAGCGCAACTTGCCGTCCAGGCCGCGCTCACAGGTCACTTAGTTTTTAGCACGCTTCACACCAACTCCGCATCTGGTATCTTGCCTCGTCTCATCGACATGGAGATCGAGCCATTCTTGATCGCATCCACACTTAATACTATTATAGGTCAGCGACTTTGTCGTCGCATCGCGCCGAACGCCGAACCTGTCGCCTCCACTGAACTCGAAGCCGAAGAGATCAAAAAGAATATCGGCTGGCTCCTACCAGATAAGCAAGCCGACGTTGGAAAAACCAGCGAAGACCTCGGCTACGGCGTTCTTCCGCTTGCCACCGCCAAGGAGTTCACCTTCATGCGTGCCGCCGATTCCGAAGATACACCAGGCGGTTATCGCGGTCGAGTCGGTGTCTATGAGGCTCTCGAGATTGACGCAGATGTCCAGAAGCTTGTTGTCGCCCGCGCTACTGCGAGTGACGTCCAGAAGATGGCCATCGCCAAAGGTATGGTCACTCTCCGCCAAGACGGCATGTTCAAGGCCTTAAGTGGACTGACTTCTATCAAAGAAGTCAACCGCGTCACGTCCGACCAAGCTATGTAAATAAAAATAAAAACAAAGGAGCAAACATGAACAACCCATCAACCTTTTCTTCTCGCCAGAAGTTAAGTCACATCCTCGCCTTCACCGGCTGGACCCAAGGCAAGTTCGCTAGCCTACTTCGCGTCAGCGGTTTCACCCTACGTCGTTGGCAGCGTGGCGGCACTATTCGTCAGCCACATCATGCTGCTGAAGTTGCGCAACTTCACGCCGAAATCGTCGAGCCCTTCCTCTGCGAAATCCAGCTCCGCGCCGACGCTGCCGAGAAACGCCTCCTCAAAGCTAAACTCAAATCCATCCCTGATGGCGGTGTCTGCCGTTAGTCTGTAAGGTCTAGGTTGTGGATAACCTACTCATAACCTAAAACCTGAAGAAAATCACCATTGCGCCTACATGTAACCAGGCATTATAATATAGTTATTGAACAAAAGGAGGGCGTGGATGAATAAACTAAAATTAGTATTAGCAGCAGGAATTGCGGCTCTTAGCTCGGCGGTTATAATGGCACCGACAGCGTCAGCAGTAACAGATATAATGCCACTAACTGAAGTCCCTGCTGGCTGGAGGCGTATTGGCGGTATCGATCTTAATAGGGCCTGTGATATCCAATATGGTCTAGTAAACGGCGTAAGGCACCCGTCCGACGCAGTCTTGCAATCGCCTGGTAACGCGATGAGCTGGCGATGTCGGCGTATTGCAACTGGACAGATTGTAGGTGGGCTAGATCTTGACTTTCACTGTGGCGCCCAGCATACCCACATACCAGGCGGAAACACTTCTAGAGCTTTCTTCGTTGACTTCAACAATCCCTTCTCATGGGGTTGTTACGTTCGAAACTAAGGTTACACAATGCAAATCTCCATCAAAAATATAAGTAAAGAATACAAAGGGAGATTTGTCCTGTCTGGAGCCAGCCTCAGCATAGAGGCTGGCGACTTTGTGGCTATTATGGGCAAGAGTGGTAGTGGTAAGTCTACTCTCCTTCAGCTAATCGGCGGGCTAGATAAGCCTACTGCTGGCGAGGTGCTAGTGGCTGGCAAAGACATATCAAAGCTTAGCGATGCTAAACTCTCCTTGTTACGTAATCGCTTCTTCGGCTTTGTCTTCCAGTCTTTCTACCTTCAACCCTATCTCACAGTTAGGCAGAATATATCAGCCGCCTGCTTCCCTCAGAAGCTTAGCGACGAAGAGATTAGTAAAAGAGTAGATGAAGTCGCTGAGATTGTCGGTCTCACCAACAGGCTGGACGCCCAGGCGAAGACCTTATCGGGTGGTGAGGCCCAGCGTGTCGCCATCGCTCGAACTGTCGCTACCAAGCCACAAGTCCTACTCGCTGATGAGCCGACTGGCAACCTCGACTCCAAGAACTCGGAGCGCATTGTACAATTATTAGAAAAGATTAATCAAGATGGCACGACGGTAATTATCGTCACTCACGACCAAGACATCGCCAAGCGTGCCAAACGAACAATCAAGCTAGTCGACGGAGAAATCGATGCTTAGACTCAAGGACGCAGTATTACTAGCTAGAGTCAAGCTCAAGCAGAAGCCCTTAAGGTTGGCCGTACCAGCTGTATTTATGACATTATTATTTGGTGCCGTTTTTCTAGGTCTATCCGCCATAGCTTTCTTTGATAAACAGGTTGATGATTTAGCGCGGTCCGGATTGAATGGGAGACATATAGTATCTGCAACCGTATCTATGCGTACTGAGGGCTTAACAAATGACGCGGGCATTCAAGCGCGCGCTCAGGAATTATATGAAGAAGCAAAAGTCCGTAACGCCGCTCTAGCCCGTCAGTTCCGTGTTAATTATGACCCAGAGATGGAGGAGTCTCCATTTGTAATATCTTGGGGAGAGCGTTTATTCATGCCATGGACTAGGTATGCTGAGATGGCATTAGCGGAATGGCACGAGCAGAATGGGGTGCGTGCTGGTTTGCAGGATTTGAAGCAATTAGCCGAAGGCTACGGGGGGTTCAACTTTGCATCTAGTAGTTTTTTAAGTCCAGAACAAGGCTTTATCGCGTTCCATGATGGGATTGAGAACCTACGTCGCGTTACTCACCCCTGGACAGACTGGCAAGCTGAGCCAATCATGTCTTTAAGTGTCGTAAATTCAATGTTTACTCATGATTTCGAGTTGGAAGGCGCAGAAAATCTTGATTTTGTCGGCAGAATACCAGTCATTATGTCATATGACGTAATGGCAGATCGATTAGGTCTACCAAACCCAGAAGACGAATCTGATTTGGATGCAAGAAGCTCACTTATGCAGCAGATTCGCGAGCAGTCATTGGGCTACGATATCCAGGTCTGCTACCGCAATTCAGTATCTAGGCAACGCATCATTAATACTACAAGCATGGAGTTATCCGAAGCCACTCCCCGCATAGAATGGGGCCTGCCGACTGAAGCTTGTAGCCCAAGTCCGCTTATAGTGGACAGGCGTACCGCATCGGAACGAGATTACGACCGTCGCTTCCAAGAATTTCAGCTAGAAGCGGGCTTTATTACTGAAACTGAAGCAGTTGAAGGGACGTTCACTTTTACTGTTATTGGACTTACTCAAAACCCTATTTGGGACGACCCAACCACCGTGCCAGACATGATCCAGCGTATGGCGCGTCGTAGCATTTGGTCTCCTGTTGTATCGTTCGACTACTTCAATCGTGTTGACAGCGAGACACGAGAGAGATTCGAGGAGATAACGTCTGCGCCTGCAGACTGGCTAGCTTACGACCCAAGGACTCATTTTATGGTGGAGTTCCCAGACCGCGAAAGCGCTGACCGCTTCATCGCTTCGCATAGCTGCGGACACGACAACCATGTTTGCTCGACTCATGAAAAGCCATTTTTATTGACGCACTTCAACAAAAATGCCGCATTGCTTGATAACGTTCTCAACCAAACCAGCAACGCCAGCAATCTCGTGATGTTAGTAGGCACAGGCGTAGTTGCTTTAGTATCACTCATCATTGTCATGCTACTCCTCGCCCACGACCGCCGAGAAGTCGCCATCTTCCGCGCTATCGGCTACAAGCGTAGCGAAATTATGCAGGTTTACCTCACCTTTACCTTCATCCTCGCAACCCTCATCGTTGTCGGTGCTATTGTTGTCGGTGTTGTTGCTGGCATCGTCATTAGCGCTGTCTATTACGACATCATCTCCGTCACTCTCCGCACTATTTTTGACGCGCCCGATGCCACCATTCTCCTCTCCGCCTGGGATTGGGCTGTTGTCGGTCGAGTCGTTGCCATCGGCTACGTGGCTGTCTTTGTCGGCTCTGTCCTGCCAATCCTCATCAACTCTCGCGCCAAGATCATCTCGTCCATCCGCGCAGAATAGTCTCTCGCTCCACACCCCGCCAGCGAGGTCGAAGATATGGTATAATACAACCAGTATGTCCAAAATAAACCTCACCAATATCTCCAAGCAATACAAGTTAAAACGCAAGGTCGTCGACGCCTTAAATGACATCAGCCTCGAGATCAATAGCGGCTCTTTCACCGTCCTTACTGGCCCTAGCGGCTCTGGCAAGTCTACTATCCTCCAGCTTGTCTCCGGCATCGAGCAGCCCACCAGCGGCCAAGTCACAGTAGACGACCAAGACCTCACCAAGCTGAATGCTCAAAAGCTCGCCATCTTCCGTCGCAAGAATGTCGGTATTGTCTTTCAGCAGTTCTATCTCGACTCCACTCTCACCCTCAGGCAGAACATGGAGCTACCAGCCATGTTTCTTGGGCTGTCAGTCGAAGAGCGAGAGCAAAGGACCAAAGAGCTCGCCACACTCATGGGTCTCGCCGACCATCTCGACCACCTCCCCTCTGAACTTTCTGGTGGACAGATTCAACGCGCGGCTGTAGCCAGAGCTATATACAACAAGCCTTCAATTCTTATCGCTGACGAACCCACCAGCAACCTTGACCAGGACAACTTTCTTGCGGTCGCCAAGCTCTTCCAGCAGGTACATAAAACCTACGGCACTACTATTATCATTGCTACCCATGATCCGAGGATCCTAGAGTACGCCAGCCAGACTATTAAAATAAGAGATGGGAGGGTCGAACTATGAACATCAAAGACATTATCGCTCTAGCCAGTGCCAGACTCCGTGTTCGCAAGCGTCGCACCGTCCTCACCCTTATCACTACTAGCATCCTATTTAGCCTAATCATCACAATGTTTATCACAGCTCAGGGCGCCTATCGCGCATACCTTCGCCACAGCCTAAACGTCTTTGATAGTGGGGTCGTAATGCAGATGAGACACATGAATACTGATGGCTTCTCCTTCGGTTCTGATCCTCCAGAGGAAGTCCAGCGTATGGCTGTCGATCTCTATGAGGCTAGTACTGATCCAGATAAAGAGCACCCTCTCTCAACCATAGAGGTTTCGGATGATTTCAGCTTTATCCAGCTTGTCCAAGGAAATCCGTTTGCGGAGCAGGCTCTCTCCTATTTTGTAGCTAATCAGAGTCGCAACGCAAAAGATGCTGTGTCTGGCCAGGCTGCTCCGTATGGGGGTCACGTGCTGACCGAGCTGGAGACTTATTTTGTGAATGGTCGGCTAACGATCGGCGGCAGGCACCCTCATCACACTCCTCTTCAGTTCGTAGTCGCCCTATATGACGACAGTATCATCGATCAGTTCGTGCAGATATCAGAACAACGAGATGACGTAATCCAGATTCTCGCGTCCCTGGACTTGGCAGCGGAGGTTATAGGCGTTAATTGGCCATCTTGGCGGGCACTTACCCCCGCTACACTACGAGATAGTGTTCGCACTGTCAACGAACGCGCCTTGGGCTATCGCTTCACGGGTATTGTCATCGACGATGAGGGGGAGGCTGTTGCCGAAGTTACTTATGAGATAGTCGGTCTTCTTCCCGCCAGCTCATCACCACCAGTAGTTTCTCTTTTCCGTAATAACCCCGTCCATGATATAATCGATAGCTTTACTACATTCGCTACCCCTCCGGCTATCGTTGTCAATCCTGACTCCACCGCTTTTCGATCGTCCTATAGTTCAGGCATGCATGTTCGTACTTCTAGTGTCATACTCGTCGCTTTTGATGACGTTTCGGCGGCTGACGACTTTGATCAAGAGCACAATTGCCACCATGTAGTTAATGGCTGCACTAGAATAGGCGACCTATCTATTTCTGGCTTCATTGGTGACCCTATAGGTATTAAAGGCGTACATCGTGACCTAAGTCGCCTCATCATGATGATCACTATAGCAATTTCTGTGGTCGCTATCATCATAATGACTACAACCCTCATTCGCATTGTCGACGACGAACGTCAAACCATCGCCCTCTATCGCGCGGTTGGCGCTACAACTGGCAACGTCCTCCTTGTTTTTGTTGGATACATGTTCTTAATTAGCCTTCTCACTATAGCGACCGCTACTGCTATCGGACTTATTCTTTCTGGCATCATAGCTATTACTCATGCCTCTACTGCCGCCGCTCTACTTGCCGCTTCATACAATCTACCTGATGTCTCATCACCAATCCTCATCGGCTTCGCTCCGCAGATCCTCCTTACTTACCTCACCATTATCGCTGTCGGCCTCTTCTGTCTCATCTTCGTCTTCGATCGTCTGACTAATAAAGAAATCGTCAAAGACCTCCGTAAGTAATACTGATTAGTACCCGACTTCGTCCATATCACAAGTTCGCTCGGAGATTGGAACATTAGGTTTCGAGTGGCAAGTCTACTGGTGCCACATCTACCAACCGACCCTCAGTATGCGCACCACCAAAGTCCGATACTGTGAGCCGAAAGTCAAAGTTGTATTCTTGCAGGTCCCGCAAGTGAGATAGCTTCTCCGCCGCGCCCCACGCGCAAAGTCGGAAGTCGCGTCGCTCCTTGTCGCCGATTCGAAGTCCCACATGCTCTTTTTGCTTACCCATCAGTCGCTTCTCAAACAGCGTCCCTCGCACACGAAATAGCGGCTCCAAATGCCCCTGCCCAAATGGCGCGAGGTCTTGCATCTCCTGCCAAAACTCCATCGATAACTCTGTCACATTCTCCACCGTCACGTCCGGCTGCGTCCGCAAATATTGCAGCTGATTAGTCAGCTTCAGTCCGCGATAATACTCTAGTATCGCCTTCTCGATCATCTCGAAGTTGATCAACTTCGCGCTCATACCGCCTGCCGCCGCATGCCCTCCGCCCTTCTCAATTAAGCCTAAATCTTGCAAGTGCCCAATCACGCCCGCGCACGAGAATTCACCGAAGCTTCTGGCGGAGCATTTTATCTTGACGTCAGCGGCTAGTTTCGCTTCCGTGGCAGTCAAGGCTGTTCCTGTCGCGGGGGCGGAACTAGCCGCTATCGTCCAGACAAACGCTGGCCGCTCATAAGCCTCTACCAGCTTACTCGCCAGTAGCCCAATCAGTCCTTCATGCCACTCGCCCTTCACTACCACCACATCTTGCTTCACTTCTAGTCCTAGTATATCTTTCACGTCATCGACCGCTTTTTGCTGCTCTTGCCTTCGCTTCTGATTCAAGCTATCTAAGTCCATCGCTAGCCCCGATGTTTCCATCGAGTCGTCAGACAGTAGTAAGTCCAGCGCTTTCCGCGGCGACTCCAGTCGTCCGCTCGCGTTAATCTTCGGACCCACCACGAACGCTAAAGTATATGTATCCAGTTGTTTCGCATCACGAATCAATTCCGCCAACCCTCGCCACTTCGTCTGCCTCATCACTTTCAGCCCGTACTTCACCAAGATGCGATTGTCACCTTTCAACGGCACCTGGTCGCACACCGTCCCGAGAGCGACCAGGTCCAGTAGCCACTTAGTCCATGCGCTTGCGGCGGATACTTCTGTGGCAGTCAGGGCTGTTCCTGTCGCAGAAGTATTTGGCGCGAGAGCTCGTACTAACTGGAACGCTACACCCACACCAGCCAAATCGCGGAACGGATACTTGCTATCCTCGCGCTTCGGATTTATCACCGCCACTGCCTTTGGCAGTTCGCCAATCTCGTGATGATCCGTGATAATCACGTCCACCCCACGCTTCTTTAGCTCCGCTACAATCTCCAGGTCTCGGCTACCGCAGTCCACCGTAATCAGTAATTTTGTCTCCAGGTCCATTGTTTCGGTAATCCGTTTCGGCAGGCCATAGCCGTCCACTAGTCGCTCTGGTAAATCATAGCTCACATTCGCGCCCAAATGTCGTAGTCCGCGTACTAGCACAGCGGTTGCCGTTACGCCATCCGCGTCATAGTCGCCAAAGACCAAAATCAACTCTTGGTTCTTTATCGCTTTCTGGATACGCTTCACCGCTTTCGCCATGTCGGGCAAGCTATCCGGCGCGTTCAAGCTCTCGTACTTTGGGCGCAGAAAACCTTCGGCCGTCTCCGGGCTAATTCCCCGCGCCTTTAGCAATTTCTGAAATAACGGGCTATAGCTCACAGTCTAAAATTCAACCTTCTTCGCCAGGTTGCGCAACTTCGCAGTACTCGAATAGGTCGATGTGACCTCTGTAGTTAACTCTAATAGTCCGAGGTTGCGCAACTTCGTGAGCTCTCTCTGCACATTCCCAGCGTTGATCTTTAGCGCCCGCGCTAATTCTCTCACGCCAATCTCCACCTCGCCATTCATCGCAAAAAACCGCATAATCCTCACCCTTGTCCGCGGCACACCTAATTCCTCCAACATACCTACATTATACCATGCCTACCCACCGCTACCTGTCTCCTAGGGCCCAAAGCTCTGTAGTACGAAGCTCTTCAAGTCAGCTTCTTCAAACTGCCCAGTTAGTACTAATTGCACTGCTCGCTTTTTGTCTAGTAGATTACTTTGCGATGCTGTCTCGTATTGCTCAATCATCTTTGCCGCAATTTCTGGTGGTACCAAGAAATCAACCACTAAAGGATCCGACCCTTCATGAATCACGAGGAAAATCTTCCGTTCGCCCTCTTCGTTCTCGCGCTTAAACAGTCGCAAAGTCTTATATTGATTCTTCGGATTCTGAATCTTTTCTTCTTCGCCACCTAGCTCTAATGCATACTCCGCTAATAGCGACTCCAGTTCCGCGCCGTTAAACATTAATCTTCTCCAGATATGACTTCAGCTCATCAATCGAGCCACGTATATCGTCTTCCGCGCGGTGCGCGTTTGGTTTTTTGATCTTCAGTTTATACATGTGACTAAAGACAATTTTTAGCGCTGAGACATCAAGCAGCCTATAGTGGAACAAGTCATCTATCTCTGGCATTGCTACTTCCAAGAATTTGCGATCCTGATGAACCGAATTACCAGCTAGGTAGATTGGTCGCGCCTTCGTTTTAGTTGGTTGTGCCATATGCTGGCTAATGAACTCCAAGAGTTCTTTTTCCACGTTCTTAATTAATTGCCCCTCCGAGCTCGCCTTAATCAAGTCAGCTCGCGTCTCGGCGTTCTTGTCCCAGAACTCACCTATCATTTTCTTTTCGAGTAGCTTCTTGCTCCACTTCACATTCGCGTGGAATGTCGCTAGTTCGCGTAGCTTCCAGTCGGTTGCCACACAAGCAACTTCTATAATCTTGTCACGTTTTGGGTCCAGCCCTGTCATCTCTAGGTCGATCCAGAGCAGATTTGCTTTCTTCATATATTTATATTATACCATAGTTCGCCCAAGTTGAAAAACACTTGCTTTTTTGATACAATATTAGTCAGTATGGACAGGGAAAAACAGAGAGCGTTGCCAAGGCGCACACTTCACTACTTCTGGCATGAATTACGCCAGTATCGTGGGTCGTTCTTCGTGATGATTATACTTGGTGTTATCGGCACCATTCTTCTTAGCACTCTCGTCCCGTGGATCTTCTCTCGTATTATTGATCGTCTCGATCCCAGCTACGAGTTCGAGGGCAGTATCCTCTCTTACTTTCTCCCCCTTATCGCCTCCGCAGTCGGCATCATGTTTGTCGGTGAGATGATTTTCCGCTTGCGTCTCTGGGTCTTATGGAAGAACCAGCTCAAAATGATGGCCGATCTCGACCTCCTCTGCTTCCAGGCTGTTGCCAACCAATCAATGTCCTTCCATAATAATCGTTTTTCAGGTTCGCTCGTCAATTACACTAACCGCTTCGTCCGCTCGTTCGAAAACCTACTCGACAACTTCGTCTTCCGCATCGTTCCGTTTTTTACTCTCGTCGTCGCCTCGTCTATCGTCCTCTTCCGCTATGTTCCGCTTTACGCCGTTTCTCTACTCGCGATTATTATCATCTTCTTTATCTTCACATATTTCATTAGCAAACGCGGCTTCGATATCCGCGAAAAAAGCTCTCGCGCCAGTAGCGAGAAAACCGGCAAACTTGCCGACGCCATCGGCAATATTCTCACCGTCAAATCTTACGCCCGTGAGACCGACGAAAAACGCCGCTATCACACCGCGGTCGACAAAGTCATTGGCCTCGAGCTCATACGTATGCGCTTCACTACTTCACGCCACATTTTCAACACCATCGTCCTTACCGTCCTCCTCGCTCTCGCTCTCGTCTTTATAGTTGGCGGTACTCAGTGGTTCGGTATTAGTATTGGTACAGCAGTTCTCATCTACACTTACACTCAAATTATCTTCGGTCAAATGTGGGACGTCAACAACATCATCAAAGACATCATCGAGGCCTTCAGTGATGCCGTCGAGATGACCGAAATCCTCGACGAAAACCCAGCCATTTCTGACACTAGCCCAAATCGTCTTTCGGTCGCTAAGGGCGATATTATCTTTGACAACATCACCTTCAACTATACCGAGAGCAAACGGCCAGTCTTTCAGGATTTCACGCTCGAAGTCAAAGCTGGCGAGCGCGTCGGCTTAGTCGGTATTTCTGGCTCTGGCAAGACTACTCTCACCAAGCTTCTCCTACGCTTCTCCGACGTCGATGAAGGAGCTGTCATGATCGATGGACAGAACATCAAGGACGTCTCGCAAAAATCATTGCGCGAAAACATCGCCTATGTCCCGCAGGAAAGCTTGCTCTTCCACCGTTCTATTGCCGAGAATATCTCCTATGGGCGTGA
>Ga0123355_10001034_pt1 | contig 38531 bp, 32 predicted proteins | sample TergutEmb28metaG_3_FD_89872 | JGI IMG/M metagenome (GOLD analysis project Ga0123355, IMG submission 89872) | Embiratermes neotenicus P1 segment gut microbial communities from Petit-Saut dam, French Guiana - Emb289 P1 | ecosystem: Host-associated > Arthropoda: Insects > Digestive system > Gut ...
CTCCAATCATTAGGAGCCACAAGGTTTTCATCTGCCTTCATCAGCCAGACTGCACTAAGATTTTTTGATGTTATTGGTTGTAATGTTATCATGTTGATTATACCTCGCTTAATATAAATTTCACGCACGTACCATACTCGTGGTGGTACATAAGTGCGCCCTTTGCCTTGAGGCAACGTTGCAATGTTATTTTTTCGACTCGCAGCATTCTAAAAGCCCACAAACAAATCAATTGCTATATTCTATAAGTAGTGGCGTTATTTCCACCCTTGGCAATGTAAGTAATATAATGCAATAGCATTTTTGTTCCATCTTGTAGCAGTTAGTTTTATAATCGTATCATCACGATTTTGCATGTAGTTGATTGCAAACTCTGTGTCCTTTCGGCCATACCCTTTTTGTTGATGTTTCGGACTTACAGCCACATTTCTAATATCAGTTTCAGAGCATGTAACAGCACCAACTATTTCACCATCTTCGAAATGAAGAAAAGTATTTTCTTTAAGTTCCGTTGGCTCATCAAGGCTATAGCTATGCTTTTCATAAGGTCGGATATTCAATGCTTTTCGCATGTCATAAAAGCAGTCATCCATTAAATTTGCATACTGCTCATAATACTTTTCTTCAAAGGAAACAAGTGACAAATCCGATTCCACTCGGTCACCGATATACTCCATCTCATACATGTTCCATTTTACTGTTTGCTTATTCTCCACTTTTGCTTCCCTGTGTTACTTTTCCGGTTTTGTCACTTCTGGTAAAGCCGCTTTACGCATCCTATACGCCTTTTGCTTGCAGGCTGTGGAGCAATAGGTCTTTATCTTTCCCTGCCCCTGGGAAATAGGGGCAGCGCATACAAAACATGTTTTGACCATGGCTCGCTTCGTTTCCATCCGCTTCCGCCGCTTTTTGATATATGCATCATTTCGGCATCGCAGCGAGCAGTATCTCCCATATAGCCTGATGCTTTTAAATTCATCTCCGCATACGAAGCATTTTTTATCATAATAGATACTTGCAAGCAACGGGATGTATGCCTCATCTACTCTCGTGCTTGCCTTGTCATATAGCATATAATCACCCGCCAAATTGTAACATATATTTTTCCAAAAAACAGCGCATTCACCTTCTCTAGAAGATGAATGCGCTGTTTATACGTGTTACTTTTCTGGTTTTGTCACTTTGGTCAAAGCCGCTTTTTACTACCTCTTCTTCCCAAACTTATCAAACAACTTAGCCTCGCGGTTATGACGATTCATATCAGCGCGATATTGACCGGCTTGGGCCATTTGCTTTTTGGCCAGCTTGGATATACCTATTGCTGCCGCACCGGCTATCATTACCGATCCAAATATCGTAAAGGAGATAGCAATGGGGTTGGTTTGGGGGTTGGGTCTATTGCCTGGCTCATTGCCTGAACCGGCACCTGCTGTGCCTCCACCGGCTCCACCGCCTGTTCCGCCGCCACCTGTTCCCCCTGCAATCGGGGTCCACAGTGCACCTATCGTCATATCTCTGTTCACTGTCAGTGGGAATGTTACAGGCACTCCGTTTTCATGCCAGCCTACAAAGATATAGCCTGCACGAGATGGGTTGATTATTGAGTTAATCACAAACCCTGGTAAACCTGTGCGCATTCCGCCTTCACCTGCAGGGAAGGCACCCGGCCTTGGGTCAAATACAACAACCCGATGTCCTGCCGGAATATGGGGAGGAGGTGTTGGGGTTACATGTGCATCTGTATGCCAATGGGCCACCATGGTCACATTACCTCTTATGGTAAAGGGTGTTGTAACCGCTACATTGTCTATGCGCCAGCCGCCAAAGATAAATCCTGCGCGGGTTGGGACTGGGAGGGTCGTCAGTACCGTTCCGTATGCATGGCTTTGAGGATTGGTCACGCCTGCAGGCATATTGCCATGGTTTGCATTAAAGGTAAGGGTATATATACGGCCTGCTTGCACCCGTTGGAAATGAGCAAAGAGAGTAACATCTTCCATTGCCGCAAAGTCACTGATGACTTGCTGCCCGTGTAAGAACCATCCTATAAAGGTGTAGCCTGTGGGTGGTACCGGTACTGGGAAGTTGGCTACTGCCGCTCTAAATCCGCGATTACCTTGTATAAAGTTGCTTACTCCACTAGGGATATGACCTGCCCCGGGGTTAAACCATACGGTAACCCTATTAGGGTCGGGGGTTGGGGTTGTACCAACGGGGGTCCAAGTGGCTTGCAATGTTGTATTCACATTGAATGTATGAGGTAAGCTTACCGCAACACCATTTATTGTCCAACCGGTAAACGTATAACCGGCGCGGACAGGTATCGGTAACGAACTGTAAACAGTACCACGTGAACGATACCATGTGACACTGGCACCACCGGTTGGCATTTGGCCAGGAGCCGCGTTGAAGGTGATTGCAATTGTAGCACTGGGAGGCGGGGAGGGAGAAGGTGATGGCGTTGGGGTTGTCCCTTGCTGAGGCGTCCACTGAGCCACAAAGAACATATCGGCATCCTGCATCGCAATTATTCCTATTTGCGCAGGTGTACGAGTCTGCCCATCACTTGAAATCCATCCGGCAAAATCATATCCGGTGCGTGTCGGCTCGGGTACATTGCCTACACCGATTTGTGCGCCTACATTTACTTCTATTGTGTAAAGGAATGCCGTGTTGCCGACAACACCTCCATTAAGGACAAAGAAGACATTTCTTGTAGTCGGTACGTTATTTGGTGTCCATCTTGCGATAAAGTCGAGGTCTCCTGTTGCTGGCGGGGTAAGTGCAGAAGGTGAAGCAACTGCCAATGAACCACCAGAAAGTAAATACCAACCTGCAAATGTATGGCTTGTTCTTGTAGGTTGAGGCACATCTCCAGCTGGAATTTGCTGACCTGCGGTAAAGGGTACTTGTACTAATCCCGCAACAGCTCCTGAAGCGGATCCACCAGCTAGGTGGAACCTTGCTATAGGGTCACCACCGGATAATACATCTGTCCATACAGCCGTAAAACCTAAACTACTGGTAGGATTTACAGCCCATGGGTCATCTACAATGCCGCCTGTAGCTGCGCAAATCCAATGCACAAAGAAATAGCCAGCCTTGGTGGGAGTAAAGGAACCTCCGGGTATCGGAGCCCCGCTTGGAAGTGCCAAGCCAAAGGGCTGTGAGCCAAATACATTAAAGGCTGCAGGGGCAGAGCCGCCGTCAAGGTTAAAGCTTGCCAGCACATAACCTGCCGGAAGATTTGGTTGCCATACCGCCGTAAATACCATATTGCTGTCAGGTGCCGCGGCAAGGGCACTTGGGGTTACCGGTACACCAGTACTGTCGATTACCCAATGTTGAAAGGTGAAATGTTCTCTCACAAGGTTCGTTGGAACACTTGCGACGGGGATTTGCTGGCCTCCGGCAAATGGTACTAGTATCGGGCCTATGGTTCCGGTGTAGGTTCCTCCAGCCAAATTAAATCTGGCTTCGAGTGGTGGGCCTACATATTGCCACTGGGCAATAAATCTCCAGTAACCAGGAGTGATATTCATACCGGCCACTGCTGCTGAAGACAGTGCTGCACCTGATGCAGCACCGGCTGCTGTTACCTGCTGCCAATCTGTAAACGCAAAGTTTGCGCGGGTAGGTGCGGGAACACTCAGCCCAGCAGCCTGTGCGATTGTATTGGCATTGGGGGTAAGAGCATTGGCACTGTTATATATATGGATTTCCATCATATTCAGTACAATATTGGGGTCGCCGTTGCCAAGGTCGAAGGTTATACGTATGGCAAACTGAGCCGCAAAGGTGACATTGCCGATTATGCTAATGCCCGCAACATCCGGCGTCAAACCGGAATGATTTCCTATTACATTTCCACCGAAATCCGTTTCCTGCCATCCGATAAATTCCCACATGGAGCCTGCTGGTGTTGTAATCGTGGGCAAGTGCGCCGCAGTCAATACAAAACCTGCCGGACCGGTATGTGTCCATCGGGTATCAGGAACCACCCAGCTACCAATTAGAGGCTCGCTCATGGTCGCACCAACAAGGCCAGACCCTACATGGAAAGTAACCGTAGCATTGGCACCGCTCCATGCAGCCGTAAATTGAAGACTAGGACCTGTTATAGGCATTGCCGCAAGCACTGCTTCAGATATAGGTGTGCCGCCAATTCCGCCTTGTAACCAGCCCACAAATGAATGTGTCGGTATAGAGGGGGGCTGTGGAATATTTCCCAGTCCAACGGTGCCATTGTCTGGAACAAAGATTGTAACAGATGTATCGGCAAGGCCAGCGGCACTTTGGTTCATATGAAAGGTAACGGGGAAAAGCTCACGCCATTGGGCAATAAAATCAACATCAGATGTTATGACGTCACCTATGGCAAGTGCGGCTCCCGACGCTACCCAGCCGTCAAACACAAATGCGTTGGCTGTTGGCCAGAAGGGTTGTGGTATATCACTTGCGGCAAGAGGCATGTTTTGAGGCGTTTGCAATGAAATCGTTCCAACATTACCTGCCACTGTGCAATGCCCACCGTCAAGGTCAAAATTTACGGTAAATGTGGAAGCGGGTACCGGAGCGATAATGCCGCCGCCTGTAGGAGCAATAGGTAAAAATCCGCTGCCAGCAACCTCTGATTGGGTTGCCATTCCCATTGCGGGGCCATACAGAGCATGTACCACGACATTAGCCATCAGTCCATTAACATCTACTCCAGGAGGTGAAGCAAATACACCTGTCATAAATTCCGTAACCGGCTCAAAGGGTTCGAAGACAATCCCTGAGATTATCGCGCCGGATTCGTGGAAATATGCTTCCACTTCCCATCCTAGAAAATAAAGCCGGGAAGATGAATCAACTGGGTCAGCCATATCCGCCGCCGCTGAAAGCATAATTGTTGTGCCCAAGGGCTGAATACCTGCTGGGTATGCGGTAAAGACTCCGCCGATAGGGGTACCGTCCACAAGACGCCCTTGCACAGATAAGTCAATATCCGCCGACGCGAAATCGCCCAGCACTCCCGAGTTTTCGAAGACAGAGTCTCCGTAATATCCATAGGAAGTTGCCGAGATTCCAATCTCGCCAGTTGGTGCCCAAATGGGATTAAACATCCTGCGGGCTACCCCTTCTTCAAGGGTAATGGCTCCGTCAGGAGCCCAGCCCATGAACCTATACCCCAATCTCTCAGGGTCAGGCAGGTTGAAATAATCCTGGCCACGCCTTAGGATTTCTACCCTTTCAAAGCTTCCATTAACATGCCCGCCATCCAATTCGAATGTATATATAACAACATCCTCCATAGATTCCGGCTGGGCAATAACTCCCCAAAAGGGGATTGCCAGCATGACCAGCATTAATACGCCAATCATAGCCAAATATTTTCTCTTCAAAAGAAAAACCACCTTTCTGGTCTCAAAGCCTATGTATATTTTCACACCGCTTTGTAAGGTGATGATATTCTAAGGGCATACTGTGTCGAATGTAAAGTTAAGTTTGGATTACATAATCGGCCATTTTTTTCAATTTTTCTTGATTTTTTAACCAATTTGTAATAATAGAAAAACCCCGAGGCCGCTTATCTTAAAGGTTTGGCGGTTCGGGGTTATTCTTAGGAAGAAAATGCTATCCGTTCTTCCTGAAATTACATTGGTTGTATATAGGAGCTTTTCTTACATTTTCTTTACATTCCGATATAAGGCGACATATTCATCGGCGGATTTGTCCCATGAGAAATTGCTGCTCATTGCGTTTTTGACCAAGGCTTCCCAATCAGGAGTATTGTAAACACTCAATGCCTCTTTGATAGCCCACATCAGACCGCTGGCTACATAATCCTCGAAGGCAAAACCATTGCCTTGCCCTGTCTCCTGGTTGAAATGCTGAACCGTGTCCGCAAGGCCTCCTGTTTTACGCACTATAGGGATTGCACCGTATCCCATGGCAAAAAGCTGTCCCAAACCGCAAGGCTCATACACCGATGGCATGAAAAACATATCAGACCCGGCATAGATACGCTGAGCCATGGTGCTATCAAAATTGATGTTTGCGCTTACCTTGTGGGGGTAGCGGTGTGCATAATGATGAAAAAGGTTTTCATATCGGCCATCCCCTTTGCCCAGCACCACCAGTTGGATATCCATTGACATTAGCTCTTCCATTATAAGAGCGACAATGTCAAGACCTTTTTGCTCTACCAGGCGGGTTATCATACTGAACATGGGGGTATCCCCTACGGTGAGGCCCAAAGCTTCTTGTATGCGGTATTTATTTTCCCGCTTCATATTAATATTGTCTTTGGAAAAATTGACATATAGGCTTGGGTCTGTTGCCGGGTCGTGAATATTGGTGTCAATGCCATTTACTATCCCAAAAAGCCGGCCTTCATTGCTGCGCTTTTGCAGTAATCCGTCCATTCCATAGCCATATGCCGGGGTGGTGATTTCGTGGGCATAGGTCTGGCTTACGGTGCTTACGGCATCGGAATGGATTATCCCAGCTTTTAGAAAGCTGATATTGCCGTGAAATTCTAATTCACCGTTTGTAAAATAGCCATCGTTGAGGCCGATATCCCAAAGCACAGGCCGCCCGAAACTACCTTGATAATGCAGATTATGAATGGTGAAGAGGCTTTTCATAGAGGAGTAAAATTTAAAACTGCTATATATGCCTCGCAAATAGGTAGGCCCAAGGCCGGAATGCCAGTCATTGAAATGAATTATATCCGGCTTGAAATTAATATGCCCCAACATCTCAATTGCGGCCTTTGTGAAAAAGGCAAAACGCTCATAGTCGTCATCATAGCCATATAGACACTCCCGGGCGAAATAATAGTCATTTTCGATAAAATAAACGGACTCACCGTTGCCGTGAGGGTCCTGGACAAGAATTTTGGCTTCCTGGATACGCCATGAAAGATGCACATTGAAAGCCCCAACAAAACGAACCCCCTCAAGATGCTTGGGGGGGATACTGCCAAGCTTGGGCATAACAACACGAATATCAATATCCTTGGCTCTAAGGGCCTTGGGAAGGGACCCGGCAACATCGCCAAGGCCACCGGTTTTGGAATATGGGGAAACTTCCGACGAGACGAACAATATTTTCAAAGGCCTTTTTGGCATGTTGAAATCACTCCTTAGAGCCGAATTATAACATATGGCAATAAAAAAGGGGCCATATCGGCCCCCCTTCATTTGACTTGTTATGCAACATATGGTTGTAGAAGTGGTAGCACCTTATCGGCCACAGTGTCGCAGTGGATATCCAACCGCAGGGTTTTGCCTAAATCCAGGCTAAAAATACCCATGATGGACTTTGCATCAACTACATACCTGTCAGACACCAAATCAAAATCGCCGTCAAGTGGTGAAATGGTGTTTACAAAGCCTTTTACCTTTTCTACAGTGTTAAGGCATATGTTTATGGATTTCATAGATTTCTCCTCCTTTCATAGAATGGGGGCTCCGCCCTCCCAACCCCCCGCCGCTTCGACGGGCGAAGCCCGTTCTCACTTCGCTACGGGGTACGCGCTTTGCGCTGCTTGGATGAGGGCATAGCCCTCACAACATAGTTTTGTAATTGCTGGAAGTATTTTATAGTTTGGTCTCATGTATGTCAAACATCCCTAATGGGAACGGCGGCATTGCCAGGGGCTTTACCGCTATGGACATAAGCAGAGTAGGATTGTCGTCTGCCGCTATACGGTTAGAGCTAATCTCCCCACAATCCCGGCAACGGTGAATGATTGCCCATTCACCATTTTTCCGTACCCATACACTTATGGGGTCCATTTTTCCTCCGCAAAGAGAGGCCCTATCTCCTGGGTTTATATCTAGGTGTAGGCTTATCAGGCACTTGGGGCAGTGATTCCGATGGCTCGTGGCTCCCCCTTCCGGCACTACAAAGTGGTTGCAATTCTTACAAGTAAACGCATTATTGCATGGTGTATTTGTATAATTAGGGCCATTGTAGGCGCGGTCTACATGACCTAGTTGAGCTACAAATTTATCACGGTTTTTATCTCTTGCAGAATATTTTTTATTTGTCATTCATTTCGAATCTCCTTTTCGTATCATCGTTTTTTCTTCGCAGACCGGTACTGGATTATGCTTGACTTCCATTGGGCATTCCTCTCACGCATAAATGCGGCTTTATCTTCCACGAAGCGGTTTTCTCTGGTCTGGGCCTGGTAGGCCTCCCACCTTTTTTGAGACAAACTACCATCGGATATTGCGGCACGGACGGCACAGCCCGGCTCTGTTTTATGGGCGCAGTTGCTGAATTTGCACTGAGCAAACAGCTCTTCCACATCCTGAAAGCCTAGGCTAATCCCCTCTTCTGCTTGGAAAAGGCCCAGCTCCCTCATCCCCGGTGTGTCAATTACCATGGCTCCTGATGGCAGCGTAAATAATTGACGGTGAGTAGTGGTATGGCGGCCTCGGCTATCATCTTCACGGATGGATTTTACGACCATTACTTCATCTTGCATCAGCGCATTAAGAAGTGAGGACTTACCTACTCCGGACATTCCCAGGAATACGATTGTTTTGCCGGACTGTAAATACTCCCTTAATGTGTCCATACCTTGGCCTGTATGGCTGGATATAACGTGTACCGGTACACTTTTCTCAGAAAACCTTACAGCGTTGACTGGCGTAATTATGTCCTCTACCAAGTCTGCCTTGGTAAGGATAACTACCGGCTCTCCGCCGCTTTGCCGGGCTTGGGTGATATATCGCAGTATCCGATTTACTTTAAAGTCCGCGTTAAGGGACGACAAAATAAATACATAGTCAAAATTGGCAGCTACAACCTGCTCCTTGATGGTCTTGGCATATCCGGCAGCATGGCCGGAGAAATCCGCCCGTGAAAACTTAGTTTTGCGAGGCAAAATCTCCGATATGCGGTTATTTTCATCCAACAATACATAATCCCCTACACAGGGAAAGTTCTTTTCCCCATGAAAGAAACTGCCCTTGAGGCTTGCGATTACCTCCCCATTGGGGGTGCTTACGGTATATACATCACGTTGATGCTCTGTTACCTGACCTTGAATTAGGTGTGTCATGGATTTGTGTTCCTCCTTATAATGAAAAAATAAAAAAACCACAGCAAGGCTAGCCTCCGAGGAAGCTGCCTGGCCATGGCCAGTACGATTGCATTTGGGCATTCACCAGATGCGCAAGCAAGCTTGCGTACATGGCTCATTTTTCGCACAAAAAAAGACACGCCACTCGTGTCCCATGCAATCAGCAGTATAAACGAAAGGTTACCGGTTTAAGGCATAACAAAAAGAACAGGGTCGTCATCACCCCGTGCCCCGGCCTATGCCCGATATTTAGTTAACGGCTAACAACCAGTTCCTTATTATTTTGCATAGACATTAAGCAATCTCCTTTCTAAAAACAGCCAGAATAGGTATGGTGCATAGATTTCCTATTCCGGCTGTGATTATTACGGATGTTTATACAATTGTCAAGAGGAAAATAATATTACTGCCAAGACATCAAATCCCACTGAAACTCCCGAGCTAGTGCTGCAGGGTTAAATATCCGTACCAGCTCCATAAGCTCCTCCTGGGACACCATCCTAAAGATTTGAGTCGCATCTCCAACCCTAGCAATATTATATCGTAAGTCCATGTAGTTGAATCTTCGCTCTATAGGAGCCCCATGATGAAACCATAGCTCCACCGCAACTCCCCAGGGGTACTGAGGTTCATACATAGCCTGGAAGTATTCACCATCACTGCCCACAAAATATATCAAACCATATTCGCCCATATCCACAATAGAATGAGCATCCGGCAAACCCGATGGCATATCAAAGAATAAACTCGACACCCCAAAACCAACTCGCATACCGCCACTATTCTCATATACAGCATAGAAAGCTGCTGCCAATGTCTGCCCATCTATAGAAAGGGGACGAGTAAACACCTCGCCAACTGGAGCCGGCTCTTCATTATGATGCCATGGGCCGAATACACAATGAGCAGATGGCGGCATAGGCTCATTAGAAACAACCATGAAATCTGTCCTGTCGTTTACGAATACCTCCCGGAGGGTAAAATCCCCCACCCTTTCAGGCAGACCTAATTCCGGATAATACATTTGCATTTCTTCCCAACTAGTGAGGTTGCGACCGCCGTTAATCATTGCATAGTGACCGCAGGCTGTTCGGAATTGATATGCCTCATTAGGGGCAAGACCACCTATTTCATCCATGATATTTCGCCATAAGCTATCCACTTCCACTTGGTGACGAGGGAAACGTAGCGGGTGCCAAAATGCTTCCCCCTGGATTAGTATCTGCCAATAGATATCCGGCGGCAGTGCTCGAGGCCCGCTTGGAGGTGTCGAGCGTTCCGGGGTTGCTCGCCGGGTCATTGGTTCCAGATAATCCCGATGCACTGCCGGGACATAGTATCTTCCAAAAGCCTGCCATTCCCCAGGTATTTCACCCATCCATGGGGTCGCAATATCCGCAATCAAAAAGCGATACATAGGCATTATTACATCTGTATCTGTGGTGTGATACACCAACTCCACCGAGGCTGCAAGTGCAGCATCACGCCCTGGCCATTCGATATCTCCTCTTTCTGATATAAAATATCCTTCCAGTAGCATTTCCCTGGCTTCTTCGGATGTTATAATCGGAAAATAGCCTAGCTGAAGGGACTCCGCCTGCCTCTGAGGAAAAGTTGAAAGTACCATCCACTGAGGCCGATCCGACAGAAAAGTTAATATCTCTATCCATTCGAAGTTAAATGCCAGGATTGCATCTGTTGGAGATCCTCCCGAGTCAAAAAACCTGTAATGATAGTAAGTCCTTGGCCCGCCTATATCAAGGGTAATTTCCGCCTGGGTAGGGGTTGGAGTACCCGGAAATATATGCGGCAGGTACATACTAACCAAGTGCTGAATTGCAGATGGTACTTGCCCCTGGCCCGCTGTTTGTGAAAGAGATGTCCCTGCCGGGAGAATTGCCGAGTCCTCTGGGAAGGTTATCCGCATTTGGGAATTAAAGAATTGGGTTTCCATAAAGGTATCCAGACCTCGGGGAGCCCAGTTTATGAAACCCTCATTTCTTCTGCTATAAGAATGACTTACATCTATGTCCAAAAAAGTAGCTATCCCCAAAGCCATGAGCTCCAGACTATGAATAAAATCCTCCCACTCCTCATCAGTCATATACTCGGTACGTTCCATTTCCCAATTTCCGGTCCCTTGCATAGGTAGATGCATATGGGGCAAAAACACCGGCAATTCGTTTATGTGACCGATGCCATGCCATGGGTTATTGATGGTCATATAGGTCTGGCCTGCCTCTAAAACGATGGCAGCCCAAGTCCCATGAATACGAGGCAGTGGCAGTCCATATGGGAAAATGGCCTCATCCATAGGGGTCGGAGTAGCTGGAGCCGGGGTATCTTCTGATTCTACATAATGTCCGTTATTATTGTTGTGATAAACAGGTGCTTCCCCTAGATTGCCAAGCCAAAAGGCAAGCATCAACACACAGGAGATAGCCACAGCCCCAACCAGCACAGCGGCAACATTACCCATTGATAGCCATGAAAATCTGCGCACAGGGCGGATTTTTACAGTTTGGACCGCTTCCGCAATAATATCATCATCAATGCTTTCGAAGCAGGCCAGCAGTTTTTCTGCTTTGTCATTTTTCATATTACCACCCCTTCCCTTTCCAGATGGAGTTTCAGTTTTTGCCTTGCGCGAAACAGTATCGACTTAATTTTACTTTCACTGGATTTAAACTGGCGGCATAAATCCTGAACACTATCCCCAAAAAAGTACCGCCGCACAAATACCACCCGGTTGGATGCATCCATTCCCCGCAAGCAATCGTTAATGGCCTGCACCGTCTGGTTATAGTCAAATTCGCTATCCACTGACTGCGCTTGTGGGATGGTATCCCCAAGCTCACTAAGCATCAGGTCGGTTTGACTGCCCCCTCGCTTCTTGGCAGACGCCGCCCGCCAGCGTTTGAGGGATAGGTTTCTGGTAATCTTAGAAAGATACGCCCCAAGAAACTCCGGCCGCTTAGGAGGTATCGCCTCCCAAGCCCGATGCAATGTATCATTTACAATCTCCTGGGCGTCATTATTATCAAATAAAATATTATAGGCCACTTGATGCAAGCTCCTTCCGTATTTTTTCTTAGTAAAATCCAAGGCAGTTTCGTCCCTGGTGAAGAATAAATCTAATATATTGGGGTCTTCTATCAGGACCACCCCCGAAACAGTTTTTTGCACTGACCGAAGTACGAAAGCACTAACCTCCTCTGTGGGTAACTGCTTTCATGCATTCGGTATATGTATATTCTAACCCCAAAATTGGGGTTTGGTTGCGTGGGTAAAAAAACACCCCTAGCTGCTTACGCAGTTTGGGGTATTTTTATTCTATATGGCTCCGGTATCGGTATTTCATCCTCCAAACAAACCATAAACCAATTCATTTTTGCATTCTCTATCATTTCAAAGCCTTGCGCTATATCCTCATCACATGTCATACAACCAGGTAAATCCGGACAATGTAAGGTGTATCCCCCCACTACCGTATCTGGAATTACCTCAATTCTATAGCTTAAGTTCATATAATATCTTAAATCTTTTTTCATAACTTATACCTCACTTTCATATTCGCTAATAGCAGCCCATACCAACTCTATATATGCTCTTTTCATCGGAGTTGATTTTGGCAATGAAATGGGAGTCTTACCCGGTTTTCGAAAAAAGAGCCATCCGAAGATGGCCCTTTAAGCTTACATGCAATTACTAATTACTAGAAAATAACCTTAATCATTTCAAGCAAGTCCTCGGAACTCATATAATCAGCCAGCTGGCACTTGCCAATCTGATGCAAGGTCTCAATTGGGCCAGGCTTTGGAGCCGGTACCAGGCCATCGTAGATTTTTTCCAAGAACTTAAGGGTTTGCCTGTTGGTTTCTTCCCTGGCATGGATTACTTCGCCCAGTGATTGCGCCTTGCTGTCATGACCATTGGTTTGCATATCTTGCAAGGTTTTAATTGCATCAGTGAGATATGCATTGTCATGGATGATTGCATCCATTTTGGCCATTACCCATTCCATGGACATTTCCTTACTGTCTTGTGTCGGCCTTGGGCCGTTACCGTTTTGCATGTATTCATTGTTCATAGAATTTTCCTCCATATTATATGGCGGACAATCCAATCGCAGGGTATGCTCATCCATGAAGATTGCCCGCCCATTCTTTACGAGGCCTTTGGCTCGTTTGGGATAGGTTCTCTCATATTCGTTACCCGCTTGGTCGATGACACGTATGTTTTTTGTGATGGGTGTCTTCCCCCTTGTCATAGATTTACGAGCTTCGCCGCTTCGTTTTTAATGATGGGTGTCTTCCCCGGCAACTTACATTCATTGTAATGGGATTTTCTACATAATGCAATGTTTTATGATGTAAGCACAAATAAAGTTGAATTACTGGATTATCAGCAATCTTTCTCTAACCTCACGTATTTGACCTGTTTCTTGCCATCTTGTTCTGTCAAAAACTTCTTCCAAGTAAGTGATATATAGCCATTGCTCACCTATATTATCGAAAGTAATGTCAGCTTGAAATAGACCTTCGCTCATGAAAACTCCGCTTACCCCATTGGATAAATTCCATGATATAGGCATCCAACGAAAACGCTTGTCTTGCGGAAGCTCAAGATTCATATTATATCCTTCTGCAGTAATGGTGATGGTTTGCCCAGCAGAGAAAGTACTTTCATTGCCTATGCCATGAATGATACCCCTGTATGCTCTTGGCCATATACCACCGGGGCCAGAATATCTCCACTTCGGGAAAAGATTGGTGTCTAGATATATAGGTGTATTGTTGGTGTATGGCTCACCACTAAAATACGGATTATCAAACCACCCAAGAAAAGTATAATCATCCCATATTGGATAGTACTCTTCTATCGGCCAAACCGTTGTGCCGCCAAGCCCATAACCTTCTAGCACATAAAATATATTCAAAGACCCGAAAGCATAAGTTTGGAAATGCACTTCTAAAACAGTTCCTTCCCCGTCAGGCCATGCTATTACAGAATCTATAAATTCAAGCGAGAGCATATCTGCTGATTGTGCTTGCCCACGAGAATTAAACTCCATTGACTCGGAACGCTGAATCGCATATACAATTCCTTGATTAAAGCGCAACTCTATAAAAATCGTGTATTTTTGACCAACTCCAAACTCATATGGGTCATGGAATCTCTCCCATGAATCAAGACCAAGCGAGAGTTGCCTTCCACTCATTGATTCAACATCAACGATAGTTAATGTGCGTCCATGTCGCCAACATTTATACTGCCACGTATTTTTCACAATAAAATCAGCATACACTCCTTCCGGATGTCTTGATTCATCCCAAAAAGAAATATTAAGCATGTGATAATCATGCGGGCCTGTTAAGTGCTGGAAATTGTCGGTGTAAAGCACACCCTGCCACAACTGCTTTATTGCCCTCACTCTTATACCCAGCATTGCATCAAAATATGGTGTGTGAAGAAACACATGTGGATTTGTATACCTTGCTTGGATTTGATACCCATTTATATCCACTGGCATGGAATAGCCATCTATAGAAATTGTTCTGTCTTGTAAAGTAGCCAGCCGCGTGGCTTCTTCAAAGCATAACTCGGGGGATAAATACATGATGATTGATGTTAAAAGCATTATCATATCTTGATAATTATCATGGTTTTTAAACGCAATTGCAAAAGACGGATTTTCTCGCTCATCAAGAAGAACATCTACATCAAAACCTAGATATCTGTTAAGAAATAATATGACACCGATATTACCGCTATCAGTAAAATCCACCTTGATTTGCGTGTATTCCCTATTATTAAATTCAATCCGCTCGATATCACTAATAGCCATAGGGAGCTCGTATTCTTTGACATTGTTTTCAATTGCGGTTCTTAGCTGTTTAGCTGGGTTTTCCGGGTATTGAAAGTCACCAATGACGTAATTGGTGGCAGCACTAATAATTATGTCGCTCCTATCCTCTGATGGTGGGATAAATGCGCTCCCGACATCTTGCGCTCTGCCTTCTCTGTGATTGTCATATGATGATACCGAATCTTTGCTACACGATACCAACGCTAGCATCACTGTTAGCAAGGTAAAATAAAAAACAACTCTATATCTTTTCATATTTTTTGCCATTCGCGGGGCGCACAAATCCTTATGAAAATTACATCCGCGAACTTACCTCCTTTGTTATTTTTCACACTTACCATCCTATCTAATTATTTATTACATTTGTAAGATTTAAGGCAAAAGAGTATCAATCTCCATGGGCTGCTCAACTGTGTTTCGCGGTTGCACTAAAAATGCATAAATAACATCCCTAGCAACTTGCGTAGACGCCGCTGGCATTACGCTGGTTGCACCAAATGGGATGGTAACGTAAATTGCAATCTGCGGGTTGTCAAAGGGAGCATATGCCCCAAAACTGGTATGTGACAGCCTGGAACCCACTTGCTCGGCTGTACCTGTTTTTCCAGCAACTTGGATAGGAAAATCCCTAAAGTGATTGGTAGCAGTGCCCCAACCTTCGGTTGCTTGTAGCATACCTTGCTGAATAGCTACCCATGTGCTGTCTGCCAGCTCCATGCCCGTTTCGCATGGCATAGGTGTAGCTAAATATACAATTTCACCTTGGCCTGTTCTGATAGAACCTACCAAATGAAGGGGCAAACGAACGCCATTATTAGCAATTTGCATAATGTATCTTGCCATCATAGCAGAGGTATAGTTATTGTAAGATTGTCCTATGGCTGTACGTATAGTGTCTCCGTCAAACCAATCCCATTCGCTACTTGGTGCAAGCGCGTTTCGGCTAAGATGAACAAACTCCTTAAGTTCAGGGGAAGCCATGATGTTTGCAGTTCTCTCCCGATTAAAATTATCAGCCAATTCGCCAATTTCTACACCCGTCCGCTCGTTAAGTCCAAAAAACTCCATATATGTGTTTAGGACATCTATACGCTGACGTTGATTGTTACCTAAACGGAAAGCCGTCTCAAAAAAGAAATAATTACAGGAAGTAGCTATAGCTTGTGTGACATTGATACTGCCATGCCCACGGCTTGACATACATCTAGCCGCAGGTCTACCCGCACGAGTAAAAACTACATTGTCGCGTATTGTGGTGCTTGGGCTAATCACGCCGGTGTCTAGCCCTGCCGCAGCAGTTATCATCTTAAATGTCGAACCGGGTGCCCTGGCTTCAATAAAGGGGCGATTAATCATTGGGTGCGTATGGTCGTAGCTATTGATACGGAAAAAATAATCCGTATCAATGCGGTTTACCAGCCGATTATTGTCATATGATGGGTATGCTACCGCTGCCAGTACAGCCCCGGTATTAACATCTAACACAACTATCGAACCTGTAGCAGGATCAATATTTACCATCTGTGGGGTGAGTTCACCCATGCGCAATTTTTCAGCAATAAAGGAACTGGCAGAAAATCTTCCCGCTTGCACTCGCGCAGTAAAATCTTCATAATCGGATAAAATCCCTAAATCCACCATTGCCGTAAACATCATAGCAGGGGTTATGCGTCCTGAATCAATTCCCGCTGTCAATATATTTACAATTATTGCTCTATCATCTCTTGATACTGTCGCTTCTGGGAATCTTTCCAGTACATATCGACGTAAAATAGAAGCCGCATTATCTTCTTCGGTTTCTAGTATATCCCGGATAGGAATCCACCCTGCCCGTATTAAATTATTAAATACATGCTGATAGGTGACTTGTGGCTCTCGTGCTCCGCTGCCACCTTGAACTCTGCGAATGGCAATCTCCGTTAGGTAGTCCTTTAATATATAGTAGGTTTGTATTTGCATATCTACATCTAATGTCAAGAAAATGTTGCTTCCAGGAAGGGGAGGTACAACTTCCGGCGGCGAACCCACCCTGCGCCCGGTGTTTGGGTTGATTTCAATTACTTGTGTACCTTGCACTCCACGTAAATGCGCTTCCATTGACCGTTCAAGGCCGATTTTTCCAATAATATCGTCATGGGTATAATCTGGGTTTGCGGCAAGTTCTTCTGCGTTAATCACACCTACATATCCGAGTATATGAGAAAAATATCTGCCCTGGGGGTATACCCTAAGTGTCCGCAGTTCTATCTTTACTCCTGAAAAAAACGTGCTTTGTTCTTCAATTGTGGCAATTGTATAGTGAGATATATCTATAGCTACTACAAAAGGATGCGGCCTAAACCGCCGATAAAAAACCATGCTACGAAAATTCAAAATTCTTCGGGCATCTTCATTAGACATGTCCGGGTCTATCCCAAACCAATCCCGCAAATATAAAAAGGATTCTGCTGCTGTAGCTGTTTCAGGGTTAGGTACTGCCATGTCATCTTTCCAGCGAAACTCTCTTAATTCGCGAGTTCCCGGCGTAGAGCCTCCTAATATAAATTCATAAGGCCATTCGGTAGTCATTGGGAAGGTGTTCTCAAAATCTTCGTTGTTGCGTTCAAAGAGCCTTGTCAATTCCAATAGGGCTTCATTGGATATAATTATGCTTGGATCTATTGTCGCAACCCAAACAGGTATATTTATAGCAAGCGGTCTTCCTAAGCGGTCATAGATATTGCCACGTGTGGCTGGGATGGTTTGTTCCACTGTTGCGGTTATAGGCAGCGAAGCTACAAATGTATGGCTCAATATTATTTGCAACTCATATAATTGTGCAAACATTACATAAAACAAAATAGCTATAGCAACAAATAGCCAGAGAATGCGGTGGTTAATTACTCGCCATGAGGCTTTTATAGCATCCATAATCAATTCACTCATACATGAACCGCCTTCGGAAAACAATAATCTTACACGCGTAAGAATTAAATATATCTTACATGTGTAGGAGATAAAGGTCAAGTGAATTATGAACTAAAGACTGTTTCTCATTTAATTCGCTATAATCGCCACAAAAATCTCATCTAGTAAATGCCCATACTCTCCAATATTGAAAGCGTTATCTGCGCCGCCACACTGCCCCCGCCATTATCCCCTTGTATATATGTTGCGAAAATAAAAGTATTGAGTCCCGTTTCAACATATCCTATAAACCAACCGTTTACGGTTTGACTGTTTACAATCCCGGTTCCAGTTTTCCCCGATAACACCGCTCCATCTCTTTCAGAAAGCCTTAGTGCATCTTTTACGGCGTTCACATGTTCGGCTTCAAATATCGATTCATTCCTATATACACTTGCCAGGAATCCCACTTGTTCAAGGGGTGAAATCCGTAAGGACGATTCTATCCAAAAATCCGCTATACCGCCGGTTAGGTTATGATTTCCATAAGATAACTGTGTCAAATAAAAAGATAGCCGCTCCGCTCCAACCTTTGCATCCAAGTCTTGAAAATACCAATTGGCGGAACTGTGCATAGCTGACGATAAAGTTTGGTTTTGATTCCAGGCTTCAAAGGGATGTACTATTCCATCCCATTCACGTTCGGTGTAATCCGCATCCAAGATACCAGTTTCCAAAGCGATAAGTGCGCTGATGATTTTGTAAGTAGAGGTTGGAGATACCCTCATCATGCTCATATCTCTGTTGTGAATGGTGTGCCAGCCAGAATCCATATCGTAAAGGACAAAAGACCCCTCAAAACCATCAAAGTAATATGAAAGGTCAGTATAAAAAACATCGTCAGCATGAAAATGATACCGACTATCATCATTGTCAGCTAATACAGAGATAATTGGAACTTTACAAAAAATAAGAAGCAACATGAGGAAAAACAGGCAAATGCTTTTCATTTTCAGCAAGCCCGATTCGCGGGTATATAAGGTGATGTGCTTTACTCGCTTAATGATATGCGGCTTTGAATCTCCCATGCCTGCCGCAAAAGTTAGCACTTGAGGAGTTGACAACGATTTCACAAAGTTAAGTAAAGTTTCTCCATAGCCAACATGAGATTCTTTTGGAAGAATCTCTAGTACCGAAGCATCGCAAGCCAACTCTCTATCCAAGCGCATCTGCTTAAACACAAAATGGACTACGGGATTAAACCAATACAATATGTGAAATAAGCACATAAAGCTATTAATTTGGACATCTTTGTTTTTGCAATGTGTAAGCTCATGCAGCATGGCAAAACGCACATCGCTAAGTGACATTTCACCCGCAGGTAGAATAATGAGAGCTTTGAAAAATCCTATCGTCATTGGTGTTTTTGTCATTATAGATGAACCAAGCAAAACATCACTCTTGATGCCAACTTCATCTTTACATCGTAGGAACAATGAAATCAATTCTTTGTTTTCGATAGGTTTTGCGGATTCTTTGATTAGCCGAAGATTTTTGTTGCAATGCAATACAATAAATGCGGTAGCTATTATACCGATAATCCATATTCCCATTAAAATCGTCAATAGGTATTCCGATGTGAAGTGGTTTACAGGAATTGCAAAATCTTGAAACCCATCCGTCCTATATAATCCGCCAACAATTTCGCGAGGGGTTGTGCCTGTGCTTGAAATTGCTCCTCCATCAGAAGTAAATGTATTAAGCCATCCTCCAAAGTTCAAAGATGCAAAAAAACTACTTGGAATTAGCGGCACTAATAACAAAATTAAGAATAATAGCCCAAAGTTGTATTGCCACCTCGCTGATATATGCTTTTTAAGTCCCCATTTAATAATCAAAATTAACAAAATCCCAATGGAGGAAAGAGCGGTTGTCATCATAAAAAATGTGATGAATGTATTCATTGGTTCACCTATAGTGCATTCAATTGAGAATGACGGTTTTTGTCATTCGCAATTGAATCACTTTCCGAAGCCATAGTAATTTCAATCCCGCATTCTGGATTGAAATTACTATATTCTGATAATTTTTCATCTAAAATACGCTTAAGCATGGCAATGTCATCATCGGATAGTTTGTCGTGCTCCAATAAATTTACTACCATTGAGTTGAGTGCGCCGTTATAAAACCGGCTAAGGAAATTGTCGTTTTCTAAAGACAAAATTTCAGATTCCTTTACTAATGGGGTATAGACGAATACACGACCGTCTTTTTCATATTGGAGTGCGCTTTTTTTCACTAGCCTCGAAAGCAGTGTGTGTATGGTCTTTGGTTTCCATGCGGTGTATTCTTCCAGTCTCTCCACAACCTCGTTGGTGCTGATTGGAACGCCTGCCGACCAAATGACTTTCATTACTTGATATTCGGCATCTGATATTTCTGGCTTATCCTTCATAGATTTGCCCCCATTCGATGTTCTTACGCATGTAGTATTATAGCATGATGAATCTGACCATATTAAGAACCACTTTTACTGCGACATAGTTCTTTAGTGTCTTATTTCGTGATTTTCACCTACTCTAGCAATCTAACAAAGGTTATATGCTTGACAATGTGCCTAAATTCAAGAATTTCTACATATCGCGTAGGCGTAGCAACGATATAGTCTCCACCTTCCCAGTCATAGGAAACATATCAACCGGTTGAACAGCGGACAGCACATATCCGCTTTCCGCCAGCCGTTTTATGTCCCGAGCCAATGTTGCAGGGTCGCAGGAGATATAAATTATTGTTCTTATTCTGGCGGTGGCAATGGTGTCAAGCAGGGCATTATCACAGCCTTTTCTTGGCGGATCTAGGAACACGACATCCGGGGCGACTTCGCCTTGGTTCAATAGCTCCGGTATAACTTCCTCGGCGGGGCCGCAGATGAAGCTAGCATTTTTTATTCCGTTTAGCTCAGCGTTTTTTTCTGCATCCGCGATTGCTTCAGCGACTATATCTATGCCTATTACTTCCCTAGCTTTGCCTGCTGCTTGGAAGGCCACCCCCCCTACCCCTACATGGGCATCCAATACAACCTGGCTGCCATCAAGATTGGCCATTTCTACTGCCTTGGCGTAGAGGATTTCGGTTTGAATCGGGTTTACTTGGAAAAATGATGGAGCTGATAATTGATACCATATCTCACCGATTCGTTCTTTTATAAAGCCCTCTCCGGTAACTACCCGAAAATGACTTCCCATTATTGTGTTGCTTTTATCTTTATGGCGATTGATTACTATTGTGGTTGCGCCAGCGGCGGTCAGGGCTTCCGCCAGGTCGTTTTCGTTGGGGACGCCATTGGCGTTTACTACTAACACGACCATAACCTCGCCTGTGGCCTGGCTGGTTCTTATAATAATATGGCGCATAACACCCGTGTGGGTTGTTTCGTCATATGCACTTACATCGTGCTCGCGCAAGGCTGCAAGTATTGGTACATGAACTGGATGCTGGATTTCGCATTTTTCTATTGGAATGATTCGGTGGCTGCGAGGGGCGTACATCCCGATTGTAAAGCCGTCGTCATCTATCGGCACTATAGGAAATACCGCTTTATTGCGATAGGGTTGGGGTGGATCCATTCCAATTACATCTACAACGGGAGGATTGGTTATGCCACCAAGCCTGGCGAGGGCATCTATGACAATACCTTTTTTAAACCCCAATTGAGCTTGATAGTCGCAGTGCTGCCATTGGCAGCCTCCGCATTTATCTGATACTGGGCAAGGGCTTTCTATACGGTGGGGAGATGGACTTTGTATCTTTATTATCTTACCGTAGCCGTAGGTTTTTTTGACCTTAATCACCCTTATGGTGAGCCTGTCGTCCGTCAGGCCCCCTTCTGTAAAGATTACGAAATCATTGACCTTGGCTATTCCAAAGCCCTTATTGGTTACGCCCTCGATTTCCACATGTAGTATGTCATTTTTTTTAATCATTTTCGCCCCCAAAATCACGAGTATATTTTAAAATTCAGGCAATATCAGGCAAACAGTTTCAAAAATGCGGAGAAAAGGTTGGGCCAAAACGACAAATTTATTTTAGTCGAAGTCTGACCGTCGTAGGTACCGATTCATGGCTTTTATATACCCAGTCCATGGCCCAGGGGTTTTGTCGCTATTAAAGTTCTCTTCGTATATTTTTAACTTTGCGTCCATATTATCGGCATAATGGAGTAAAATTGCCTCTGTTGTACAGGGCAGCTTTGGAGAACCGAATTCATATTCACCGTGATGGGAGATAATACAGTGCTTAATCATACTGGCAAGCTCGTGGCTAAAGCCAGGGATTTTTGCTGCTTCCAGAGTCACCATTTCACAGCCCATTACAATATGACCCAGCATCTGGCCGTCATCGGTGTAATCATTTATGGGCATCTGGGACAGCTCATATATTTTACCAATATCATGCAAAAGAGCACTGCACAGTAGAATATCCCTGTTGATATGCTTATACCTGTCGCTCATAAAATCGCATATCTGGGTTACGGCCAGGGTATGTTCGAGTAATCCCCCCATATAGGCATGATGCATGTTTTTTGCCGCGGATCGAGTTTTAAAAGCCTCAGCACGGGCTTTGTCGTTGATTAAAATATTTTCCAATAGCTGGCGGATATGTGCGTGCCCTATGGATTTTATTATATCCTGGACTTGGCTGTATAAGACGTCAATATCCTTATCTGTCATGGGGATGTAATTGCCAGGGATATATTCCCCCTCCTGGCTGCGGCGGAGCTTATTCACCTTAAGCTGTAACTCATTCTGGAATGTGACGATATTTCCGTCGATTTTAATCATATCCCCTTCGTCAAAGCTCTGGATATCATTGTTCATCTCCCATATCTTGGCATCGATGGTGCCTGTTTTGTCCATCAACCGCAGAGATAGATAGGTTTTTCCTGACCTTGTTTTCAGGTTCTGCTTTTGTTTGCATAGGTAATGCTCAATAACATGTTCGTTTTCCCGTAAATCTTCGATGTAGCGCATATATTTCTTCCTTTCTTGGGTGAGGTTTATTACATTTCCATTACATTAGCATAAATCCATTATAACACTCATGCTTATGCTGCGTCAGCGTCTTGTAAATCCTCACAGGATATTGTAATATCAAAACAAAAAAAGGGGATCAGTTTAATATGAATGAAGTCGAAAAGAGGAGTAACTTGCTAGGGCTTATTATCCTGTTTGTGGTATTTACTGCCATTGGGGTACTACTAAGCTTTTTTTATGTAGTATTCCAAACCACCGCGACAGATATCTGGGCCAACATTATCGGGACCTTTGTAATAAGCGGCGTACTTGCCGGTATAGCCTGGCTTATTAAGCGGCTTATGAAGATAACCAATAATGGTTTATCTGTGTTGGTTATCGCCATTGGCACTGTCATTGTGCTGTATGTAATGTGGAGCATGTGGTTTGTCCTGATGTTTGAGTTTTATTATGGCCTTTATACTGGTACTGGAGAGCTTTTTGGCTTACGGGATATAGGTCAGGTCTTTGGCTACACACGGGAAATGGTCTTCGACAGCCCTGAGTTTATGCGTTCGTTACGTCATTTTAATTATTATGGTACCTGGACAATAAACGAAAACCCCTGGACCGGTGCAATATTATGGGGTGTATGGGGCGGAGAAGCCTTGATTATCATAGCCATTCCCCTCATTGCTGCATATGCATCGGCAGGCCTGTTTATACAAGAGATTGGTGCTTGGGTGGAAGAAAGGCTAATGAACTACGGCTTTACCGCTTTTGACGATCATGAATTAGACCGCATTGGTATGGGCGAGATTGAGCCAATACTGGAAAAGCCACTGGAAACCCGCAACGGCCCTATGAACGCCATCGCAGTGTGCTACCACAAAGGCGAGGCCACTGATTTTATCGCTGTATACAAATCCCATTGGGATAAAGAAGGCGCACTCAGCAAAGGCCGTCATATCATGACCGTAAATCTGGGTACAGAAAAAATTGATGCCCTGGATAGCGGCTTACAAGCGAAGCATTATCCCTCTATGGCGAAGAAATCAGAGCCAGAAGGTGAAATAACACCTGTACCTGCCGAAGCATACGATTCTTCACTGGATTTAGAAGCACCCCCCATGGAAGATTCGCCGCCAGAATATCAAGAAACGCTGGAAACTCCTCCAGAATCAATAGATACACAGGAATAGAATTTCCGGGGCTGACTCACAAGCCAAGCCCCTTACATAGAACCTAGGAGAATGAGATGAAAATAAAGCTCAGGCAGGCGATTGTTTATAAACTTGTTTGTATTATCGCGCTGCTGGTCGTGTTTATGGCGGCGACCGCTTTAAGTGTGGTTGCCCAGGATAATCCCCCGCCTGATATAACTGTGCGGTTTGCCCCAAGCCCTGGTAGTTTTGAGGATGGAAGAAATTACATCCATACAGGCCGATTCGGCTTTAGAATAGACAGCTTCCCTGAGCCTGAGCCTCCTGCAGGCTATGTTTTCGTTGGCTGGTTTGTAGGTGGTAGTCACGTGCTGCCTCCCATTGCCAATACAAGAAATACAACACTCATTGCCGGCTATGCCCCTGAACAAGACCCTTATGATACAGCTAGATTTGCCATTGTATACGACTCAGGAGAGGGGCAGCTACCTGAGAACACCCCATCCATTCTTGCCCTTACATATGGCAGCCCCTTGATTAGTCTGCCTATTCCAGTGAAGGAGGGCTATAGCTTTTCCGGCTGGATATGGGATGAGGAACCTGTGACTGCACCTTTTATCGTACGTGGGGATATGATACTTGAGGCGGTTTGGGTACCGACGCAAGGCGATAATCGAACTGCGAATCTGTCAGGTCCTATGCAAATCCCTGCCCTTCATTTTGCAATTGCATTTAACCCATTCCCTGGAGCTTTTGGGAGAGGGGAAACAGGTTTACGTTTTGGCAGGGGAGCAACTACCGTGCGCCAAATGCCAGATGCCCCTACCCGAAGGGGGGCGGTATTTACAGGGTGGCAGATGCCTTGCGGCCAAATGCTTGAACCAACATCCCTTATTCGGGAGGATACCATGTTAGTTGCTATATGGGACACAAATCCAGAATCTACACCCCCCCCCGCCACAACTGAGCCAAGGCGCAACCCCCAAACCAGTCCGATTAGGATAAGCGTGGCCCTGCTTTTCGCTATTACGATGATAGCTTCTGGGCTTTACACCATACTAAAACTAACCGGAAAGCAAAACGCCGCTGCCGGAAAATACAAAGCGGATATGAGAAGATATGTACGAGAAGTTCGGATGGAGATAAAGAATAAGAATAAATAAGGGAAAGGGGCGGTGCCTTTGGCATCGCCCCCTTTGTTCTTATGGCCCGACAACTATATCATCCAATGCCGGTAAAAATATCAACTCGGACTCGCTATTCATTACCTCAAAGCCTGCGAGTATGGCTTCTATTTTTCTGTCTTCCAAAGTACGCTCACTTATCAGAGTAAGGATATGCTTTGCGCCAAGTAGTTCTTCGTCTTCTCCATCCCAGGAAAAGCGGGAACCGGTCATTACATTATCCGGGTCAGGCTCTACCCTCATGATTATATGAAACCCAAAATCTGTACGTACAATGCCACTTACTTCGCCAATTTCAAGAGCGAGCACCGCATCTTCAAATTCCTGAACCATGTCGCCTGACACAAAGGTATAACCATCCGGGTACATTCCCATACCTGGGTCTTCCCCATAAAGACGTATTAGAGTCGCGAAATCTTCCCCCGCCAGCACTCTTTCCATCAATGCCTCTATCCTTGTGTCGGCATCACAGCCATAGACTGGCATAAACTCTTCAAAAAGAGCAAACTCTTCTGGGTTTGACATTAATATACTCACCAGTTGGTCCAGCTCTGCATGGATGCTTAAAACCCCAAATAAATGATCTATATCTCTGATGCCCTCTTGCTCTAGCATCATGTAAAACATATCTGCTCCTCCTTGTTCCAGGAGCATCATTATTTGAAGATCTATCATTTCCATATCTTCTTCAGTTAACTCGACACCGATTCGCCTGCCATAATCCAATATAACAGCCAAATCCGCCGCAGCCCTTACAGACTCTTCCAGCACAAGGCGTGCAAAGGTCATCCCAGGCCGTACTTCCGTTTCGAAGTCTATATCCGTGAAATCAAAACCAAAGGACATGGCAAAGGGATCCATTTCATCCATATCCGGAGGGAAGTACTCCCATGCAAGATTAGGCTTTACCCTGAGCATCTCGTAAATTACATCTGAAGCCCATATTTCTATACCATTTACCGTGGCTACTACCGTGTCATTAGTTCTGTCTACTCCCTCGCGGCTGCCTCTTATGGGGATTTCCGGCTCGGAGGGAGCTTCTTCATCCGGCTCTTCGTCATTGTAGTCATCGCCATAGTCTTCGGGGGTTTCATCTACCCAGGGAGTTAGTATTTCGCCTGGTTCTTCTTCACTTGTGCAGCCAACAATGGCTAGCAGTCCTATTAATAGGATAATCAAAAAGGTAATTGTAAATCTTTTGTTCATGTGGTTTTCCTCCTATTGCTCCGTAATGGAGTTTTTTATCAAAAATATAAAAACACGGCTTTGCCGCGGGATTTTGGAATTACGCGCGCTTCGCGCGCGCTTACAAAAACCGGTTTTGGTTTCCGTTTTCATAGCCGCAGAATGCAGGACTATTTTCGTACTATTGCTGTGGGTCCCATATCTTTAGTGCAGTCTCTCAACAGTAAATCCCATATCACGTAGTGCATCAAAGACATTTTCTTCACGGGCCAAATGTGCTATGCCTACCGTCACAAAAAATGTAGTGGGTTCCTCTGTTTGGGTGAGTAAGTCTGCTATTTGCCTGGCAAAAAAATTAGAGCGGTAATTTCCTACAGTATAGTGCCAATACCTGGCAAGGCCAAGGCCCCCGGCGGATAGTTCCCCTGCTTCATATTCTGCGTAGGCAATGGCGAGGCCTGATCTTACCATTAGTCTAAGTGTTTCTATATCTTGGGTTTCGTAAACTAACGCCAGCTCATTGGTTTCTTCCAACATGGTTTCTAGGTTCGAAAAATAACGGGCTGTTGCAAATTGATACTCGTCAGGCATACCAGAAATAAAGTTAATATGGTCAATAGTATCTGTAAGACCGATAATAGGCCTGTCTAACTCCTCAGCACGATTAAACACATAATTGTCAACGCTAAGGTCGGAGGAAAATCCCAACTCCGGTGCCACGATGAGATATAATACCATTTCTACAATGGTTGTGGGACGAAAAGTAGATATTACGTCAAGATTGACAGGGAAAGTACGCAAATTTGCCATAAAGCGTTTGTAATCCTCGGCCGGCAAAAAGGTTAGCAAATCCTCTCCCTCAGGGAAAAACATCATTTCCATGAGTAGACACATACAATCATTCGCATCAGGGTCGCAATCACAATCGCAGTATTCGTCGCATAGGCATGGGCCGCCATCTGAACTCATATCTATTTCGAAAGCAAAGACGTCGGCTCTATTCATTGCCGCCTCAGCTGCGGATGTGAGTGGATACCAGTCTTCTCTGCCTACATGCATCGAGCCTAGTATATAGGCGCGATTATCACCGTATTGCACGACGGATAGCAAGCCATGGATGCCGTCGACTTCTATTTCGTATAGCGCATCATTTTCTTCCTCTATAATCTCTTGGATTTCCGGTTCTGGTGATGCTTCGACTTCATTGGTCTGTATACCCTGGCCACATGCAGTCAACAATGCCAATACAAAAACAACTATTAAACAGCTAATTTTTTTCATGTTTCACTCCTCTGCATTTCATTATAAATGGGGTTTAAACCCTTCTCCAAGTACTTCCCTTACATCCGCCACAATCACAAAGGCCGAAACGTCTATTTCCGATACCAGTTCCTTGAGCTTTACGGACTCCTTAGTGTTGACCACACATATTAGCACATTTTTATCCTGTTTGGTGTACATACCCCGTCCCTTGAGCTCTGTTGCACCACGGTCTAGGTTATCTATTACATGCTGGGCTATGGTTTCTGTTTTCTCCGAGACAATAAATGCGGCCTTGGCAAAATGCATACCTTCCATGACCGCTTCCATTACCTTGGTGGCAACGTATATCGCGGCGATTGCGTACATTGTGGCAACAGGACCAAAGACAACAAGCCCCACCAAAATAATAACGGCATCTATAGCAAAAACAATCCTTGCAACAGAAATATGCTTAAAAAGTGACTGCTGCAAAATGGACCCAGCAAGGACTGTGCCTCCCGTTGTGGCCATTGCCCTAAGAACCAACCCAACCCCAACACCTGAAGCAACACCCCCAAAAATCGTAGCAAGGATAATATCATTGGGTGGGAGGGGCAAAAATTCTACAAAGAAAAATGCAGCGGATAAAAATATTGCAGCAAAAGCAGATTTGATTATGCTCTCCCCTTTTAAGACAAAGCCCCCTATGATAAAAAGGGGAATATTGAAAGCCAGGTTGGAGGCCCATACAGGAATCTCATGCCACATCTGACCTGAGTAATATGCAATAATAATAGCAAGACCAGACACCCCGCCTGTTACCATGTTCTGCGGCTGGAAAAAGGCTACGACGGCATATGCTAGAATAAAGTCTCCTAGAATTATTAGTGCGTAGTCTTTGACTATCCTACGAGTGCGGATGTTTTTAATAAAATGTTTAATCATGACGGCCTCCTATATATTATCGCCGACCTTTTCGAATTACAGCCCACATAAATCTGGGGATATCCAACATTCTTTTCCAACGGCTAGGCTGGCGTATGAGCCTATGTAGCCACTCAAGGCCTATTTTACGCATCCATGCCGGGGCCATTTTAACATTGCCCGCCATTATATCAATTGTACCACCTAGGCATAGGGTCAGTCGGGCCGGTATATTTCGGTGTTTGTAGGCCCATATTTCCGAATGGGGCATACCACGGCATACCAGCAATATATCTGGCTTGAGGCGATTTATTTCTTCCAGAATTGTAGGCTCTTCCTCGGGAGAATAATAGCCATGATGATGGCCTACTACAGACAGGGTCGGAAATCGGCTTTCCATTTCTGATTTGGCTTTCTCGGGAATACCTGGCGCACCACCCAAAAAAAAGGCCGTGGTTTTACGGCCTTTCTTGTTAAGTCTTTCGAATAATGCAAATATAGTGTCAACGCCACGCACTCTAGCAGGGATAGGGTTGCGAATATACCGGGAAGCGAGGACTATCCCGGTACCGTCGGCAAAGCGGTGGTCGGCACCAAGCAAAGCTTCCCGGAAGGCAGGATTACGCCGAGCTTGCATTACACCTTCGGGATTTGGGGTTACTATGATATGATTTCTGGGTTCCCTGAGATAAGCCTCAAGCAAGTCCAGAGCCTCTTCAAATCCCAATGAATCGAAAGGTATTTCTAATATACTAACGGATTTCATCCCACACAACCTTCCTGGTTACGATATAATACCACCACGAACATGATATTTCTATCACAAAGGAGTCCCCCCCATGCCCGGCAAGCTATATATTGTCGCAACTCCCATCGGCAATTTATCCGACATGACCCCTCGCGGGGTACAGGTCTTATCCGATGTTGACATGGTTGCCGCGGAAGACACTCGGCATAGCCGCGTTCTACTTTCCCATTTTGGTATATGTACTCCTTTATTCTCTTGCCATAAATTCAACGAAGAGAAGCGGGGGGATTTTTTTGTCTCGGCCTTGCTGGAGGGTAAGGATGTTGCACTGATATCCGATGCCGGCACCCCTTGCATATCCGACCCCGGACATAGGCTAGTTGCCCGTGCCGCTGCCGCCGGGGTGGAAGTCGTTGCCGTATGCGGAGTAAATGCCGCTACTGCGGCACTATCAGTATCCGGATTTAATGCGTCACAGTTTATTTTTCTTGGTTTTCTGCCTCGCTCTGTGAAGGAAATTCAAAAAAAAATCCGTATGGTGCCATACGGGCTTTTTTGTCCGATAATTTTTTATGAATCTCCACTTAGAATCGCCAAAACCCTTGCCTGGCTTGGAGAAAACTATCCTAACGCTGATGTGTGTCTGTGCAATGACTTGACCAAGAAGTTCGAGCGGGTGTACCGAGGCACCCCTAAAACCATCCTTGACGAATTGTCGCAAAACTCAAGCGCAAATAAGGGCGAGTACACCTGTGTAGTGCTCCTTAATGCAGAGGAAAAAATTGAAGCCGTTGAGGAAGTATCCCTTGAGGCGCAGTTGGTTGATATAATAGTCAAAGAAGATTGTACTTTGAAGGATGCTGCCAATATTCTGCACAGTGGCAAGCTGGAGGGAATCCCGGGTCAAGCCCGGGATGACGGGGGGAAGCGGCCCAATAAAAAATCCATCTACGCCGCAACGCTACGCCTGAAGGAGCTATTACCATGAAATCACTGACTTTACCCCATGGCAATGTACCATTACCGGCCTTTTTCCCAGACGCTACCCGGGGGGTGGTCCGCACTGTGGACAGTAGCGACCTTGTAGCCTGCGGTGTGGGCGGCCTAGTTATGAATACCTATCATTTGATGACAAAGCCCGGCCCCGCTACCATCAAGAGCCTTGGGGGGCTGCACTCATTTTCTGGTTGGAGTAGGCCTATAATTACGGATTCCGGCGGGTTTCAGGTGTTTTCTCTAATACGAGAAAACGCCGCCTTGGGGGAAATCAGGTCAAATGAAATCATCTTCCGCCGTGACGGTAAGAAGACAACTCTCTCCCCGGAAAAATGCATACAATATCAGCTGTCCTATGGCTCTGATGTCTTGATGGCTCTGGATTACTGCACCCACCCTAACGACCCGTATGAGGTCCAAGCAAGAGCCGTGGATACTACAATCCGCTGGGGCAAGCAGTGTATGGATACATTTTTGAAGCAAAAGAAAACAGATTCCCAGCTCTTTGGCATAATCCAAGGAGGTAATGACAGAGCCCTGCGCAAGGAGTGTGCCGAGGCTCTTATCCAAATGGGTTATTCCGGTTTTGGATTCGGAGGCTGGCCTCTTACAGAGGACGGGCGGCTTGCGGAGGAAATTCTAGCGTATACAGCGGAGCTAATCCCTACGGGCATGATTAAATATGCCATGGGAGTGGGTAAGCCGGAAAATATCATTGCCTGTGTGAAGATGGGATATAATTTATTTGATTGCGTAATCCCAACACGGGAGGCACGGCATAATCGATTGTATGTATTTAAAGAGGAATTTGCCTCCCGAGGTGACATAGACCTTGGCCGAGATTTTTATCAGTATATTTATCCTTTGGATGATGTTTACCGACGGGACCCACGACCCATTTCCGCCATTTGCGATTGTCATACATGTACCAATTATTCCAGGGGATATATCCGACATTTGCTGAGCATCGGGGATGGCCTTGGGAACCGCCTTGGGACTATTCATAATCTGCGGTTTTTTACTATGCTTATGGAGATGTTGAGATGAAAAAGTACGCCGGGGTTTATCCTCCTATGATTGAGCGACTTACCGGGGAAAACAGCGACCTCAAAGCAGCTAAGCGCAAGCTGCATCAGGCTTATGGGGCCTATACTCAGGATAATGGGTATAAGAAGGCGGGAAAGCTTTTAGATAATATGAATGAAGGCATCCCCTCCACAGCGCAGGATTTACTTGCCCTCCACGCCTCCACCAAAGAGCGGCTACCTTATTATAAGGAGTTTTACGAGTTTATATTGGAAAATACCGGCCCTATTGAATCAATCCTGGATATCGGGTGCGGCTACAATCCTTTTTCCGTTCCTCTAATCCCTACTAAACTCAAAGCCTACTATGCCGTAGATATTGATGTACGAGGGGCAGAGCTGATAAATCGATTTTTCCTGCTGCTGGGGTTACCGCCTTATGCAAAGTGTGCGGATTTGGCTGTGGAAATCCCTCAAGATAATGCCGATATCGCCATGATGTGTAAGCTGATACCTGTGCTAGAAGCTCAATCTCCCGGCAGTGGTTATAGACTTGCCAGAGAACTAAACACTCGTTTTTTACTGATTACCTATCCACTTAAAAGCCTAGGAGGCCGAGAAAAGGGAATGGCAAAAAACTACACCGCCGCCTTTGAAAAGGCACTAGCAGATGGGCAGCTTGAGCCTTTTTCCCTAATAGCCCAAAAACAAATCGGCCAAGAAATGCTATATCTTGCATCAAAATAATGGCAAAATTCATTTATGTTACTATGCAAAGGAGTATTATAGATGGAAACTGACAAGAATCTGCTATATCAAAGAAGCATAAATCCAACCAAATGCAATAAAACTGGAAAATGACAAACGTTTATTCAGTAAACTAGAACAATAAAAACGGTGTCCGGGGTGTTGCATGGTGCAGTACCAGACAAAAATGGCTTGCCGCCGAAGAAAAGTACTACGACACATTCCTAAAAGAACATTTGAAAGAGTAGAAGACAGCTCACGATTGCTATTTAAAGGATGATTCCATGAACAGATTTTTCAAATCCCAATTAATCCGTAGTATGTGGCCTTACTTTGTATTGGCCTTTGCTGTGATTATTACCTTCCATGCTGTTTCGGAAATCAGTGTTCTTTGGGGGTTTTTGTCTCGGGTATGGGGTATCATCGTTCCGTTCTTTTCCGGTCTTATCATAGCCTATATTCTCAATATGCCCTGTGGGGCCATCCAACGCCTGCTCAAGCGGACGAATAATCCGATAATTGTAAAGCGCAGCCGCCCTTTAGCCGTGCTTATCCTTTTGATTATCGTCATCACCTTGATAGTACTGTTCCTAAACCTTGTTATCCCTGCGGTTGGCAGAAGCATTTCCCAGTTTGCTACGGAATTTGACTCCTACGTGCAGCAATTACAGGATGTTATTGTCTGGTTCAATACCCTTGAACTGCCGGAGTTTATTCCTACTCTTTATCTTGATGATATCACTGAAATTATCCGGGGATTTGTAACTGACCTTGATACCGGGGATTTGGTTACCTCTATTTTTGCAGGGGTTGGCGGTTTTGCCGGTGGCTTGTTTAGGACATTCCTTGCGATAGTATCCGCTATATACTTCCTTACGGAAATGGAACGGCTATATGCCTTCACCAACAGGCTACTCGCTGCCATCTTCTCAGAAAAAAATAAAGCCACAATAATGAAATATTGTGGCAAGCTTAATTTTAATTTCCGTCAATATATTTATGTGCAGACCATTGATGGTGTGATTCTTGGTAGTCTTATGACTATTTTGCTGCTGATATTCCGGTCGCCCTATGCCCTGATTCTTGGCCTTATGCTTGGGATTGTGAATTATATCCCATACTTTGGATCGATTTTTGGCACTGTTATTGCCGCTGTGGTTATGGCATTTACACAGGGGCTGGGGACTGCCCTCTTTGCCTCGGTATTTATGTTTGGGTTGCAGCAACTGGACGGTAATTTTATCCAGCCCAAGCTTATGGGAGGCTCCTTCTCCCTTAGTCCCTTGCTGGTAATTATCAGCGTAACCGTTGGCGGTGCCTATGGGGGAATATTGGGGATGCTTGTGGCCATCCCCATTGTGGCACTACTCAAGGATATACTGGACAGCTATATAGAATACCGGGAACTCCTAAAGGCAGAAAAAGCCGTTATAAGTGAGGATGAACCGCCGGATGACGGGGCAACCTGGCTATAATTACCCTCCAATAATCTTCCGAATCAAAGCATATGCAGGACGAAGTGGCAATGGCTCAAACCGCCTTGCCACTTTTTTTAGTGCGGCACGAATGGGTATACCTTGTGGGCAGTGCCTTTCGCAGTGGCCACAGTTATTGCAATTTCTGGGGGTATTGGGCTTCTTTGTGATTACAGCTGTAGTTGTAGCATAAAGGGTTATCCCTTTTACATAGCCTTGGCCGAAGCTTGTGTTATAAGCGGTCAGGCAGGCAGGGATATTTATCCCCTTTGGGCAGGGCAGGCAGTAGTTGCAGCCGGTACAATTGTATTTATATGTTTTTCGGAATATTTCGACTACATTGGGATACACCGCCAATTCTTCTTGGGTCAGAGGCCGGAAGGCATCTGCTGATTTTATATTGGCATTGAGAATTTCTATGCTGCGCATTCCGCTTACGACGACGGTTACCTCAGGCTGATTCCACAGCCACCATAGAGCCCAATCCGCCGGAGTCATATCAGGCTGAGTCAGCATCTCAGCGGCCTGCTTTGGCAGGCCTGTTGCCAGCCCGCCTCCAAGAAGAGGCTCCATAATAAAAACAGACATACCCTTTGCGACAGCGGCCATGAGGCCCTTTTTCCCAGCCTGATAATTTTCATCATAGTAATTGTACTGTATCATACAAAATGTCCAGGGGTAGGAGTCTAGGATTTCCAAGAAATCATCGCAAGTCCCATGATAGGAAAACCCGACCTGACGGATTTGCCCACTGGCCTTCTTCTTAGCCAGCCAGTTCTCAATGCCCATCTCCTGAAGAGCCTTCCATTGAGAATAGCTGGAGACGGCGTGCATAAAATAATAATCTACATAGTCGGTCTTGAGTCTTTTAAGCTGCTCCTCAAAAAGCCGGTCAAAGTCCGCGGGGGATTTGCACTTGACAATGGGTAACTTTGTAGCGATATACACATCCTTGCGTTTATTATGCTTAGCCAAAATTTCACCAAGGGTGACTTCGCTGCCTGGATAGATATACGCCGTATCAAAGAAGTTGACCCCACCCTCGATTGCGGCAAGGACCAGAGCTTCGGACTCTTTTTTATTCATAGGAAAACGCATACAGCCCATTCCTAGTGCAGACAACTGATTCCCTGATGCTTTATCTTCGCGGTATTGCATGTTTACCTCCCACATATCATCGTGCCGATTCCTTGGTCGCTCAACAGTTCTATTAAGATGGAATGAGGCACCCGGCCATCCAAAATATGGGCCCGGGGCACACCATTTTTTACTACTTCAGCGCAGCACTCCACCTTGGGAATCATACCGCCGGTAATAATCCCGGTCTTCTTAAGTACGTCTACCTGGGCTAGGCTAACCTCAGGTATGAGAGTGGTTTCATCTTTTGGGTCTCTAAGAATCCCCCGCACATCTGTAAGTAGAATAAGCTTTTCTGCGCCAACAGCAACCGCCAGCCTCGCCGCGGCAGAGTCCGCATTAATATTATACATAACCCCTGGCTCCTCACCACAGGCCACTGTAGAAATTACCGGGATGTATCCCCCCGTAAGTGCTATGTTAATCGGCTCAGGATTAACCTCCGTAAGCTCCCCAACAAAGCCCAAATCCTCATCGACGGCAAGTTTTTTTGCCACAAGCATCCGTCCGTCAGCACCAGAAAGGCTAAGGGCCTTACCTCCATGGTCACCGATAAGCTGGGCCAAGGATTTACCAATTCTACCGCATAGCACCATTTGCACAGCTTCCATGGTCTCTTCATCAGTATAGCGCAAGCCGTTTATAAATCGGGGCTCCTTTCCGATTTTCCCAAGAAGTTCGTTAATCTCCGGCCCACCCCCATGTACCACCACGACCCGTATTCCAACAAGGGAAAGCAAAACCACATCGGCAATAACCTGCCGACAAAGCTCATCGGATTTCATGGCTCCTCCGCCGTATTTTACAACCATAGTCTTACCGTGATACCGTCGGATATAAGGCAGGGCCTCAGACAGGGTATGGGCTTTTTCTATTGTAGTTGACATAAAAACCTCCTAATCAATAAATTTTTCTTCTGCAAATGCTTCTGTGCAGAAAAAAATTTATGGTTTTTGCCATAGGCAAAAAGATTTCCTTATAGCATTTATTATATGAAGGTACTTTGGAAAAGGAGTACACTAAAACATACTCAACTGCCCTGTTTGCGGTACAAGCATCGGTTTTTGGGAAGCAATGAGAGAGGGGCGTTTCATTTCAGATAGTTGGGTTTTGCTCTTGGAAAGGATGTTCATAATTTAACAGGAGTGAAGCCCGCTGTCTTTTATTCCCAACGGGCGCACGACAGTTTCGACTTGTCGATACTGTATAAGTGCACCCGCTTGTGTTTGATAAGCGGCGATGCCATTGTACCCCGAACCCTATTCATCTCCCTTTATTTTGATTTCATTGCGTCAATGGCGGCGATGCGCGCAAATATAAACTGCTCAATTACGTCAAACTGTTCCGGCGTAGGGTTGTGACAGGCGTACCCCATGTTTAGCGTACACAAATAGTGCGTTTTGCCCCCTTCGATAAATATAAGTGTTTTATCGCAATCAAGCCCGCGGATTATACGTCCATCCGGCGTTCCGGCGCATACCCCACATGATATACCGCGGTTGTCAAGATACTCGCGCCGCATTTCTTCCGGGTGTGCAAGTAAAATCCGTTCCACTTCCTGCATCCTGCCAAGTGATAGCTGCACAATAAAATGGTTTGTGGGGTCTATATTGCGTACTCCCTTATTAGACATCGTTGCTCGCATGGTGATGTTAAACACATTCACGCCCCGGTATGTGAACGTAAAGGAGTTATACGACATCCAGCGGTTGCGCATTTTATGTTCGTTTGCGATATTGAACAACATCTCTGCGCCACGGCGCAACGTATCATCATGAATGTATTGTGTATGAATTTCATCTATTGATGGTTTGGGTTCTGGCATGATTTATTCTTCCTTTCCGGGTTTTATGAAGAAGCAAATATCCATGATTTTATACCCCATGCTGTCCGCTGTTTCACGATGAGGGACATACCGTTCAAACCACCAATTGTCTATAGGGGTAAAACCTTCGGCTTTCAGTTTTTCAAAAGCCACAGGCTCACGCGCCATAACATCATCTTCTTTTCCGTAAAGCCAGCACACGCCTACGTCTACTTGCGGAAAATCGGAATATTCATATCCATCTGGCACAGGGGTATCTTCCGGCATGAAGAAACCAAGCCAGTATTCAAATTGATTATGGTCGCCATCCGGGTGGCGCATTAAACCTATCATCGCACAACCGTCCTGCGGGTTATTATCCGTATATATTTTTGTGGGGTCTATTTTTAATTGTTTGACGAGTGACTTATCAGAATCAGCATCAAAATCTTCCGTCCAATTATCCCACGCTTCGCCGCCGCTTGCGTATTTTTCCCCAATAAACCGTGAAGCGTTAAGGGTTTGTCTGTATGTGTTTACGGCTATGGGCGGTGTCAACCGCTTGTCCTCAAGTTTATCCGTCACTTCTAAAAATCGGCTTGCGTTGGTAGGTTCGGTTGTTTGCGCTGCAGCTTGTCCGCTTATACTGCCGGGGTTTCCGTTGTAATCCGCAGCGGCTAAATGTCTTTCGATTTCTTTGGCTTTGTCATACAGCAGCTTTACTTCAACGTCGTTATGAAAATCGGATTGCTTGATTTGCTCGATGAAGTCCAGCACTATGCTCTTTAGTTCATGTAGCAAAGCCACTTCATCATCAATATCATCTGCCTTTTTACCAAGTACATCCAGCACAACTTCGGAATCGGGTGCGTCAAAAATACACTTGATGTCTTTGATACGGATATTCAGCTTCCGCAAGATAATGATTTGCTGTAAGCGGGTAATAGCTGCTTCGTCATACACCCTATGGGCGTAATCCTCGGTGCGGGTGCTGGTCAGTAGCCCGATGTCCTCGTAATATCGGAGCGTCCGAGCGGTGATGGCGTACTTCGCTGATACATCCTTGATTTTAATGAGTTCGTTCATGGTAGTCTACCTCCAAAATAGTTTTGCCGAAAAACGACATACCATGAGTTTACATCCTTCCCTAACGGAAGAATCAAGAGATTTTTTCGGAAAATCTCTTTTGGAACAATTATATGCTGACATGCTTATTCAGAAGCTACCTTGACAACACAAATGTTATTAAATTTTTCTTCTGCATACGCTTCTATGCAGAAAAAAATTTATGGTTTTTGCCGTAGGCAAAAAGATTTCCTAATCAATAAATTCTACTACCAGGGATGATAGCATGATGGTTTTTACAAGGTCAATCATATGTATGAACTGCACAAAAATTCCGTATGGTGCCATATGGATTTTTTATGCAATATTTCTATCCGCGTTTACATATTGATTGGTTGCTGATATTTTACAAACATCGAAGGAATAGGAGGAGGCATATGAAAACGCTGGCATTCTGTATTTTTATGTTCATGCTTTTACACGTTTTAGCGGCATGTGGTTCAAATACAAGGCGAGTTGGCAATGTGCAAGTTGATTTGGGAGAATCGGATAGATTTACCCATGAGGAAATCCAAGGAGCTATGGATGTTGTAAAAGAGACGTTCTTGGAGAGTCACGGCAGATGGAGCGAACTTGCATCATTATGGTATGACGAAAGATTTTCGAATGGGACGATAGCATCAGGAGACTGGGATAAGGAAAATACAATTGTAATCGATTCCCTATATTATAGAGGCCAAGGCTATGGTGCAGGGGTGTATTGGTGGCCAGGCCGTGGTTTCGGCCCTGCAAGGCAGCTTATGCCATGGATATGGATTTTATCTCGAGAAAGTCCATCCGACCCATGGGTATTTGTTACTGACGCCAATCAAGAGTTAAATGAACCCTAGAAGCAAGAAAAACGGCGAAAAGTGTGATAAATTGGATGAATGCCTAAAGACATCCAATTAATCGAACTTTATTGCGCCGTTTGTAGGTACTACA
>Ga0123355_10001035_pt1 | contig 38529 bp, 38 predicted proteins | sample TergutEmb28metaG_3_FD_89872 | JGI IMG/M metagenome (GOLD analysis project Ga0123355, IMG submission 89872) | Embiratermes neotenicus P1 segment gut microbial communities from Petit-Saut dam, French Guiana - Emb289 P1 | ecosystem: Host-associated > Arthropoda: Insects > Digestive system > Gut ...
CTTAAATCACGCGGTAGTTTAAATTTACCAAACCTATACGCTATGGGTCTGGGAAACATCGAAAACTCTCGTCTACCGTCCGTATCCACTCCAACGGCCGCCTATGGCCGTATGATTCAATTAACCCGCGCAAAGGATACAACCAGCGGCCATTGGGAAATGATGGGTCTGGTAATGGACCCACCCTTCAAAGTTTTCGAAAAATTCCCAGAAGAAATGTTGCACAAGTGGCTAACTCGCGCAGAAGAACTGGCAATAGCCCCCCGCTCGAGCGGCAGCATGGATGATATTCTTACACCTACAAAATGGCTAGGCAACTACCCCGCTTCCGGTACGGCAATAATAGACGACTTAGGATTGCAGCACATGCAAACAGGCGCGCCTATAGTATATACATCCGCCGACAGCGTTTTTCAAATAGCTGCCCACGAAAAAATAATCCCCATCCAAGAACTATACAAGCTATGTGAAATAGCCCGTGAACTGCTGGTAGGCGACTTGTTCGTGGGACGCGTAATAGCCCGCCCTTTTATAGGAGAACCGGGTAATTTTAAGCGCACAAAAAACCGAAAGGACTATGCAATTCCCCCCACAGGAGAAACCCTTTTGGACGCGCTGGAATCACGCGGTCAGACCACACTTGGTATAGGCAAAATAGAAGATATTTTCTGCAAACGCGGTGTAACCCACATAAACCATACAACCAACAATGCCGACGGCATAGACGCCACCATAGACGCGTTGAAAAGCAATACCACCGACACAATAATTTTCACAAACCTGGTAGACTTCGATATGTTGTACGGACATCGTAATGACCCGGAAGGTTTCGCCCGCGCATTGGAGGATTTCGATGCAAAATTACCTGACATTCTCAAAAACCTGCGTCCGGACGATTTGCTGATACTAACCGCCGACCACGGCTGCGACCCCACAACTGCATCCACCGACCATTCACGCGAATACGTGCCGCTATTGGTGTATGGCGCGAATACAATCCCCCAAAACTTAGGTACGCGTGCAACCTTCGCAGATATAGCCACAACCATCTATAGCTGTTTTGGCCATGGAAACTGGAAAATAGGGGAGTCGTTTATCTAAAGCAAATCCAAACACTATGTATGGTCTAACATGAATATTTTTGCGACTGTAAAATTTCAACTGGTGAGTGAGAATCACCAGTTGAAATTTTTTTTGGACGCATCACAAGGCATTCCTTTTATATAAACACATCCCGCATTCCTCAAGCATACAATAAAGCAATCTGGTTTTGCCTAGCCTCAAACTTCGTCCGAGAATGCGCCTAATGCCGCGCATTTCGGACTCGTTTTCGGACAACGCAAAATCAAATTGCACATATACAACGACATTTTAATGAGGTGCGTAAATGAGTGGAATAGGTGGAATCATCAGCCCAAACGCGGCAGGCCAAATAGGCGAGAACATGTACGAAGCACTAAAAGAGCGCGGTGCTGATACCCACGGCGCATATATATCCAAAGAGCTGTGCCTGATACATACAGGATATAAAGAGCCCACAGGCGGAAAACAGCCAACAAGAGCCGTCTTCGGTCAAAAAGCATGTGTGGTGGCTATTGACGGCGAACTGTACAACAGCGAAGAGCTGCAAAAAGAACTGGCAAAGCTAGGCCACAAACTCGCCGATACCAGCGATGCTGCGGTGGTTGCACACTGCTACATGGCATGGGGACAATCTTGTCCGGAGCGAATGAACGGCATTTTCGCATTTGCTGTATGGGATGGCGAGGGGCTGTTTTTTGCACGTGACCGCTTGGGTGTTTGCCCGCTTTTTTATTCTGTGGGGACATACGGGCTTGTGTTTGCATCCAATATCAAGGGAATTCTGGCACACCCACAAATCGAACCTGTTATCGGTGAAGAAGGTATTTTAGAAATTTTAATGCTGGGGCCGGGTCGTTCGCCCGCAAACAGCATTTTTAAAAATATCAAAGAATTGGCTCCGGGTGAATGCGCATATTACAAAGATGGATTAAAAACAAACACTTATTGGCGGCTTAGCGCAAAGACGCATCTGGACAGTTTTGCACAAACAGTGGAAACGGTGCGCCACCTGTTAACCGACACCGTAAAACGTCAAGCTGCAAAAGGCGGACGAGTCAGCAATCTGTCACTGGGCGGGCTGGGCTGCGCTGCGTTAGCCAACATAACGAGAGCTAACAATTACTCTATAAATTTCGTAGGCTCTCAGAGCGAAGATAACGAACAGGGAGTAACGAGAATAATCTTAGGCAGCGACCAGCTTGCCGATGCATTAGAAACCGCAATCCTAACAAGAGGATTGCCGGGCATGGCTGATATAGACGCGGCATTGCTATTATCTTTGCAGCATTTAGAAAATGCAGTCTTCTTAAGCACAGGTGCGGAAGAGATTTTCGGCGGTCACCCATGGTATCAAGATGAAGAATTAAAAACATTCCCATGGGCGCAAAATGTCGAGTATCGCGCAAAGTTCATAAAACAAGGTATCTGTCAAGCATCCCCGCAAGAGTATGTCAGGCACCGCTATGAGCGCGCTATTCAAGCGGCAAGCACTCTTTACGACGACGACAAAAAGGAAACGCAAATCCGCCAACTGTTTAATTTAAATCTAGGCTGGTTTTTGCAAACACAATTATCATCTAATGACAGTATGTCGGTAAAAGTTCGTATTCGTACACCGTTTTTAGATCACCGATTAGTAGAATACATGTACAACGTACCATGGGAAATGAAAACAGGCCTTCTTCGCGAGATACTTCAAGTATCTGAAAAAACATTGACACGTGAAAAAAACCCTCTTGCAAAAACTCAAAATCCGGGATATACAAGGCGCGTACAGGATATGCTAAAGGATGTATTGAACCAAAACGCGCCTATATTTGAATTGGTATCAAAAAAAGCTCTTTCGGAATTATTGGAAACACAGACCATAAACTGGTATGGACAGCTTATGGCATATCCACAAACTATTGCATATTTTTTGCAAATTAACTCATGGATGGAAAATTATAAGGTAAAACTAGGCTAAAACACTTGCGAAATGTGAAGAATATGGTAAAATGCTATAACAAAATGTGGGAAGAGGGTATCTCATGATAGATTTTAAAGAAGAAATGAGTAAGTACAAGCCTGTGTGTACCGTGGATGAAGTAGAAAACAGCATCAAAGACGAAATAATGGATATGATGGACTTGCTGCAGCATATTTCACACAAGTCTACAGACAAGGTGTAAGTATGAAATGTCCAAATTGCAAAAAAACCTTTGACAAAGGTGTTAAATGCCCATATTGTAAAGTTGACACGGTACTGTACAAGGGCATTGTAAAACTATCGGAAAAATTTTATAATCGCGGTCTGGCCAAGTTAAAAAATTCGGATTTTACATCCGGGATTGAGTTGTTAAATAAAAGTGTTTCCGTAGACAAACACAATATAATGGCGCGCAATCTGCTGGGTCTCGCGTTATTTGAAGTTGGCCATGTTGGCGACGCGCTAAAACATTGGCTTATTAGTTGCGCTCAGCAAAGTGACGACAACCCTGCAGAGGGCTATCTCAATCGTGTTCGCAAAAATACCCGCGAGTTTGAAAAACTGGCAGATTCCATAAGCATGTACAATATAGCACTAAGTCACATCCGGCAAAAAAGTGATGACCTGGCAATAATCCAGCTAAAGAGAGCTGTAGATTACAATCCTCGTTTTGTAGACGCCTTAAACTTGCTGGCACTATGCCATATGATACAAAATGACAAAGATAAAGCAATGCATGTTGTGGAAAGAGTATTAGCAATTGATATTGGCAACTCCATTGCCCAAGAATATAATGCGACTTTAAACGCAGGCAAACCAAAACCTGCAAAAGTAAGTACTCATACTAAGGCGAGAGCTGCAAAAACTCTCGAAACAAGTCCTTTTAAGCCTATGGGAATACAGGAGGAAAAACCATCCGGTTTCCGTATTGGAGGGATTATTACTTTTATTGTAGGAGCGGTTCTGGCGTCTGCGGCTTGGTATTTTCTCATATTTCCGGCATTGCAGCAGGAGAGCGAGGCCGAAGTGGCCTCTGTGCGGCAAGAGATGGCTGCAATGGAGCAGGAACATGAGGAGCAGTTGCGGGCAAAAACCGCAGATAACGACGAATTGCAAAGCGCGAACATGACTTTATCGGATGAAATCGAGACCGTCAACCAAACCGCCGCATTACAAAACCGCATTACTTTAGTGAATCAAGCGTTTTTTCTGTTTTTGGACAACCAGTATGCAGAAGCTGTTGATATTTTGGATAACATGGACAGAAACGAACTCCCTTACGATGTCACCAATCGCATAAATACGGTATATACAGGCTCTTTCCCATCACTTGCCACCTATTACTTTAATGGAGGCGATGACGCTTACAGGGAAGGTGACTACTACAGAGCATTGGTAGCATTAGAACGTGCTTTCCGTTTTATGGACGGCGGAACCAATTTGACTGCCATACAGCAGCGGCGTTTGCTTAGTGTACTTGCCACTCTTTACGAAAATAACGAACGTTGGGAAGAAGCACATGCAAGATTAACTCTGCATTTGGAGTTGTTCCCACAGCACTATGTTACTGCAATAAACAACAGGCTCAGGGATATAGAGGAACATTTGTAAAGTTTAAAAGATATATAGGAACACTTATAAAACCTCAGACATAGCCTAAGCTGTGTCGTATGTATTAATATATTTAAATTACGGGAGGAATTTTCTATGAAATCTATTTTTGGTTTAGAAGAAAATGTCGCGGCCGCAGTAAGTTATCTTTTTGGACCGTTTTCGGGCATTGCAGTATTGATAATGGAACGGGAGAACAAATTTGTTCGCTTCCACGCATTGCAGTCTACATTGTGGTTTTTGTTCCTTATGATAGTGGGCTGGGTGCTTGGCCTCATCGCAAGTTTACCGCTGATCGGCTGGTTGTTTGGCCTACTTATTAACCCAATACTTGCAATTGGTACATTAATATGGCTTGGTAGCAAGATTCTTCTGATGATGAAGGCATTTAATAATGAAGCATATAGGTTGCCCATTATTGGTGATGTAGTTTGGTCGCAAATTAATAAGTAAAAGTTCCACAAGCGAAGGAACGTCGCAGCTGCGGCGTTCCTTTTAAAAGTACGGAAAGGTTTTTCGAATGAAAACTTATGTAGAAATTACATCTAAAACTGTGAACGTTTTTACACGAGGGAAGAAAACAGCTTCCTTTATGTTGCCCTTGGACAAAAATATGAAGAAAATCAAACCAGCCGTCCTAGTGGCAAACATAAGCCGTACAGGGGCTCGAGTAGTGAATATACCCATTCGCGAAAAGCCAAAAACCTCAAGAGAATGGATTTTGGACAAGTTTAAACGCAAAACTCCAAAGCAGTGGGACATGGTAAAATCTGTGTTTCCCATAGGTGCTAAGATGAACGAAAAAACCCATATTTTCGATGGCTCTATGTTTAGTAACAAAGCGGGTTTGCGGCGGTTTTTTATAGCTGCGATGCCCGTGGATGTTTCTGACGAAATTGCAGAAATCGGTATGACATTGACAGGTAACATGCACCGCATAAAACGTCTGGAAACGGCAGAGCATTTAATTTTTCGGCATTACGCGATGCAGTTTATGGAGCCGTTTTGGGTTGTGTTTCCCCAAGACGAAGGTTTTCGAATATTGTTCTTAAACGAAGGCCTGCCATGTGCATCATGGCATATGGGTAATAATCCTGAATATAGAGAAGAAGAAATTTCCCGATTTTTGCAGGGTTCATCGATTGCAAAGCTCAGAAAACGTCCACCACCTGCAAAGGGTGTAGAATTGCAAGAACTTTCTCAAATAGTCAATTATTATAGAGAACTTGAGAAACAACGCCAGCGGGAACTGGACGCTATCGACGAAATAAAAATCGCCTTAAAAAAGGCGATTATATTAAACAATGGTTTGGACTTGGAATGGATATATGACTTCCTTGCGGAGAATGACGTGGAAGTGGAAAAAGGTGAATATTGTCTGGGAAATTTCCTGTAATCCTTAGGGTTGCTTGCCGATATAGGCCAAAATGCCGCCGTCTACATACAAAATATGCCCGTTAACAAAATTGGAAGCGTCAGATGCCAAAAATACTATAGGCCCCTGCAAATCGCCCGGTGTACCCCAGCGGGATGCGGGGGTTTTTGCTATTATAAAGCTGTCGAACGGATGTGGCGAGCCGTCTGCTTGCTTTTCGCGAAGTGGTGCGGTTTGTGGTGTTGCGATATACCCCGGGCCCAGACCGTTACACTGGATGTTTGCGTGACCGAACTCTGAACAAATATTTTTTGTCAGCATTTTCAAGCCGCCCTTTGCGGCGGCGTAACCCGCAACTGTTTCACGACCGAGTTCGCTCATCATGGAACAGAGGTTGATTATTTTGCCGTGGCCTTTTTCAAGCATACCGGGGATAACCGCTTTTGCCATAATAAAGGAGCCATTTACGTTTACGTCTATGACGCTTTTAAAGTCGTCTACGGACATTTCAAGCATCGGAATACGTCTGATTATTCCCGCGTTGTTTACCAAAATATCGACGATACCATGGTCCTTACGGATTTGTTTTATCATGTCTTGTGCGGCGGTTTCGTTTGTGACATCGCATATGTAACCATACGCTTCTATGCCCTGTTCTTTGTAGTTTTTCAGGCCCATTTCGACGTTTTCTGCGTCAAAGCTGTTGAAAATTATTTTCGCGCCTGCATTTGCCAAGGCAATGCCCATGCCCAGACCTATGCCCATTGTGCCGCCGGTAACCAGGGCAATTTTGCCGTCCAGTTTAAAAGAATTCATGTCAAATTTCATTTGTTTCCTCCTAAGTTTTAGTTGTATCAATTCTAAGATTATGTCATGTGCATGTCAAGCTAAATATGTTAGAATTGTATTTAACTAAACGGAAAGGTCGGTATTTTATGATTAAACCATCAAGATTGTCCCGTGGCGATACTGTTGCCATAGTGTCTCTGTCGTCCGGAATGGGCGGTGAGGCTATGTTCAGACACCGTTACGAAATGGGTAAGAGCAGATTGGAAAATGACTTTGGGCTAAACGTAGTAACCATGCCACATGCATTAAAGGGTATTGAGTATCTTGCAAAAAACCCGCAGGCGCGCGCCGCAGATTTAATGGCGGCTTTTGAAGACAGCCAAGTTAAAGCCATCATTACAATGATAGGTGGGGATGATTCCATACGACTTCTACCGTACATCAATTTCGACACAATCAAAAAAAATCCCAAGATATTTATGGGATATTCCGACACCACTGCAAACCATTTTATGATGTATAAAGCAGGGCTTACGTCTTTTTATGGACCGAGCATTATGGCGGAGTTTGCAGAAAATGTAGCTATGCACAACTATACAAAAAATCATATCCGCAATATTCTTTTCAATCCAACGCCTGAGTTAGCTATAGAACCAAGCCTCACTTGGACATCTGAATTCTTAGGCTGGGACAAAGAAGAGAATAACAAAACAGCCCGCACCATGCAAGACGACCCAAAGGGATTCGAACTGCTGCAAGGGACGGGCGTAGCAAAAGGTAAGCTACTGGGCGGCTGCGTGGAAGTGCTGCCGATGATAGTGGGTACAGAGATATGGCCGCAGGATTGGAATAATGCGATTCTGTTTTTGGAAATAGCAGAAGAAAAAACCGGTGTTGAAATGGTGAAGTATATCCTGCGAGGCTTGGCGGCGCAGGGGATTTTCGATTGTGTAAGCGGCGTGCTTTTCGGCAAGCCCATGGGTGAAAAAAACTATGACGAGTATAACAAACTTCTGCGGCAGATAATAGGTGACGAATGCGGCAAACCAGACCTGCCTATTTTGAGCAATATAAATTTCGGGCATAACGCGCCTATGTGTGTGCTGCCATATGGGGTTATGGCAGAGATAGATTGTACAGGAAAGAGTTTACGTCTTATGGAGGCAGCAGTTGTTTAGCGTTGGGAGAATGTGACGAAGTAAATATTTGAAGTGAAGCTGAAACAGCCATCTATCGTTGGTTTGCCGATGATAGATGGCTGTCTTTTGGTTTGTCAAAAAATTAGCCGCACAGACGTCAAAATGAAGTTTTGGAACAAGTCTTGCTACCGCACAAAAAACGGCGAATACTCCGCGGCAACTTTAATAGCCTCAACCATGCTTAACGGGCTTGCAATTCCTTTCCACGCAATATCAAATGCTGTGCCATGGTCTACAGATGTGCGCAGTATGGGCATACCGTTGGTTACAGCAATAGTACGGTCAAAGTCCAATGTTTTGGTAGCGATATGACCTTGGTCATGGTACAGCGAAAGCACGCTGTTAAACCGCCCGATACGGGCCAAATGAAATACCGAATCTGCTGGGACGGGGCCTACTACGTCATACCCCATTTTTGTAAGTTCTTGCACGGCAGGTTCTATATGAACAACTTCTTCATCGCCAAAAAGCCCGCGCTCACCGCTATGGGGGTTAAGCCCCGCAATTGCCATTTTGCCGGAAGTTACGCCAAGCTGTTGCAATGCCTTTGTGCACCGCACCACGTAGTCGATAATACGCTCCTTTGTAACAATATCGCATGCACGGCGCAGCGACACATGCCTTGATAAGAAGAACACTCTCATGCCCAGCACTTGGAACATAGTAAGCGGATCTTCGGTGTTGGTGAGATCGCCAAAAATTTCTGTATGGCCGATGTAGTTTATATCCCCAGCTTTAAGCGATTCTTTGTTAATTGGGGCGGTTGCCACAGCATCCGCTTGTTTGCCCATTGCAAGTTCTATGCTTTTGGCAATGTAGCCAAAAGCCGCTTTGCCACACATGCCGCTTACAACACCGGGCGTAAGCGTGTTTTGGTCTACATTTTTCATATCTATGAGATTGGCTACACCTACTCTGTAATCCCCTTCCGCTGGAGTACTTATACAGTTTATTTTTACAGGGATTTTCAACAAATCCGCTACTTTTTTCAATGTGCCGCCATCGCCTGTTATAAGGCAGTTTGCTTTGTCGGCCACAGGGTCAAGCATGGCTTTTAGCACAATTTCCGGCCCTATACCGGCAGGGTCTCCCATTGGTATTGCAATTATCGGTTTTTTGGTCTTGTTCATTAAATTACCTCCTTCAAATAATCGATGCACACGTTCAAGGCGTTTTCGTTGCCCACCATACCGCCCTTTGTAATAAATTTCAAGCCTTCGAATTGGCCGCCTTTCAGTTCCCCAAAAGACGCGAGGGGTTGAATTTCGCGGTACAGCCGCATTCCATAGGCACCTAGTCTTTTGCATACGCTTACGGAAATATCGCCGCCACTGGTGTACAGCCCCTTAAAGTCGCTGCTGGCTGCAAGTATTTGATATGTGACTTCCGCAATGGCGTCGTTAATTATATTAGAAATATCCTCCAGCGCAAGCCCGAGGGATTTTTGGTATTTTTCAAAGTCTATGCGGTTTTGTGGGTACACTCCGGAGCCTACAACACTTACCACTCTATTGGTGCCTTGCAAGGCCTCGCTTACCACACGCGCAATTTCCGCGTTACGCGAAGGCTCGCTTTTTACAAATGCGTCTATGTCCATAAAAACATTATGGGGATTTTGCTGCTGCAAAAAGCTGAACACCTGCCCTGCCGCCACACCGTTAACACTGCCAACCGTCACCAAAATTTTGCTATGCCTATCCTGCTTTGGCGGGGCTATCATCTGCCTGCAAACCGCCCCGGTAAATACGCCGGGGTCTACTGCTACAAATTTAATCTTGGAATCTACCACGGCTTTTGCAATCAAATCCAAGTCTGCATCGGTTATTGCATCGATGATAATTAGCCGTGCGCCCTGTTGTTTCAGTTCGATTATCTTGCTTGCTAAGTGGTCGTTCTCATTAGACAAATCTTCAATAAAAATTGAAGCGATAGGATAACGGCTCTGCTTACGAAATACATCTGCGCAAGAGGAAGTGCTTATCGGGTTTTTAGGGTCTATTGCCGCTTCCGACTTATGCAGCGGTACAGAGTTCACCAGTATGCGCCCGCCTACATTCATTCGCCCGGCAAATGGGTAACACGGAACAACAATAGCAACCCTATCGTCGCCCAGCGCGTCCAAGATAGCGTCCGTCTCCTTACCCGCGTTGCCGCGCAGTACGGAGTCTACACGCTTGGCATACACCTGTATTTCCAGGTTTTTGATTTTCTTTGCTGCGTTATAGACCCGTGAATATGCCTCGTCTGCATCAAGCCCACGGCTGTCTGTAGAGTAGATGATGCCGTCGCAGTCTTCTAATTCATTCAAATTATCCAAACGCCGATAGTCAACTATAGAGCTAATCCGCAGCCCGCTTCTTGCAATTTGCACCCCGGTTGCGTTGCCGCCGGATAGGTCGTCTGCTATTACCGCAACTTTGATCATGGTTTCCTCCCTAAAAATGAGAAAGAGGATGCTCTTTTAAACATCCAATGTGAGTTTTTGCAATTCAGTATCTTAATACGGCTTACATTGGCTTATTGTTAATACGGTGCTCTCTGAAAAAAATGCTTATACGTTATGAGGCTAGCCGGCATTAGCATCAACTAGTTCGAATCGTTCACAAATAACTAGCATGTCTTTGGAAAACGCCACCCCAATTTCTACTAATAATTCTGTAAAAAACTCTTCATGGATAGACCACCAGTTTTCGCCGTCCAATCCACAATCACCTTCGTCACGCATGTGTTCTAGTGGCACTTCGTTCATTGGCATAATCTGAATGTTTACCACCTTAATAATTGCTACAGGCTCATCTTGACTATTTAAGATAACACTGTATGAACCAATAACTGGGAGTGGCCAGCTTTTTGCCATGTAACGCGCATATGAGCTAGTCGTTGTTGTCTTTTCCCCATCAATAACCATCTGCGCCAATCCATCAGGGTCAACACCAAATTGCCATGCATCGACAAGTTGCGGTTGCTCTTTGTCACTCCAAAAGGTATCCCAATATTGTTGTGCTTTTTTATTCATTTTGCATACTCCTCAATACTACACTTAATACGAATTTTGATCGCAACTCCAATCCTTATTGTATCAACCCGTCATTAGGGCTGTAGCGAAACTACTCCCCAGTAAGCAAGATATGCCAACTGGTGACTCACAGTCACCAGTTGACATATCTCTGCTACAATCAGCCTTATCATTAGAGTTATAGCGAAATTGGAATTGGCGAGCGAAGCAATCCAGAAGTATCGTAAACCGTGTATTTACTGGATTTATTTTCGTATTATCCAGTGCAATAATTAATCCATATGCGCGCCGCCGTTTATATCTACATCCTCGCCCGTGATATAGGACGCTTCTTTAGACGCAAGGAACACAATAGCAGCAGAAACTTCCCGCACGGTTGCAACTCGCTTTAGCGGGATGCTTTGCGCAATCATATTTTCCAACTCGTCAGAAATGCCTTTGCGAATTTCCGTAGCAGCCGCACCAGGACAGACGCTGTTAACTGTAATGCCATCCAAAACCAACTCTCTCGCCAGCGATTTAGAAAAGCCCAGCACACCAGCCTTGGCGGCACAGTAATGCGCTCCACCAAAAACACCGCCACCCTGCTTTGCGGATACACTGCTTACATTAACAATCCTACCGTATTTTGCGGATTTCATATGCTCCATCACGGCCTTGCAACAGTTAAACACACCCATAAGGTTTACTTCCACAATGCGTCTAAAGTCTTCAAGGGTCATGTCCTTTACTTTAACAGGCTGTGTAATACCCGCATTGTTAACCAATACATCTATTTTGCCAAATTCTTTTATAACCGAATCTGCCATAGCTTTTGTGCTCTTAGGGTCGGTTACATCCAGTTTAACAGCAAGCGAACGAACGCCTAGCTTTGCCGCTTCGTCCGCAATTGCTTGCGCGCCTTCAAAGTTAATATCTGCGGCAACTATATTTGCGCCTTGTTCCGCAAATGAAAGAGCAATGTCACGCCCAAAACCTTTTTGTCCACCTGCACCCGTTACTATAACTACCTGGCCTTTAAAATCAAACACAATTGTCAGCTCCTTTTCAAATTCTTTGCCGTTTCAACAATATTGTCTACCGTAATGCCATTCATAGCAAGCAAACGCTCGTATGGCGCAGACATGCCGTATTGGTCTTGCACACCTACGCGCTTGACTATTCCCCGACCACACTCGGCCACTACTTCGCAAACGGCACTGCCCAATCCGTTAATGATATTGTGGTCTTCTACGGTTACAATCGTGCCAATATCCTCGACGCAACCTAGGACTGCCGCAACATCAAGGGGCTTGATCGTATGCATATCCAATACTCGGGTAGAAATCCCCTGCGTGGCTAGTACGGCCGCTGCTTCAATTGCAAGACATACGGTGTCGCCGTTTGCAATAATTGCAACATCACGCCCGTCACGTATCATATGCGCTTTGCCTATTTCAAGCAGCACGTTTTCGTCGTAAATCACAGGTACCGCGTCACGCGTAAAGCGGAGATAGCACGGCCCGTATGTTTCAGCCGAGGCCGCAACCAGCTTACGCGTAGCGTGATAATCCGCAGGCATGATAACCGTCATGTTGGGTAATGTGCGTAACACGCCCATGTCCTCTATAGACTGGTGGCTTGCGCCATCGTTTGCGGGGGTAAGGCCACCATGGGAGCAAGCAATTTTTACATTTAGGTTTGGATAGCAGATTTCCTGCCTAATCATTTCGCACATTCTTAACGCGCCAAACACAGCATAGGTAACCACATACGGTATTTTACCCGTAGTGGCGAGGCCTGCGGCTACACCCGCCGCACTTTGCTCCGCAATACCCACGTTTATATATTGGTTTGGGAATTTGTTCATAAATTCGCCGGTTTTACAAGATTTGCCTATATCGGCGTCTATTACATATACATTTTTGTTTTTGCCACCCACAACGGCTATCTCGTCGCCAAAGGCATCTCTTGTCGCAATTTTCTCTATCATGCAATGCCTCCCTCTAAATCGCTCATGGCTTGTTTGTACTGAGCCTCATTTGGAGCCATACCGTGCCAGTCGCATACATTTTCCATAAAGGAAACACCCTTGCCCTTGACAGTGTTGCCCAAAATGCATTTTGGTTTTCCATTTTTGGCAGCGCGTGCAATATCTAAAGCAGCTACAATTTGCTCCATATTGTTGCCGTCTATTTCGTACACATCAAAGCCAAAAGCATCAAATTTTTTACCAAGGTCGAGGTTTGGCATTACTTCATCACAAGTGCCGTCCACTTGCAAGTTATTGTTATCCACAAAAACAACAATATTGTCCAGCTTATATTTGTTGGCAACTTGTGCCGCTTCCCAAACTTCGCCTTCTTGGCATTCGCCATCTCCAAGTACTACAAACACTCTGTAATCCTTGCCATCGTTTTTTGCGGCAATGGCCATACCCGCGCCAACGGCAAACCCCTGCCCCAGCGAGCCTGTGGATATGTCTACACCGGGGCATTTATTCATGCACGGGTGCCCCTGAAGCATACTGCCCTCTTGCCTCAATGTGTCCAAAACATCAAGCGGGAAATACCCCAGAGTAGCCAATGCGGCATACTGTATCGGGCAAACATGCCCTTTTGAGAGGATGAAACGGTCACGATCTTCCCATCGGGGATTTTTGGGGTCTATGTTCATCTCACGAAAGTAAAGTGCGGTAACAAAATCCGCGGCAGATAAAGACCCGCCAGGGTGCCCAGACTGGGCTTTGTATATCATGGTAATTACCTTTTTTCGTAAATCGTTGGCGATTATCTCAAGTTCGGCAATACTTTTCATTGGTCACTCTCCTATCTGCCAAATATCAAGCCCGGAAGCCACAGTACAAGTTGCGGGAAGTAAGTAACAATAAACAAAACAATTATGAGCGGAATCAAGAACGGCAAAATTTCTTTATAGAGCCGCTCCAGCGAAACTCCTTTGTACTTACTTACCACAAACAAGCAAATACCCGCAGGTGGCGTTACCAAGCCAATCATTAGGTTAAGAACAACAACTATACCCATATGAACAGGGTCGATAGTGGTGTGCATCAGTATCGGTACCAAAAACGGCACCAAAATAGTAAGCAGCGACAATGCTTCCATAAACATACCTATAATCAAAAGTGTGATGTTAAGCAACAACAGGATAACCCATGGGTTTGTAGTTATCGCCAAAAGCTGCCCCGTTAACGCCTGCGGTATGCCCTCGATAGCAATAATCCAAGAGAATGCCGCGGCAGCACCAAGGATAATTGTAATGGTTGCCGTGCTAACAGATGCGTCCAGTATAGTTTTGTACAGCTTTTTCCAAGTAATATCGCGATACAAAATAAAGCTAAGTACAAACGCGTATACAACAGCTACAGCGGCGGCTTCGGTTGGTGTAATAAAGCCGGTAAACATACCTATCATAATAATAAGCGGTGCAAGAAGCGACAAAAACGCCCCTTTGTACGAAACCAGCAATTCCCACAAATTAAACTTACCTTTTGGATAATTACGCCTTACCGAGAAGATGTAAATAAGAATCATCAAGCTGATACCAATCATAGCCCCAGGCACAATTCCGGCAAGGAAAAGCGCGCCTATAGAAACTTCCGCCATCGCACCAAACACAACAAGAGGGATACTTGGCGGGGTAATAGGCCCAATAATAGAAGAAGACGCAGTTATAGCTGCAGAAAAATCGGGGTCGTACCCATCGTCGATCATCGCCTCTGTACATATTTGGCCAACACCACCGGCGTCCGCAACTGCAGAACCTGTTTTACCCGCAAATATAATACTTGCGACAACATTTGCATGTCCAAGATTGCCCGGTATTGGGTTACTTATCGCTTTAGCAAGACGAAACAGTCTTTTTGTAATACTGCCGGAGTTCATTATCCCGCCCGCCAATATAAAAAACGGTATGGCAAGCTGTACATACGAGTCGATACCCGACACCAGCCTATGCACACCAATTACAAAATCGAACTGCCCTGTTATTTGCAATGCGCCGATAGAACCAAGCGCAAGAGAAATGAATATAGGCACGCCTAGGGCCATCATGCTAATAAACAGAATAAATAATATAGTAGCCATTAAGCCGCCTCCTTCTTAAACTCTTCAGACTTTGTCAAAATAAGCATGATAGTCCGTTCTATAACGAATACAAATGACATTGCCATGCTAAACACAAGCGGCGCGAAAAACACCGCCACCGGCAAGTTAACAGTCCTATATCGCTGCAAAAGCGTAGCTTGAACAAGCTGCATCCCACCAAAAAAAGCAAAGAATATAAAAACCAGCACAAGCACCTGAATAAAAATCAAAAGATACTTTTTAGCAACACCCTGCAGTCTATTTTCCAAAATATTAATTTTAATATGCTGGTGGCGTTTAAACGCAATGGCCGCGCCAATAAACGTAAGCCACGCATACATAATAATGCTAAGCTCCATAAGCCATACCACAGGGGCATTGAGCAGGTACCGCATTATAACACCGTAAAATGTAATACAAACAAGAGCCGAAGTGTTTATAACCAAAAAAACTTCCCCAACCCGTTGAATTCCAAGGCTTATATAGCCTAAAACTTTCATGAAAATGTTCATATGGGATTCCTTTCACCAAGAGGGTGCCTGAAACCGTGAGGTCGAGCAAAAGGGGGGCTAACGCCCCCCGTATCACACGGTTTTCAACCATATAGGGACACCCTAAAAGTCATGGTAAAGATATTTTATTGAGCCGCTTCTGCTGCGGCAATTAGTTGGTTAACTAAATCTGCACCCACTCTGTTTCTCCAGTATTCGTATGCAGCGGCGGATGCTTCTCTGAATGGAACTGTGTTGGGGATGGAAACTGTCATTCCGTTTTCTGCAAGTTCTATCAGCATGGCGTCTTCGCCTGCGGCCACCATATCTCTATGGATTTGGGCGTGCATTACTGCGCCGCGCTGTAGGACTTCTTGAATATCCGCGGGGAGTCTTTGCCATACTTGCTCGCTAATTATCAGCGGAAGAGTTTCGTATTTGTAGTTTACTACAGAAATGTAGTCTTGCACTTCCCAGAAATTGTTTGCGTGGATGTTAGTGATTGGGTTTTCCTGGCCGTCAAACGCGCCTTGTGCAAGTGCCATGTAAAGCTCTGGGAATGGTAGCGGTGCCGCACTTGCGCCAAGTGCCGCCATGATGGAGAGTGTCATCGCACTTTCCGGAGTACGCAAAGACATACCTACCATGTCGGCAGGAGTTTCTATCGGTCTTACGCTGTTGGTTATTTGACGCATACCGTTTTCCCAGTATGCAAGTAGGCGCAGGCCTCTGTTTGGTAGGTTTTCGGCAATCATATCGCCTATTTCGCTGTCTACAACACGCCATGCGTGTTCGGGAGAATTAAATAAGAATGGTAAGCCGATTAAGTAGAATCTCTCTTCGTAGCTGGATATCGGGCCTTGAGATGGCAATGTCATATCCAGTGTACCCATGGTGAGCATTTCGAGCATTGCGCGCTCGGTACCAAGCATTTCACTTGGGAACAGCTCTATTTGTACTCTGCCATTTGTTTCGGCATAAACCCAGTCTCTGAATAGTTCGGCGGTCAAGTGACGTGGGTTGGTAACTGTGTTACCGTAACCGAGTCTAAGAGTGATGACTTCGTCGTCGGATCCACCGCCACCACATGCGGCAAAACCCAATAATACTACTGCCAATAATGCGAGGGTTACAATTTTATAGTGCTTCATTTTTTTACCTCCAGGTTTTGTTTTTATTGCGAAATTAACTGTCTGTACTTTTGTGCATGAAATTTTCTAAACTGCCTCCTGTCTATACGATAATTTTGAATAAAACGTCTAACATCAGACGTTGCCTTAATAGTTTATTGAGTATAATGTACCGATTGACTTATGTAAATATACAATATTCATAAATTTGAATGTTCAATTTTGTGAAATACTTACATATAAATTTACCTGATAAATTATTATCACTTGTTTAGCCGTCAATGTGACTCTTTAAATTAGAGTCTTTTCGTGTTAATATTACTACTGAGGAAAATTTTCGCATAGAAAGCTATTTGGGTGAACATATGGATAAATCAACAGGTTTTCTCGACAAAAAAATAAACACCTCATCCGTTGTCCAGCGTGTTATTGACAATCTTACTATGGCAATGATTAACAAAGAGTTAAAACCCGGCGATAAAATTCCGACGGAGTTTGAGCTTTCTAAATCTTTTGGTGTGGGGCGGCTTTCCATACGAGAAGCTATAAAGGTGTTGGTGTATTATGGCGTTTTGGAAATTAAGCGGCCTGAGGGCACTTTTGTTTGCAAAGGTTTTAATTACAATTTAATAAACCCTATGCTTTATGGGATAATTTTAAATGATGATGACTCCTACGATTCGATTAAGGAGCTTCGTTTGATTATGGAAATAGGAGTTATTAAGCTGGCGGCGAAAAAATGCACTGACACAGACAGAGAAATACTCAAACAAAAGCTAGGCAATCTTAAAAACGCGCTATCGGATGTTACAAACACCGAATACATATTTGAAGTGGATAATGATTTTCACATTTTTATTTCCGAAATGGGCGGAAATTCTATTATGGATAAGATAAATTCGTTAGTGCGGGTTTTGACTTATGATATACGTTACAAAACCAGCTATAACATGGTTACAAGCGGGAAAATTGACCGGTATTTTGAGGCACATGAAAAGATATATCATGCCATTGTTAACAATAATATGATGCATATCGAGGAAATTGTTGAAGATGGATATTTTTATTGTGATTGATTATTGCCCATACTTAACAATCAGCATCTCCACCCCAAACTCAGGTGAAACAAGCCCGGTTTTAATCCTAACATCCGTTTCTTGGTAATCTTTTAGTGCGTCAATCAGGCCGCTTACCGTAAACCGCTGCCCATGTCCCAACGCTTCAGATACCATGAAATCACGCAGGCCAAGCTCCTTTGCAGATTGCATAATGGTTAGACCTTTCTCCTTAGCGCACTTTGCAAGTAACATTATGCGGAACTGCCGTATTATCATCGACAGTATCATAAGCGGCGACTCTTTCATTACTAGCATATTACGGTACATCGCCAGCGCGTCGGAAACACGTCTGTTACCCATTGCTTTGGTTAGGTCAAAAATACGGCTTTCCAATGTGAGGGTGCATATCATAGAAATATCCTCGGCGGTTATTTCATTATTTGCGCAATAAGACACAAGTTTTGCCACTTCCTGCGAAAGCAATGACATATCGACGCCAACTGTGCGTACAAACTGATGCGCCACAGGTGGTGCTATTGTTTTGCCCTTTTCTTTGGCCAGACGTGTTACCCAAGTCGCCAACGTCTGTGGGGTAGGGGTGGTGCATTCTATTACGCAGCCAATTTTAGATATTTGTTTGAACATTTTGCTGCGGCGGTCTATGTCCGATTCTTTGAAAACAATTATCGTATGATCCGGGATTTTTGCCAAGTATTCCGCCATTTTCTCCGAGTCATCCTTGCGGCCTGTGGCAAAAAGGCGAGAATCTTGCACAATTAATAACCTACGGTCAGATAAAAACGGCAAAGTTTCTGCTGCCATAATAATATCATGTACCGGTATAGCTCCGTCGAATAAGTCGCTGTAAATTTCATCCCCTGCCGCTTTTTGTATTGCATGGGTATAATGTGATACTAAGTATCGTTCTTCACCATACAATAGATAAGCTTTTTCAAATTTCCCGGCTTTTAAATCGTTAATCAGTTTTTTTTGGTCCATTTTAGGGTATCCTTCCAAGTGATTTTATGATATATTCTTATTTGTTACAAGATACGAGAGGACGGAAGCTATGCTAAAACGTGCAGTTATCAAGCTAAGCGGCGAGGCCATTGGCGCGGCTGATGGCGAATATGGCTATAACGATTTAGTTGTTGATGCCATAGTAAAACAAATTATACAGGTTGTGCAAGCAGGAACTCAAGTGGCACTTGTAATTGGAGGTGGAAATCTTTGGCGCGGCTTACAGGCACGTCCGGATATGGATAGGGTAAAAGCCGACCAAATTGGGATGCTGGCTACTGTAATGAACGCAATTTACTTAGAAGATGCTTTTAAAAGACACGGGCAAAAAGCGCGGGTGGTAACACCGATGATGTTTGGCAATATCACAACTTTATACGATAAAGACCACGCATTGGAATGGATGGAAAACGGCACGGTATTAATAAACGCGGCAGGACTCGGACATCCGATGTTTTCTACAGATACAATAACAGCCCTGCGTGCGGCAGAGCTTGAAGTGGATGCCGTGCTGTATGCAAAAAACATCGATGGCGTATATGACAGCGACCCGAGAAAGAACCCTGCTGCCCGAAAATATAAAACTCTAAGCTACAGCACCGCCATTTCCAATGATTTGAAAGCGGCGGATTTGACGGCAATGTTGCTGGCACGTGATGCGGGAGTCGCGTCGTATGTATTCAAATTGGACAAGCCCAACAGCATAATAGATGCTTGCACATATCCACGAAAAGAAAACACTCATGGCACATACATAAATATAGACATGGAGGATGAATTTTATGGAAACTAAATCGTATGAAGAACGTATGAAAAAAACCGTTGCGGTTCTGGAAGATGAATTCGCAACCATTCGCGTAGGACGTGCAAACCCACGTGTGCTTGACCGCTTGACAGTGGACTATTTTGGCACGGAAACGCCGCTTAACCAAGTGGGCAACATAAGCGTACCCGAGCCGCGTATGTTGCAGATTGCCCCTTGGGACGCAAGCACCCTAAAGGCAATCGAAAAGGTAATTATGGCAAGCGACTTGGGGATTAACCCAACCAACGACGGCAAGGTAATTCGCCTCGTATTTCCGGAGTTAACGGAAGACCGCCGCAAGCAATTATCCAAGGATGTGAAAAAGAAAGGTGAAGATTCGAAAGTTGCAATAAGAAACATTCGCCGCGACGCAAACGAAGCCTTCAAGAAAGCCGAGAAGAAAAGCGACATAACCGAGGACGATTTGAAGCGTTTGGAAAAGGAAATTCAGACATTGACCGATAAGTACATTGCGGAGCTTGATAAGCGGGTAGAAGGCAAGAGCAAGGAAATTATGACTGTGTAGAGTTAGAGGCGTGTTCTTGTTGAAAGAACACGCCTTTATGATTTATAGCCCATTTTGCTAAAAACTTGTCGTATGAGGATGGTAGGTATGGTCGGATACGAAGAAGCACCGGGCGGCAAAGGCTATCAATTTGGAGCATAATAATATTAGAATTAAATTCAACTGGTGAGTGAGAATCACCAGTTGAATTTAATTTCACCGAACGTTTCTGCAATATACTTGAAGCAACCCCCACAAGATGGTATGATATAATCTCTGAAGGATACGAAGTTTGAGAGTTATCGTTTACGCTCTCATAAGGAGGACGTAAAGTGCCAAAACGCGTCATGACCGTAATAATCGGTTTGCCGTTAGTAATTTTTGTAGTATTTCTTGGTGGGTTGCCGCTGGTGGTTGCTTGCACAGCAATTGCGCTGGTGGGCTTGCGTGAGTTGTATATTGCAATTTGTAAAGAACATAAAGCTATCCATGGGGTAGGGTACTTGTTTACCGTGGGATATTTTGCAATTGTGTACCTGTTTGGTTTTGGGTATTTGTTACTTATAACACTAACGATTTTTATAATTGCGGCGCAAACTTTTATGGTTGCTTTTTTCAAAAAGCTGACTTTGGTGGAATGCATCAGCACCGTCTATGGCTTTTTGTACATACCATTTTTATTGGCGTTCATCGTTTTGGTGCGCGAGCATGAGCAGGGGTTGTTATTTGTATGGCTAATTTTTACTGCCGCTTTTGCATGTGATACTTTTGCGTATATTGTCGGTTGCTCTATCGGCAGACATAAGTTAAAAAATTCGCCAAGTCCTTCCAAGTCTGTGGAAGGACTTATTGGCGGTGCTTTGGGCGCGGCCTTGGTTGGTGGGCTTTTTGGTTTTTTTATATCGCGGTTTACGGATATGGCGGGGGTAGAGTTTATTTTACAAGCCATAGTAATTTCTGTTATCGGCGCATTGTTTTGCTCTGTTGGTGATATGGCGGCTTCTGCCATCAAACGCAATACAGGGATTAAGGATTTCGGCAACATTTTCCCAGGGCATGGTGGGGTTATTGACAGGATTGACGGGATTTTGTTTGTCGCGCCGGTTGTTTTTATTGTTATGAATTGGTTGGTGTAAGAATGAAGATAGCTCTACTGGGTGCAACAGGTTCTATAGGAACGCAAACTTTGGATGTTGTGCGAAGTACCCTGCCGCAAGCGCAGGTGCAGGTTTTGACAGGACATCGTAACATACAAACGCTGGCGGCATTGGTTAACGAATTCAAGCCTAAAATGGTATGTGTGCCTGATTCTGCCGCCGCCATTAAGTTAAAGTCACTCATAAACATACCCTGTGAAATTCTCACGGGCGAAGATGGGCTTATAACTTGCGCCGCAGAAAGCGACGCAGACATTGTCGTAAACGCGCTGGTAGGACGCGTGGGGCTTGCGCCGACTTTGGCAGCAATATCCGCAGGAAAAGATGTTGCTTTAGCCAACAAGGAAACATTGGTGACCGCAGGTAGCTTGATAATGAATACGGCACGAACAAATGGCGTTCGCATAACCCCAATCGACAGCGAACATTCCGCTATTTGGCAATGTCTGCAAGGTAACGAAAATAACGAAATTGAAAAAATTATATTAACCGCATCCGGTGGGCCGTTTCGCACTTGGGAAAAAGATAAAATCGCCACTGTTACAGCAAAGGATGCCCTACGTCATCCAAATTGGAACATGGGTGCAAAGATAACCATCGACAGTGCTACTCTTATGAATAAGGGGTTAGAATTAATCGAAGCCATGTGGCTGTTTGAAAAAAGTCCTGAACAAATCGATGTGGTAATCCACCCCCAAAGCATCATTCACTCCATGGTACAATTTACAGACGGTTCTGTCATATCCCAAATGGGCCTGCCTGACATGCGTCTACCCATATTGTATGCACTTTCCGCCCCCAAACGGGTTAAAACCGACTTCCCAAGGCTAGACTTTTTGACATGCGGCAGTTTAACTTTCGAGCCGCCCGACATGGAAAAATTCCCATGCTTATCTCTTGCAATTCACGCTGCAAAAACAGGTGGTACCCTCCCCGCAGTAATGAATACCATCAATGAATGGGCAGTCGGGGAGTTTTTACAGGATAAATGCCGCTTCTATGATATTTCCAAACTAATAGAGCAAGCATTTGAGGCATATACTGTAAAACCACTCCATTCCGCGGCAGATGTAATCGAAGCCGAAGAATGGGCTAATGAGTTCATTAAAACTAGAATAGGTGATTATAAAAAATGACTGTTTCAATCTTAATTTTCATACTGATATTGGGTATCGTGGTTTTCGTTCATGAATTCGGCCATTTTATAATGGCAAGGCGCGCAGGCATATTTGTCGAAGAATTTGCCATGGGTATGGGACCAAAACTTCTTACGTTTAGGGGCAAAAAGAAATCTCAACACCCAAGAGAAGGTGAGGAAGACGTAACCCTGTACACTCTACGCGCACTGCCCCTTGGCGGTTTTTGCAAAATGCGCGGCATGGAAGAAAGTATCTCCGACGACCCCGAGGCCATGAATAACAAAAGCCTGTTTGACCGTATTCTTGTAATCGTTGGCGGGTCGGGTATGAATTTTGTACTGGCATTGGTTTTGTTTGCTATTTTAAATTTTCTTGTCGGGTACACTTCAACTCAGGCAATTGTGGTTGTGGACGGTAGCCCTGCTCAGCGTGCAGGGTTGCAAGACGGAGACCACATCACACATATTAACGGCTCACGAGTAACTTTGTGGGAAAATTTTAGATTTACATTGGACATGAACGCCGGAGCGACCATGGATGTACGTGCAAACCGTGCCGGAGAACGGGTTAACCTTACCATTACCCCGGAACGAGGCACGGACGGAGTGTATCGTATAGGTATGCATCCCGCTTTGCGCGTGGGTTTTTTGCAGCGCAATCTCCCCGGTGCGGACGCGCTTGAACGCACCACAGTTATAAGCAGTATAGGAAATTCTGCCGAAACAATAGGCTTTCATATTCGCGCGCCGTTTAGGATGTTGGCACGATTCCTAACCCGTCAGCCTGTTCCCGAAGGCGCAGGTGTAATTGGCATTGTAGGACTTGGCGAATTGGTTACACAAGAGTTTCAGACAACAATGCAGGCCGAGCAACATGCTGTGCGCAATACCATAATACAGATGCTTAATATTGCCGCAATTATCAGCGTTGCGCTGGGAATAATGAATCTTCTGCCCATCCCGGCACTTGACGGAGCGCGTTTGGTGTTTTTGATTATAGAAGGTATCCGTCGCAAGCCTGTTTCCCCTGAGCGTGAAGGTATGGTACACCTTGTAGGCTTTGCGGTGCTTATTGCTCTGATTATTTTCATAACGTATCGGGATATTGCCAATATAGTAACCCGCGATAACGGCACACAGTACGAAGAGTCGTACCGACAGCCATGATAACCCGAGAAAAAACAAAAGTGATTCACATAGGTGGCATACCCGTTGGTGGTGGCCACCCTATTGTTATACAGTCGATGACAAACACAGATACGCGAGATGTCGCGGCCACCATTGCACAAATCCATAACCTGCAAGCGGCAGGTTGCGAAATTGTGCGTGTGGCGGTGCCTGACACAGAAGCGGCAGAAGCAATTAAGCGAATAAAAGAAGAAATTACCATTCCGCTGGTGGCGGATATTCATTTCGACTATAAATTGGCGATAATGTCGGTAAAAAACGGAGCGGACAAGCTACGAATAAACCCCGGCAATATAGGAAGCGAAAGCCGCATCAGACAAGTTGCCGAAGCGGCACGGGCGCATGAATTACCCATTAGGGTAGGGGTAAACGGCGGTTCATTGGAAAAAGAAATTTTGGCGAAGTACGGCGGCGTTACGGCTGAAGGTTTGGCGGAAAGCGCGCTTGCAAATGTGCGACTGTTGGAGAAATTCGGCTTCAATAATATCGTGGTATCCGTGAAAGCAAGTAATGTTTCGCTTCTGATAGATTCTCATAAAATTTTGGCGCAGCGGCTACCGTATCCGTTACATATCGGCCTTACAGAAGCGGGGACGCCTTATAAAGGTGCTATTCGTTCTGCGGCGGGGCTTGGTGCACTGCTTAGCCTTGGAGTAGGGGACACAGTACGGGTTAGCCTATCGGGAGACCCTGTGCAGGAAATTTTGGCTGCACGGGAAATTTTAGCGGCAATGGGGTTGCGCCAGTTTGGTGTAACGGTTATTGCATGTCCAACCTGTGGCCGCACAGAAATGGATGTTTCGGGGATTGCACTGCGTGTGGAAAACAGACTTGCTCACATAACACAGCCCGTCACCGTGGCAGTAATGGGCTGTGCGGTTAACGGCCCCGGTGAAGCACGAGACGCGGATATAGGTATTGCTTGCGGGCGTGGTATGGCAGTACTGTTTAAAAAAGGTGAAGTAGTACAGCGGCTTACCGAAGGGGATATTGAGGATGTGCTTGTTAGCGAAGTAGAAGGACTATTCTCGTAAGCATTGGTATAGTCAATACCCCCATACATAGGAGGAAATCAATGTACGAACTGTTTTTAACCCTCTCCGGCAGTTTAACCGCACTGGTACTGTGTATTGCTGCGGGGTTTGTAAGTCGCAAAACAAATATAATCGACGATTCTCATGTGTCTGGGATGACAAATTTGTTGATACGTATAACCCTACCCTGCATTATTTTTATGTCCATGATGCGCGAGTTCTCTCCAGAATTGCTTTTCGAAAGCATTGCCACATTTGTAATTACCGCTGTACTTTACATAATAAGCGGCTACATGGGGCTGGGGCTTGCTAAGATAATGAAAGCATCGCCCGGAGAGCGGCAATCTTGGCAGTTTGGCACGGCGTTCGGCAATGTGGCGTTTATGGGTATACCTGTGACCATTGCCGTTTTTGGGTATGACGCGGTTATCTATGTATCAATGGCGGCGGTATCTTTTGCCCTTATGGCGTTTACATTCGGATTGCGGATGTTTGATAACGCCCCTCGCGGTATAAAAATAAAAGAACTGGTAATATGCAATCCAGCACTACCAGCCGCTCTTATTGGTTTTATATTTTTTCTCACGGGATTACGGCTTCCACAGATTTTGGAAAGTGGAGTAGACCTTATAGGTGGAGTAACAACGCCGCTTTCGATGATGATTATTGGTGCGATTTTAGCAAGACAGAGTTTAAAAAATTCATTTATAGATATACGATTACTGCCGCCTGTTGCGTTAAAACTAATTGTAGTACCGCTTTTGACGTTGCTGGCGTTTTATTGGATTATTCCAAGCCCGCTTATGCTGAGCGCGCTCGTACTGATTATGTCCATGCCTCCGGGTACCATGACAGTAATATTCGCGGAGCAGTATAAAGCAGACCCTCTTACGGCGGCGCGTTTTGTGGTTGTGGGTACGATGCTTAGTGTTGTAACGATACCAATTATTTTATTGCTGGTGTTATAAGCTTAGCTATGTGAAAAAAATTTTTCTTTGAAATCCAATTCTGTTAATATAGGCACACCCAATTGGGTGGCTTTTTTATTTTTACCGGAAGTAGATGTTGCGTCATTGTTTATCAGATATGAAGTTTTTGCCGAAACACTACCCGCAACGCGACCACCGTGATTTTCTATAAATGCTTGTAAAGCTTTGCGGTTGGCAAACTCCGCAACGTCACCAGTAATTACAAAAGTAAGCCCGTCAAGCGGTAAGTTGTCGGAAAGAATAGGAGCTACAAGCCGCAAAATTCCCAATGCATCGTGGAAGCTCTTTATGCTTTCTTCGTTGCAAAAATATTCGTGCAAGCTGTGAGAAATAGCATCGCCAAAGCCCTTAATTTCCATTAATGTATCAAGATAGTTTTCGTCACGGCAAGCTGTTGCAATCTGCACAGCGTCATGCCTGAAATGCGCACACAGTAACTTTGCCGTAGAAAGCCCTACATGTAAAATGCCCAGCGCGTAAATAAAATTAGGCAAGGCCACATCCTTAGACGCTTCGATAGCAGCGATTAGTTTATCGTAAGACCTGCGCCCCAGACCCTCCATGGTTACTATTTCTTCTTCGAAACGCTCCAATTCAAATAAATCCAAATAATCATGAACAAACCCTGCCGTGATAAACTTTTCTAAAGTCTGCTCGGATAAGCCGCCGATATTCATTGCGTCACGGCTTACAAAATGCGATAACGCACGAATTTGTTGGGCGTTACAGCTTGAATTTGTGCAATACAGCACTTGTGGGTCACCGACAATTTCCGCCGTGCCATTGCAAACAGGACATTTTTCCGGAATTAATAAATTTGTTTCACTATTCTTACTATTACAACTGTCGCCGCTTCGTGTTAAATTTTCGGCGACTTGCGGGATAATCATATTTGCTTTATACACGCTGATACGATCACCGACAGACAACTCCAACCCACGCAAAATACTAACATTATGCAAGCTCGCGCGGCTTACTTGTGTACCTTCGATTTCCACCGGTTCAAATACTGCTACAGGGTTTATAAGTCCCGTGCGTGACGTATTCCACTCAATGCCAATCAGCGTGGTCTCTGCAAGTTCGTCCTGCCACTTGAAAGCAATGCTGTCGTGGGGGAATTTTGATGTAGCACCCAGGGATTCGCTGTAGGCGATATCATCGAAGGTCAGAACCAACCCATCGGTTGCCAGTGGCAATTTGGGGATTTTCGTTTTGAAATCATCTAACACATTTACAACCGTGTCCGATGTAACTAATTCAAATTCCGTAAGTTCAAAACCCTGCTCCCCAAGCCACGCTAATTGCTGCGATTTTGACTTAGCCGTAATTTCCGCCCCGGGCAATATCCCAAAGGCATAAAAAAGTACTCGCCGCTCGGCTGCTACTTTGCTGTCTAATTGACGAACGGCACCACTGCACAGGTTGCGCGGATTTTTGTATTTGACTTCTTCGCCCTCGTTTATTGTTTCAAAGTCAGCAAAAGAGATAACAGCTTCGCCCCGCACGGAAAACTTTTCTTTAAACGGCACAACTAATGGGATATTAGCAAAAACTCTGGCATTATGGGTTACATCTTCCCCGACAGTGCCATTGCCGCGAGTCAGGGCTTGCTTCAGTTCGCCATTTTCGTATCTTAAAACAATAGTTAGTCCATCCAATTTCCAAGACAACAAGCCTTCATGCTCTCCCAAGAATTTGACGAGTGATTCCGGTTCTTTTGTTTTGTTGAGAGACAACAAAGGCGTGTCGTGGGCAGCTTTTGTCAAGCGGCTTACGACTTCGTGTCCGACTTTTTGCGTAGGGCTGCCAGCCAACACGACTCCCGTTTCATCCTCAAGTCGCACAAGTTCATCATAGAGCTTGTCATACTCCAAATCAGACATAATCTCGCTGTTTTCTTGATAATATGCCTTGCTTGCGGCATTTAAAAGTGTAACTAGTTCCTGTAAGCGTCTCATGGAACAATCCTCAACATTTCCGGCAAAATTTCCCTCTCAAAAGGGTTGATTGTACGATTTACTAAATCCAATGTTCCTTCTTTGCAGGGTACTTCATACCACCCGGCGCGAATTGTTCTGTCAATAGGTATAGTTTCCGTATGCAAATTCGCAATTCCGTTTGCGCGTATGTCGTTTGCAAACCCCAAAAGATAGTCGTATCCTAAGTCTGTGGTAACATTATCCATGTAGATACGAACAAGTTCCGGCAAGCGCGTTATAGTGCGCGGCGACAGCAGTTCATTCATAGCCGCACGCAGAATCATTTGCTGGTGCTGTGTTCGTTGAATATCCGTTGCAGCACGAAATCCTTCGTCAGCCAAACGAAATCTTGCAAAGTGAGATGCTTGCTGCCCGTTTAACCTACGCGTACCTGCGGGAAGGTCTATGTGCAAGTTTTGAATAGGGTCGGTATATCTCATATGAAACGGAACGGTAACTTCAACACCGCCAATGGTATCCACAAGACGAATAAACGCTTGCAAATCAACACTTACATAATAGTCCGGACGGAAGCCTATCAGTGATTGCACTTCTGTCATAAGCTGCTCCACACCGCCCTCGTGACCGCCTCCGCCTTGCCGCCCGACGGCATATGATGCCACAAGTTTGCTGCGCCCCTGCCTACGGTCAGATTCTACTCGTGTATCCCTTGGCAGGCTTACAATATATGCGTTACGCGATTGCGTATCAAAAGCGGCAACCATTATCGTGTCCATATTAAGACCTTCGTCCCTGCCGAAAATCAAAAATGTGTGAAAACCTGCACGCCTGTAGAATCTTTCGGTTATATACTCAGCGTCCGGATTTGTATCTTGTGGTCTGTTTGGCGAAGGCTGTGGACGGTTTGACGGAGTAACAGGAATTTGCACAATTACATACTGTGCCACATCAGGCATGCGAACAAACCTACGCATAGCGGCATAAATACCCGCGGCAACAAGCACGGCCACACCAACAGTTATCGAAAATGAAATTAATAATTTACGAAGCGAACGTTTTTTTATCACGTCAAAATCTCCCATACAAAAAGCAAGTAATACCGTATATTGTGACATGTCAAGAAGGAAATTTCAACAAATTTTTTTACTTGTAAAGACTTTCCAAGAGTGCTAATATTAATATACGCCTAGAAAACAGCTTTTCATACCAACTGATTTATGACGCCGACGAAGGAGGCATGAAATAACCGATGAATAAATTTTTCAAGTCACGCATGATGCAATCCATATTTCCGTATTTTATTTTGGCACTTATGGTAATTGTGGTCTTTAGAGTTACTGCGGAATTTCGATTTTTTACCGACACGGTAGGACGGTTTTGGAGCATAATTTCGCCATTTTTAACGGGTGCCGTTATTGCATATATTTTGAATTTACCCTGTAGTGCCATCCAGCGGCTTATCAAAAGAACGAAGCAACCCTTTGTTATGCGTTATAGCCGCGGGATTAGTGTGCTGTTGCTTGCAATTATTACAGTTTTTATTATCACGCTTATTTTGAACATACTAATACCTGCCGTAACCAATAGCTCCAGGCAGTTTATGGCAGAAATGGGCAATTACGAAGCTACAATTAGAAGTTGGATTAACAGCTTAAACGAAATGGATTTGCCGGAAGCCATAACTTATCATATAAACGAAGACGCAATAATTGCCGCAATTCTCGGATGGGTAGCAACCATAGATGCGGGAGGCATAATGGACGGCATTGTGGCAGGCTTTGGTGGCTTGGCTTTGGCATTATTCCATACGTTTTTGGCAATAGTTTCGTCTATTTACTTGCTGGTAGAAAAAGATAGACTAAAAGCATTTGCAGTTAAGCTGATATCCGCAGTTACTACTAAAACCACAAATGCTACAATTTTAAAATATTCCAGAAAACTTGATCATAATTTTCACCAGTACATTTACACCCAAACAATCGATGGTTTGATTTTAGGTACTATAATGACAATTACGCTATATCTTTTCGGCTCAGATTACTTTTTAGTATTGGGACTAATTTTGGGGATTTTAAACTATATCCCATACTTTGGCTCGATTGTCGGAACCGCGCTGGCGGTGCTTGTAGTTGCGTTTACACAAGGGCTTTGGCCAACGGCAGTTATTGCGGCAATTGTCATGTTTGCGATACAACAATTTGACGGTAACTTTATCCAGCCAAAATTAATGGGTGGCACGTTTTCGCTCAGTCCGCTTTTGGTTATCATAAGCGTGACGGTGGGGATGCACTACGGCGGTGTACTGGGAATGCTTGTGGCAATCCCCATAGTAGCGGTGCTAAAAGATATTTTGGACTCCTATATCGCGTATAGAGAAGAGCTTAAAATTAACCCGCCCATTGAAGATGATTTTATGAATAGAGATGTCTGGTAATTTATGTATAAAGATACCGCGTAATCCAAAGCGAAAGCATAACTCCCGTAAAATTGGCAATCAAAGCCCCCGCGAGGGTGAATCGTGTTTTTGTAATTTTGACGCTCATAAAATATATGCTCATTGTATAAAAAACCGTTTCGGTGCTGGACATCATAATAGACGTAAAGCGTCCTGTAAATGAATCCGGACCGTAGTTTTCATATAAATCTATGAGCAGCCCTGTAGATGCAGACGAAGACACAAGCCGCATTAGCGTAAGTGGGACAGTTTCTGTTGGGTAACCAATTCTGTCCGTTAACGGAGAAATTATGCCACTAAGCAAATCCAGCGTGCCGGACGCGCGCAGCATTCCCACTGCTACCATTAGCCCGACTATGGTAGGAGCTATCATAACCACAGTATTAAAGCCATCTTTTGCCCCAGAAACAAAATGATCGTAAACCGGCATTTTTCGGCTAAAGGCAAAGAGTAATATCCCTGCAAAGGTTATGGGGATTATCATATCTGACAAAAACATTATCCAGCTCATGAAAAAACACCTCCGTGATTAGGCTTTATCAAACAACTCCAAAACCTTACAAAAGGCCACAGCCACCACGGTTGTGGCCATTGTTACGACCAAACCTGGGCCAATAATTTCCGACGGATTTGCACTACCAAACTGCATCCTATACGCAACAACGCTAATAGTTACAAGCTGTAGGCTTGACATATTAATTACCATAAACATGCGCATAGAACGCGTTGCTGTATCCTTTTGTGGGTTTTCCGCCTGCATTTCTTGCATGGCTTTTATTCCACTTGGAGTTGCCGCCCAGCCCAGCCCAAGAATATTTGCTATAAAATTTGTGGCAATAGGTTCGTGGGCCGGGTGGTTTTTCCCAAGGTCGGGAAAAAGATATCTGAGCAACGGGCGCGACCGTCGTGCAAGCGCACCTACAAGTCCCGCTTTCTCTGCTACAGCCATAAGTCCTGACCACATACCCATTATTCCAAGCATTGTAATACATAAAGTAATGGCCTCCCTTGCAGATTCTATTGCGGCATTAGTAAGCTCCGGCATGTTACCGGTACCCATCGCAACTACTATCGCCAAAAGAATCATGCCGCCCCATAATTTGTTAAGCATAATCGAATATCCCCCTAAAAACATATATACCATGCTTATTCATAAAACCATCGCAACATGTCAGATATCACCAGCCCATATTTACAAAATTAGACAACAAAAAAATTCAACTGGTGACTCACAGTCACCAGTTGAATTTGCAAAAATTTATAATGCTACTCACGAATAATATATTAGTTTTGCACCGGCCTTTTTTATTATAGCGATATCTTGCCGCTCTCATGTCCTAACAAAAATTCCTTGACATCAAGACCGCCACCATATCCTACTAACTTCCCATTTGCGCCAATAACTCGGTGACACGGAATAATAATACTAATTGGATTGTTGTGGTTAGCCCCTCCTACTGCACGAATTGCGGCAGGGTTTCCGATACGGTGAGCTAGTTCTTTGTAGCTGATAGTTTCACCATATGGGATGGTCAGTAACGCGTCCCACACTTTCGTACGAAATGACGTTCCTTTTGGGTGTAACGGAATTGTAAATTTTTGCAGAGTTCCCGCAAAATACGCGTCTAACTCTTGCTTTGCTTTTTCCAAAACTTCTGCATCACCGTCTGATTCCGTTAAGTTAGGGGGAGTGGTTATGCCACCATCGAAATACAGTTCCGTTATAAAACCATCACTTGCAGAAATCAAAAGATCGCCAATGGGCGATTTGTATCGTATAGTTCCCATTACTCTCCTCCAATACTTAATCCGTTAACCAGAATCGATGGCATACCTATACCACGAATTCCGGAAGAATGAAAGCGCAAATCCGCGCCTACGGTTTCGATATTTTTTAGTAAGTCATAAAAATTACCGGCTACAGTAATCTGTTCCACAGGCTTGATAATTTTGCCATTTTCCACAAGGAAACCGTCGGCAGAAACAGAAAAATCTCCGCTAATGGGATTTGTGCCTGAATGCAAGCCCGCTAAATCAGTTATGATTACACCTCTTTTCATTCTCTGCACCATTTCGTCAAAACTCGTTTGACCCGGAACAAGATAGAAATTGGTTATACTTGTGTTTATTGTGCCGCCAATGCCCGCTTTTGCGGCATTGCCCGTAGAATTGACACCATCTTTTGCGGCGGCTTTTGTGTTGTATAGCAAAGTTTTTAGCACGCCGTTTTCGATAATTGCTTTGTTTTGCGTGGCCACGCCTTCCGCGTCGAAGGATAGGCTACCCGGGCTAAGGTCAGTAACGCTATCGTCTCGCAGGGTAACATGAGGTGCCGCGATATTTTCGCCAATTTTCGAACGTCCGAGAAGCGACAGGCCTTTTTGACAGTTTTCCGCCACAAAAACAGACGAAAATATTTCAAAGAGGTTTTTGGCTGTATTTTGGTCAAGAATCACAGGGTATTGTCCGCTTGGAATGGACGATGCACCAAGATAACTAATAGCGGCATTTACCGCCTTTTCGGCTAGTTTTTTATAATCGAATTCGGCAAAATTACGCCCGGACCAATTTTCGTAAGCACTTTTAGTGATACCGTTTTCTTCCACACGCGCTATAAGGAAGGCATTGGCGATATTGCGTCTATCGAATAGGTTAAGTCCGTACGAATTTGCAATTGCCAGTGTGCTTTCTGTAGTGGAAATTGTACAATAATCTGCAAATTTTACTCTGGGGTCAAGGTTTTTTGCGTACTTTTCCATTTCGAAAGCCATTTCGATTTTTGTACCGCTGTCTACAGCGGCAAGGGCTGTGTTAAAAGATTGTACTTGCGGATACTCCTCTGAACCACTAAAGAGCTGCTCGGCCTCTTCTTCTTCGATTATGCCTGCATTTAAAGTGGCATTTTCCAACAAGGATTGGATTAAACCTATATCTAAGTTTTCTGTATAAGCATAGCCCATTTTTCCGTTATATGTGCCGCGAAACCCAATGCCCTCGGTAGAAGTATTCTTGTACTCGGCAATTTCCCCTTCGAATACCCTTATGGAAAAACCATCGGCCGCGGAGTAGTAAAGTTCGTAGTCCGTAAATCCTTTCAATGCTGCTTGGGTAAACAATTCATCTCTAAAGTTTTCAAAAACCGTCATTATTTTCTACCTCCTACAGTCAATTCTTTAACACGAATCATTGGCTGTCCCACATTAGCCGGTACAGACCCGCTTATACTGCCACACATACCCTGCCCGGGGAGAAAATTATCCGCAACACGGTCTATCCCTGTCAAAATTTCATGCCCTTTGCCGATAAGAGTCGCACCGCGTACAGGTTCGGCAATTTTGCCGTTTCGAATCATGTATCCTTCAAGCACTGCAAAGTTAAAATCTCCGGATGCTGGGTCAACAGAACCGCCGCCCATTTGCTTGGCGTAAAGCCCCTCTGGTGTGGAGGCAATTATTTCTTCTACGGTATCGCTGCCGGGCAAAATATAAGTGTTCGTCATGCGCGAAGTAGGGGCGAAGCGATAGGATTCGCGCCGTGCATTGCCCGTTGAAGCGGTTTGCATTTTTAGTCCGTTCAAATAGTCAACCATGTAAGATTTCAAAATGCCGTTTTCTATCAAAACATTGCGGCGGGTGGGTGTGCCTTCGTCGTCTATGTTTAGCGAACCCCATTCGCCAGGGAGAGTACCGTCGTCTATGGCGTTTACGCAGGATGTAGCAACTTGTTCTCCAAGCTTGTTTGCAAAAGTTGACGCCCCTTTTGCCACAAAAGTCGCCTCAAGGCTATGTGCGCAGGCCTCGTGAAACAGAACACCGCCAAAACCATTATCGATAACCACGGGCATTCTCCCACTTGGGCAAAGGTCGGCTTTTAGCATAGTTACGGCGGTTTTTGCAACATCAATGCCCATTTGTGAGAAGTCTAGATTCTCCAAAAATTCATAGCCGCCTTTGGCACCCGGTGCAGTAAAACCTGTTTGCTTTTCCCCACCGTCAGACGCTACTGCTTGAAGTGCCACACGAGTGCGTATTCGTCTGTCTTCTACCCAAACGCCGTTTGTGTTGGCAATAAGAACATCTTGTGCCACATGGCTATATGTCCCCATCGTTTGTGTTACCAACGGGTCGTATTCGTAAGATGCGCAGGACGCGGTGCGAAGCATGTCTGCAATGGACTTTTTACCTGCTTTTTCCGGCGAAATTGTCAAGCTGTCTGCAAATTTTTGCATGTTTGACGCAGATATAACTTCCCGCACGGGAACACCGCTGGCGATGCTTGCTTTAACAGCAATGGCGGCATTCTTTGCCAATTTCAGCAGACTTTCTTCTCTTGTGTTGTTTGTATAGGCGTAAATCGCGCTTGTCCCAAAAATAACACGCAGGCCAAGCCCCGCATCAATGCCCCAGTTGGCTTTCTCCACCTTGCCGTTTAGCATGTTAATTGAGTCACTGGTGGTGTTTTCTACAAAAATTTCCGCCATATCGCCGCCTGTGGACATGGCAATGGTTAGTACGTCGTACACGAGATGCTTATTTAGCAAAAGTTTCACTCCTTAAATATATTATTATGTCCATTATAACGCCTTTTTCTTTCAATTGCACTTTTTTTGTGAAATAATTTGACGAAAATGTTATTAATGTTGTATAATGCGAAATCGATAGGAGGAAGTACAGTGCATACATTAATAAAAGAGCTTGAACAGTCCCAAATGAAGGCAGAAGTGCCTGCATTTAATATTGGTGACACAGTTCGCGTACACGCCAAAATTGTAGAAGGCGCGAAGGAAAGAATTCAGGTGTTTGAAGGCGTTGTTATCAAACGTCAAGGTGGTTCTTTAAGAGAGACATTTACGGTGCGTCGTTTGTCCGGCGGTATTGGTGTGGAAAAAACATGGCCGCTTCATTCACCAAGAGTAGACAGAGTAGAAGTAGTGCGTCGCGGTATCGTTCGTCGTGCAAAGCTATTCTATTTGCGTGACAGAATTGGTAAGGCTGCCAAAGTTAAAGAAGCCATCTATAACAAGAAAAAAGCATAGATGTTTAAAGTCCGCATAGGAAACCCTTTTTTGCGGGGGTTAGTTGAGTGGATTTTGGTTATCGGGTTCGCACTATTGCTTGCCTTTATTGTGCGAACCTTTTTATTTAGAGTAACCCGTGTTACGGGCTATTCCATGGAGCCGTCGCTTAGCCACGGCGATATTTTGATACTTAACAGGGTGCCTTATTTGTTTGGTTCGCCGCAGGTTGGGGACATTGTAGCTTTTCCGTATCCCGGAAACGAGTCTGATTATTTTATCAAGCGGGTAATTGCTACTCCCGGGGATATTGTAGACTTGCGAGACGATAGTTTTTTGGTTAATGGTGTTTCTTTGGATGACGCTTTTTCGGACGAGCCTGTCAGATCTGCTTTTACGGTAACTTTCCCCTTGGAAGTGATGGGGGAAAGCTTTTTTGTGCTTGGCGATAACCGCAACCGAAGCAAGGACAGCCGCTACCCCTCGGTGGGCAATATCGCAGGAGACGAAATGATTGGTAGGGTAGCCGTGCGAATTTGGCCGCTAAGCAATATTGGGCGGGTGAATTAAATGACGGATAATGTTATAAATTCCAACATGACAATCCAATGGTATCCCGGCCATATGACCAAAACCAAGAGAATGCTTACGACCCAAATGGGTCTAATTGACGTTGTAGTAGAAATTTTGGACGCAAGAGTACCGCTTTCGAGCCGCAACCCCGATATCGACAGCTTAGCGCGGGGAAAGAAGCGTATTCTTGTATTCGGTAAGGTTGACCTGGCAAACCCTCAAATTACAGCTCAGTGGGAAGAACATTTCCGTAAACTGGGCTTTTTTACGTTGCAGTTTAACGCCAAGGAGAACGATAAGAAAAAAAATGGAATCGCACGGTTTACAGAATTGCTTAAAGATATTATGCAGGAGAGAGCAGTGGCGCAACGCAAACGTGGACGCATTAATGTGCCTACACGGGCTATGATTGTGGGGATTCCTAATGTAGGCAAATCTACTTTTATTAATATGCTGGCAGGGCGGGCGAGTACAAGTACGGCAGACCGGCCCGGAGTCACACGAGGACGGCAGTGGATTAAAGTGGATGCCAATATTGATTTGATGGATACACCCGGGGTGCTGTGGCCTAAATTTGAGGACATGGATGTTGGATTAAAACTTGCGTGTACGGGAGCGGTGTCCGACAATGTTGTGGACAAAATTGCCCTTGCGGAAAACTTGATAGGAATGTTGCTGACAGTTGACCCCGCCGCCATTGAAACGCGATATAAGTTTTCGATAGCGGAACAGGCTGCTTCTAAAGAGGAATATCTACGGGAAATTTTGACCGCTATAGGCGAAGCACGGGGCTTTAAGATGAAAGGCGGCGTTATAGATATCGAGCGAACAGCTATTATCTTGCTGGATGAATTTAGAGGCGGGAAACTGGGGCGGATATCGCTGGAGTTGCCGCAACTATAAATGCAGGGTCGGCAAACTTGTCGCCCGATGCTTTGAAATCGTCATAAAGGATGGTTAATCGTGGCAGAATACACAATTACAGAACTGTCTCTCAAAGATTTACACCCTGAACTGTTGCAAAATTTTAATCGCTATCAAAAAGTTACGCGTTGTTGGCGTTTTGAAAATGACACATGGATGCTAAAAAACATTCCGTTTACGGAACACTGGAATGATGATTTAAAGCGGGAAATTGTTGCTGTAGATTTTACAAACTGCATTAAAAGCGGTGGAACTGTTTGGGGAGCATTTAAGGATAGCAGGCTAATTGCCTTTGCGTGTCTGTTGACGAATTTTTTTGGTAGTACCAGTCAGTACCTGCAACTTTCACAGCTTCATGTTTCTTGTGAATATAGGGGTAGGGGAGTAGGCAAGGAACTTTTTCGATGTGTAGTGCAAAAGGCTAAGAAATTAGGAGCGAAAAAACTATATATCTCTGCTCATTCTGCGGAAGAAACATGTTCGTTCTATCAAAATTTGGGCTGTGTGGATGCAATGGAAGTCAACAAAAAAATCGCAGAACTCGAGCCTTATGACCGTCAATTGGAATTTCAAATATAAAAATAAATTTCAACTGGTTAGTGTGACTAACCAGTTGAAAAATGCTTAACTGGCGAAATAGCCCTTAATGGGCTGTTAGGAGGGTAATAAAATGTCAAACGCATACAAACAAGCCGGGGTAAACATAGAAGCAGGCTACGAAGCCGTTTCCCGCATGAAATCCCATGTTGCAAGAACGGCACGCACAGGTCTAATAAGCGGACTAGGCGGTTTTGGTGGACTTTTTGACTTGAGCGCGCTAAACATAAAAGAACCCGTTTTGGTTTCCGGAACAGACGGAGTAGGCACAAAATTGAAACTGGCGTTTGAACTCAACCGCCACGATACAATAGGAATAGACGCCGTCGCCATGTGTGTAAATGACATAATTACCCAAGGTGCAGAGCCTCTATTTTTTTTGGATTATATTGCCACAAATAGTGTAAACCCATCGCAAATAGAAGACATTGTAGCCGGAATAGCCGAAGGCTGCGTACAGGCAGGCTGCGCGCTAATAGGCGGAGAAACAGCCGAAATGCCTGATATGTACCACGAGAATGAGTATGACATTGCCGGCTTTGCCGTAGGTGTTGTGGAGAAGTCGGAAATTATTACGGGTGCAAATATTACCGTGGGGGATGTGCTGGTTGGAATTGCATCATCCGGGGTGCATAGCAACGGGTTTTCGCTGGTGCGTAAAATTGTAGCGGGGCTATCGCTTTCGGAAATGCATTTTGGCAAGCCCCTTGGGGAGACATTACTAACACCAACGAAAATATATGTTAAACCTATTCTTCACGCGCTAAAGCATGTGGAAATAAAAGGAATGGCACATATCACAGGCGGTGGTTTTGTAGAAAATATCCCGCGCATGTTACCCGACGGCTTTACAGCTATGGTAGAGCAGGGGACTTGGGATGTGCCTGATATATTTGCATTTTTGCAAAAAAAAGGCAATATTGAACCAAGCGAAATGTACAATATTTTTAATATGGGTATAGGTATGGTGCTGGCGGTTGATGCCAATGATACATCCAAGCTAATCGAAGTTTTACAAGAGCAGGGGGAGCAGGCGTTTATAATTGGACGCGTTGAACCTGCCGATGTAACGAATTTTAGGATGGTATAATTGTCTGCATCAACAACAAACCACGTACGCAAGAGGACAGTTGTCCCTACATAACTAGGCGCAGTGAGTGTAGTGAACGTTTTCCGCGCCACAAAGGAGCAAAAACCATGACAAAAAAACGCGCACTACTTAGCGTAAGCGACAAAACAGGCATAATCGAATTAGCAAAATCCCTTGTCGATGCAAATTACGAAATAATTTCAACAGGCGGTACAGCAGCCCTTTTGACAAAGGCCGGTCTTCCTGTAACCTCTATCGAATCCGTAACAAATTTTCCGGAATGCATGGACGGAC
>Ga0123355_10001036_pt1 | contig 38481 bp, 24 predicted proteins | sample TergutEmb28metaG_3_FD_89872 | JGI IMG/M metagenome (GOLD analysis project Ga0123355, IMG submission 89872) | Embiratermes neotenicus P1 segment gut microbial communities from Petit-Saut dam, French Guiana - Emb289 P1 | ecosystem: Host-associated > Arthropoda: Insects > Digestive system > Gut ...
GTAAGTTGGTTCTGTTCAATTTATTTTATAATTGGTTCCTCTAATCCAATTTGTTGTCTTATAGTTACATTTCTAATTCTTTCTTTTCTTGATATTCTAGAGGATCTCCTCAGGGCATCCATCTCTGTAGCTTCGACCTGTCGTTTATTATTTTCTGCGAGTCTCCATGTTTCGGAACCATACAATAAAGAATTAATAATCGTGTTTATCAAGTGTTAAAATTGAGGTACCGCATATTATTCTTGTAGCGCGTGTTTGCCATTCAATTCTTCAGCCTCCTTCTGCTATGACTGCTGGGTGTCTATCTGGACTTTATCGTCAGCAAAATCTACAAATTGTTTTTGCTGTTGTCAACATGCTGGGTCTTTTACCATGAAATTTTCAGAACAGTAAGTGCTGGTGAAGAATTACTGAGAATTTCTCGCACTTTGATGCAAGATGATTTTCCATAGACCCTGCAGTAGCAAGAACAATTGACCAATGGAAGGAACTTAAAATGCACTGTGACATTCCTGGTATTAAAGATAAGCTTTATACGGCCAAAATGCTGTTGGGAGTGTTCTCTGAAAAATTGAATTTGTGTATTTATTGTTATTTAAACCCATTCTGTCAAAGGATCAAGCATTGTATTTGAATTTTGAACCAAAGGCTGTAGATCCATGGAAGCTTCCCAATGCCTAAACAGCCCCTCATAAACAAGACTGTTGTTCCACATACTCTGTTGAGAGAATTGTTCTGAACTTGGACTCTAAAAGACGTAAATTGCATGGCATACCTCAACATTGCATTCAAGCACAAGGTGGAAGATCTGAGAATGGCACTGTTTGGTGAAGAACAAGAAAAGAATGTTGCATGCGATTCATGCATGTTCTTTTCAAACAGCTACCACAGAGACTTCCAAACAACAATGAAGTGTTTTGAAAAATTTTTCTTCTGTCCGTTGCAAAGGAACTTGAGGTATCCAACTTGAATTCTGACACAGTCACAGTAATTTACTTCAATGGTGAAATTTTCTAATTTATTAATTAGCAGATTTTGCATGTTTTCTGTACAAAGTTTTAAAATACAGTGTTACCAGCAGCACAAATCCATTTAGAGAACTAACACTCTTCCAGGGTCTCAGTACTTCTGTGGTCAATGGCAGATTTGGAAAGAATTTTCGGTCAGCTGGACAATGTAAAAAATGAATTTAAGAACCAAATGAGATCGGAAATTGTGAATGCAATTTTAGGAATTTGTGCGGGCCTTCCCAGGAATAAACAGTGTCCTCACAATTACGAACTTTCTATAGATGACCGTAAACAACTGGAGCAGCTGCTGTGTATGGATGTTGAAGTAGAAGACATCAATGATTCAGAATTATTAGATATTGTCTTTACTTCTAGGTAAGTACTACATATTAAAAGTTTTTTCAAGTATGATGTTGAACACATAAAATGTGGCTACTATTTGCATGAACTTATGCTCATTTTTGCTGTTTCTTGTTTCAGTGATGGGAAAATTGGAAGTTTTAAGTGCAGTGCCATGCTAAACTGTAGGTAACTAAAAGTTTTACATGTGATCTAGTGCTAAAGTGTAAGTAACTAATTTTTCAGTGTATCTGGTTAAAAATAAATACTCGTTGGACACACAGGTCGAATTTCTGGGGTGATCATGCAAGGGCTGTTTATGATGAAGCATACTGAAGGAATCCATCAGTCACAACTAAACTTATTGTTTTCAGAATTAACTACTCTTTACGATTTGTTTCTGATAATCTGGTCATCTTCAGTAGCACACAGTATATACAAAATACTTGGTATAGACTTAACAACATAAAGTTCTATAAAAAGAAATGAGATCTCATATTTGCATAAGTGATGATAATATACGAAAAGTTGTGTTATTGAAATGCATGTTGAAGTTGTATGTATTGCACCTGTTCAGAATTCTGTCTATGCCATTTTGAGGTTGTATTATGTAAGGTACTTTATTATGGTGTATAATTTGCTTTTTGAACACTTTTGTTGAGTGGATTCCTAGATTTAAAGTTTTCGTGAGTATAGACTGGATGAAGGATTATTATTGTAGAATATCCTTCCAGTGTTATAATTTGTAGGTTACAAGCTTATTGTAATGGTGAACTGTTTTTATTAATCCTTGGAATTTATATAGTCACTTCACTGTGATCTGGTTTTGAAGATATAAAATGCGGTTTTGTTGATGAGATGTCTGTAGATGGTAGTGTTGTTAGTATTATGCAGAAATTGATGGGTTGCTGAATACTGGGAGGGGGTGATTGGGTGTTAAAGTTTATTTACGGTGAGTTGAAAGTGGGAATACACACATGACTATAACTTCTGTAAAGATGCACAGGAAACACATGTCATTAGCAGTGAAGTTTGCTGTCTTTAGACATCTTTAAGCAGGAGAATACGGGTTTGTTGTTTGCCAAGCATTAGGTTTAGTGGGATTGACAGTGGGGTATATTTCCAAAAATGAACGGAAACTCATGGAAAGTGGAAATGTGGAAAATGATAACTCATTTAAGAGATTTGACGTAAAATGGTACTCTATGTGATTTTGGTTGTTAATATGATTTCAGTACTGAAACAGACCTCTTGTTGGGAATTAATTGTGTTGAAGAGTAAGGTTAGAATACAAATGAGATGTATGAACACTGATTCTCACAGAAAAGTTTCACTCAATCCTTTAATATCTTCCAGAAGCGTTCTGAGTGAGCCCAGTGACCAGGCACCAATTCAGAGCATTTTCTGAAGTGCTTTGTAGGAAACACTGCATTTGCATCGCACAGTTTTGTGTGAATCATGGTGATACCATTAAATGCCCTTTCCTTTTACCTCATCTTCAGGTATGGGAAAAGAAAATCACACAGCACTGATTCAGGTGATGAGGGAGGGTGTGGAATGACAGTCATTTTGTTTAGTCAGAAATTTGGGCACGAAATAGAGTTAGCAGGTACATTGTTATGGTCAAGAAACTAATTCCCCACATTCAGTTTTTAAGGTAACTTTTGTTTCAGAATTCTCTGAACTGACCCACACAAAATTCCAAACATGTTGGCTACTTCATGAATGGCGATTCTTTTGTTTTCAAAGACACTTTACCTCACTTGATCCCATTTTCATCTGTTTTGCTCCTTGATGGTTGTCCTTAGCATTCAGCATCTTCAGCATAGACCTTACTGTTTTGGAACTTGGAAGACCACCCACTTGTATTCTTCCTGTTAGCTGTTGTTCAATTGCTACTTCAACATTTTGAAACATCTCATAGCATTTTTTCCCCAGTTTAAAGAATAGTTTGATGCAGTCTGGGGCATAACTGGGGTGGGGTAAGTGGAGTGGCCACCGCAGGCTGGAGATTCCAAAGGATTGCAGAATGAATATTTTAAATAAAAAAAAATTTGAATTTCTGTTGCTCAACGAAGTTTTAATTACTCAGACAAAAACCAATTTAATAAATAATTTTGATTTTTTTAAAGTTCATAATTTCTGTCAGGAGCACCAGCCCTTTTTATTATTAGCCTCGAGTGTAAAGAAACTGAACTATGCCATTGGATGTAGACATGCTCTTCTTTTGAGTCTGCTGTTTTCTAGGTACTCCATAATCACAAATGGAATAACATAGGTTTATATTTAATACGACATTGCTCGGCAATCACACTTGCTACAGCATTACTTCATACACAAATACTTTATCGTACTGTCATTCAAGAGATTACTGGGTCACACCTTGTTACATATTGGCAAGTTGCACACAAATAGTTGTAATACTTTTTAGTGGTTTGCTGACTCTAAAGAAGTTGGTGCTAATGTCCTACACTTCATGGTTACTAGAGCTGCTTGTTAGTTACTTTGTTCTGTCCCAAAACTAGAAATAACCTCCAAGAGAAGTCACTTCTCACATGTAACATAGGAATTAAGGGCTGTCAAAAAGAAAAGTATTGGAGATGCTTAAACAAATGGTTGGACCAGTGCTGAAATCACTATTTAGAATCAGCATAATACTTGAAGTCATCGACAGCAGCAGCAGAGAGTCGTGGGTGTGGGGGGACAGAGTTTATCTGTTTTAATATTTTGATGCGCTCTCATGTTTCCAGTTTAATTTACTAGAGTTTGACAATTAAGTGGAGCAGTTCAAATTATGAAACATTTCAGGTAATATCCTATATTTATTACCAAGTGTAAATACACAATTTTATGTCTTTTTGTGACAGTAACAATTTATTTTGCTTCTGGACACACAACTTAGTTTGGTAACTTTTGTGGTGTGTGGGTGTGTTGCCAGTGGAATTGAAATTTAGAAGTTTCTTTCAGGAGAAACTGGAGTAAAAGAGTATGACTGATAATTAGGGAATACTGACATAATGTTGAAGGAGCTTCATATTTTTACCTTACACCTGCACACTGTGCACTGCGGGTGGGCAGACTATAACTAAAGAAATAGTTTAACGAAACTTGATTGTAAAATGCCATTGAATCAGGCTAAATGTTTCCTGTTCCAGTCTCCTGTTTGATATGGACACTTTATGACACATTTCGTTAATTTACACATCCTTCACTTTGCCATATTTAAATGTCATTCATATTTTTGTCTTCATATTTAAGAACTTTATTTTTGTGAGAAGTGTGCTTTCCATTCTTCAGTAGTCCACATAACTTCACCAGTTCACAATGGATGTAATTACTTTACTCAGTTTCAAGCACTGTTATGTTAGATTTGTGATTGAACTGTTTGTTCTGTCCAGAACTGACCCACATGATGCTTCCTACAGTTACTGAGGAGAGAGAGAAGCTGATTCAGATTCAACACAGGGGTTCCTATTCTTGCAACGAATGTGGTGCGAAGTATGTCCATCGCACCTCTCTCTACTCACACTTGAGTGTCCACAGGAACGCAACCAAATGTCCAGTATGTAATGTGGTTCTGAGCAGAAAGTATTACCTACGCCAGCATCTCAGGATTGTGCACAGGCTTGATTAGATTCAAATTCAGAGTAAGTTGTGAAAATGCTGTGTCCTTCCTGGTGTTGTATATACTTGAATCATTTGTAATTAAGAATTGCTGTGTTTTTCCATATACATGTATGGCAAAGAGTTTGGACATTAATTTGTGTTTGTATTCATGTTCTTTGGCTTCTGTATGTTTATTATAAAGGTGCAGTATTTAATTATTAGTTACAGTCTTGCTATTTTTGTAGACAAACGCGTATTGAACATGTAGAATATCTTGCCGCCTACATGCAGGTGTAATATGTATACTGACATACAAAACCTGTTATTCGTTGTGTGTACATCAGCAAGTTCCTACAAGTTCTCACTTGGAAATATAATATCTGCTATCATTAAAGATATTCACAGAATATTTAACATCAATAGATGTACATAAAGGGTTGAAGTTTTGAAGGTCCCTGCTGTCGTTCAGTTCAGAATCTTTTACCTTCCTACGTTCTGTCTCATATAGTACAAATTAAAGTATTCATATATACAGTATGATTTTATGTGCTGTTTAATGTGTGTGCAAGTTGGACTGTGACTTTAATGTAAGAACATAGATTGAAGATATTTAAGAATGGTGTGCTGAGGAGAACAGATGAATGTAAGAGAAGTCCAGAGGTCACTGAAAGAAATAAGTTTCATAATTTCTTCTTCTCAGGTAATATTGCTAGAAGGATAAAACAGACAATGGTTTGTTTAAACCTGCATCATGAGTGGCAGAAATGGGAAATTTATACAAATTTACACCAGAGAACAGCAAGCCAAAAGGCTGTGCAGGAGATCTGAGTGAAGGTAGTAAGGCTATATGAAAATGCATGTTCAAGCGTTAGGTCATACAGTTATACAGTTTACTCCAATATGTTTCAGCTAACATATGTAGCCATCTTCAGGGAATACAATCAAGTGTCATATTTAGTTAGAAATATATTACATTGTCAAAGATTAAGGTAAAATGTACATTTAAAAGTTAATTACAGTGTGCTCTTGTGAAATAGATGGTGAAGTATAAGAAAAGAGGATGCAATTATTAAAATATTTGGATCCAACCTTCGTCCTTTTTTTTACATGTCACATCCCAGATGATTTACAACTCTGAGGGTCTCTATTTTTATCTTGACTTTTGATAAGTAAACACATAGATGCTGTGGTCAGTTGCTGTTCTACTTCACTGTTAATTTCACATGTGAAAATAAATTTCATAATATAACATTTGGAAAGAATTTGTTTTGAGCTTGTTTATCTGATGGAGTGTGTTACTGTGTTTGCTGCACATTAGTGTGAATTCTGTAAAGTAATTTTAAACCTTATTTATTGTGTATCGCACTTTAGTCCAAGTTCCCCTTTGGCATTTTTTAAGTGTGTTAATTGATGTCTGTGACACATGCAGATGGTTTTATGTATTCTTTGATATGTTTTAGTCCCAATTAAAATACTGTATATTCACACATCTATGTCTAGGTGGATATTGTTTATGAAAGTGATATCTTTCGCATGAATATTGTCTGAACAAATGTGATCCTAACAGTTTCATTTCAACTAATCAACAGCAATGTGTTACAAACATGAACATATTTGAGTGACTGCAGTATCTTCAAATTATGAAGTGTGGTATGAGTCAGGCAAAGTGTTGTGAAATTCTGATTAGTTTCTCTAGTTGTCTGCATAATTCTGATGACTGCATTGCAACTTACCTTTGCTGATTTGTTTGTTTTTATATGAGGAAGTGAAGAATAGACAATCATTTTTAACACTATTATTCATTCTGTAAATCAGTGTTTCATATTTTTATTGTAAACTTTTCTTAATTTTCTTTTTATACCTAACCTTTTCACTTTTCATCCTTATTTTATGGTTGAACAGGTCTGTTAACAATGTTCATTCTTATGTTGCTTCTTCATGATTGTATTAGAGTTGAGTTCAAGAAGAAATTTTAGCATGTGTGATGTGTGTTTTGTAGTCAAAAATTATCAGCCCTTACCATATGTTACCATTGAGTCTCACCAAGAGAATTGGATTCAGCTTAGTCATTTACAAAAGAGATCAGATCTTACTTGTTGCCATTTGTGACTTTTTTTAATCAGAGATGTGAACTGAACAACACCTGAAATGGATTTAAATTACCTTATTATGATATGTTATTTACAGTCTGCAAGATGCAACTGCTGTGATTGTTCAGTATTTATTTGTTCTGTAATTGGTGTTATAGGGTAAGAGTGTTGATGGTAAACAGTACAGATTGAAAAGTATGTGTACTTATCAAGAACTTTTCTTTGTGTGTTCTTATTTTACTCTTTGTGTTTAATGTTTATGTAGGAGATTTTGCTTTGTGCACATTTGTGGTCCTGATGAAAATAATTAGATCCTATATTATGCAGTACAACTGTATGAGCTTCTTTCCAAATTGTTGTGTGGTGTCAGAACATAATTATATTTAGGAAAAGACCAACTATATGGGGAAAATACAAAAATTTTGTATCACACTCATAGTGGTAAAGGAAATATTGCTGTATCTCTTTATGCACTGTATTTTTGCTATTTTCTCTAAATCTGAACAACTTCTTCTGATTGACTGGTGACTTGTAAATTAGATTGGATTTCATTGTGTCCCACTCCCTGCTTATCAGTACCATAATGCACGGGTAGCAGCAGAGGACAAGCGAAGTGACCAGTCCAGAAATTGTTACCAGTAAATCCTGCGTGGATTGGCATGAAGGGTCATTTAATATTTACTTACATATTTCTGGACCAAAATGACATCTTAAACTGTTATTCTGAATATGATAGTTTTGTTTGGGCTGTACTTAAATCTGTGTGTTTGAGGCTGTGAAAAGTTCATCTGTGCCTACATGGCTATGATGCATGTAGTATGTTGGTCTATATTCTACATGATTCCATGGGTGCTGTGCATGTGGCTATAAATTACAACATTGTATACCTTCAGATCCAGCAAATATGATTTTATATATGTTCTTCAGGGATGTGGTACCTTGTCATTAGGTAACTGGTGCCAGATGATTTAAGATTGAAACGTGGTAGTGGTCCCAAAACATCAAGCACCAATTATCCTGTGATCCTATGCCACATCCCAGCAGAACAACATCCTCAATTCGACAGCTGTGAAAGCTTCTGAAACACAGTTCAGATATTGTCCCTCTTATTTGGAATTCTCATTGGTCTGCTACTGCATGGTGGTCTTGTTGGTCTACCTGGTAACCAAGCTGTCAAGGCTGCAGACAGGGTCGTTGACCAACAGATATCCAACTGTCAGTGTCTGTTGGGTTGTAGGAGGTGATGTACATATACTGTATATCTGATCTTTCTCAGAAAATTTACAGTGGGATATGAAGTGTACCTCACTGTCTTGCATGCGGACATGGCGCACATTTTATAGATTTAGGTATTTTATCTGTGGCTTTTTAATTTATTTAACAATGGTAAATAGTTTAATGATTTAACAGATGCCCCATTTGAATTTGCACCATAAGCATATGACACAAAATTTCTTTGAAGCTTGTGACTGATTACGGAAAGTATTATAATTGCAGTGATAAATAAATTGACTAAGGAATACAATCATTAGTGTGGGCTTGATCTTGCTAACGAATATGGAGAGAAGTGATTTTAACATGCATGTTGCTGTATTGGACACATGTACTTCACACATGGCTACTTATTGCTGTGTGAACAGTGGCCTATGTGTGTGTTTTGTGATGATGTTTCAACAGTAATACACGCTCTAATACATTGCCCATTTTATAAATCGTGTTAACACTTTAACGGTGAGTGGAGTTGCAGGGGTCGTTCTTGGTCATGACTGCAACCCGATGTCCTGTCTGTTGGCTTTTTTTTTTAATTAAACTATGTAGTGAGAAGTATATTATGTAAGTTATCAAACTGGTTAGTGAGAAGTATATGGAAGTTGCATTTCATAATGACAGCTTGAACTCCATATAAGATAAAGTGGAACCTAAGAGTTCTTAATATTAATTCCACACTTCCCTCCAAATGTTGATTTATTTTTATCTTTTTATGTGAAATTCATTTTCACACTTAATCTAAAGACTGTGAATACTAAAGTTGTAAGAGTAGAGTTTACTGTCTGCTTGTTGTGACAGAAGTAGGGCTGAAGTTCACTTCATGACAGGCAGATGACAGGCCTCGTGTGGATTTTATCTGAAGCAGTTTGTTGTGGAATTCAGTGCTATTGCAGGCGGTGCATTGCCTGAACTAATGTCTCCCCATGAAATTTGCAAAAAGTTGGCATGAATGTCACCTGTCAAATGAAGGACAATGTACGGTCCAGTGAGCAGGTCACCACTGACACCATGCCACATTTTTTATAGGAAGCATTGTTGGTATCTACATTACACTGTTATGTATGGATTATCATGACCCCAAATGGAAGTCTGTTGCAGTGTTGACTCCATTACAGGCCTCTTCAGTAAACAAAATGTTGTGAACCATTTGGGGTTAATATTAACCCAGTATAAGAATTCCAGGTGGCTAGACATGTATGCAGATTTAAGGTGCTCAGTGCACTTGATATGTGTGAATGCTATCCTTTGTGTAACATTCTCCAGATTCTCATGCGTGGAGTAGTGAGACAGTTGGAAATATTTGTGTACTAGTGCATAGACTTTGCTGTATTATGCCAGTAATGTTTTCCTTTCCCTACACATTCCATTGTTCTTCATGTTAAGTGTGGTGGTTTACAGCCAGAAGGGATCCATTTTCTTGCATGTATTGGTGAAAAATGAAGACATGTTGAGTAGGAATTTGTCCATCAGGCTATCAGTTCTGATATTCTTCAACAACAGCAGTGGCATTGCCATTTCAAAACCCATTCACAAATTGCATATTGGAGTATTCTTCAGGGGAATATATCATGTTTACCTTTACTTCACACTGTACACTTACCACAGGACAAACTAGCTCACTGTGTGCTACCGCACATAATACTAGTGTTGTTATTATTACATGAACACATCCACATCTGAATGTATCCCCTACACATAACTAAGTAAGTGTTGCTAATTGCACCCATGTGTACATGACATTCCTGACTCAGATTTTCCTCTGCAATTAGGTCCTGCAGTATTGAGAAAACAATCCATTATAATTCCGTCAAACACAACAGGTTGAAGGAGCTTCAACAGATAGTTTTTAAGTTCATAACACAGTGGGACGTCCTGTGTAAAACCTGTAGTAGTGACCTCAAGTCCTGCAACCTCCTATACAGATTTAGTTCTCTTTTATTGTAACTTGTTTGTCCCTGATGAAGCATTATTAAATAGCTAATTGATTAAACAAATATTTGTATTAGATATGAGATATGAAAACTCTGTAAAGGTTATGACTGGTGAAAGTAGTTATTAAATTGAAATGATTATTGAATAAATTAATGAAGGAATGACAGAAGTACTTGTTTTACCTTATATTCATACACAGAATGACCATCATCCTGTGCATCTGTGATAAGCTTCATGATGTCTGTTATGCTAGATAATGAAGTTTTAGTGCAGTATCAACTATTGAAGTACTTCCTGAAGATAAAAAGTTTTACTGACTGGGCAGCATTTCATACTTCCCTGGCTTCTGAAATACCTCTCTCACTAATCCCGTGTTTGTCCACATCTCACACTTTGGTAAATGTAAATACTGACAGGTGCCAGTATATTGTGGTTTTATTGTATGAAAGTGTAGTATTGAAGGTTAATTTAATAGAATTAAGTCCGTTGTGTCCTTAAAACTATCAAAACATCACATAAGTTCTTCTGGGATATGCTGCCACGTTGATTGGTAAATAGTTACCAGCATCATATCTCAGAAGACTGAATCTTCATCAGCACCACTGTGAGCACTTCAAATTCCACAAGGTTTACTATTGTTCATCATTCACATTTATATTTGTAATAATTGTGTGCAGTCATTATTTTATCTGACAACCATTTTTTGCCACTTTCCTTCAGCTCATTTATCACATTAACATGGCTCACCCAACTGTCCACACATGCAGCATGTAATGTTGGGAAGTGACAAAAAGTATTTGACAGAGAAAATGACCATGTATATATAAATACGTGTGCCAAGTGATTTTTTCCTTTGCCTCTCGCAAGGTATACTAGTAATCTAATTGTTTAAAATTTGTATCTCCTGATGCAATGTGTTACTTGTCCTTCAATGAAACTGTGTTGTCTTTTTTTCTTCCCTTTGTGTGTGATGTATTAATCTGGATAAGGTACAGTTTTTTGAGGAGAAGTGTCATCTTGTAACCCCTTTATCTCTGCATCCACCATCCAAAATTTAATCCCAAATACATTCTTCATTTTTCGTCAAGAGCCGTAGAAGTCAGGCATTCCTAGCCATTGAAAGTTATTTCATACTTTAAGGGTGGAAATGCTGTAATAATTTGTATCTCACATGACACTTGGGTAGTATGAAATATTGTTGGTACATATGATACAATGACAGGATTTAGGTTTCATGTATATGTTGTCTTTTTCCAGATGATTATTGGCTTGGAGGATTATTGTCGCCAGTAAAAGCAAGTGACGTGCCCACAGCCGCTTATACTTGCAACATATGTGGGACCAGTTACAAGCAACGTTCATCATTAAAACAGCACATGGATGTGCACTTGAACAACACTAAATGCCCCATATGTAACTTGACACTCAGCAGAAAGGTTGATGTACGACGACACAAAAAAATTGTTCATAAAATCTTTTGAGCTGTTTCTGCAGAGTGGGTTCAACAGTTAACAAAGTGTGATTGGTTTAAGACATCAGAACTTTTTCTTTTGAATTTCCCTGTAATCATTAACCTGTATTTGTCCCTTCCATGCCATCTATCAGCACTTGCATTTCGGTAACCCTGAAATGTGTTTCTTCACCTTGTGTATGTAAGCACATATGCCTACACAGCACCATATCTCTACCATATGGCTGTGCAGAACATTGTTCTTCTTGAGAAGCTCATTTTAATGGTGATAGGTTTATGTGATGCAGTCTAGCCCTTCAGAAATAAGATGGCAGTAGATGGTTCAGAACAACAATATCATGCATATCATAAGGTTAATCTGCTCTTAATTTCATTGTGGATTAATTTTGAAAGTGCTCATTATCAGTAGACAGTTTTGGCTGTTGTTTTATATTGGTGTGGAACTTGGTCTCTTACCTTGAGGGAAGAACATTTACTGAGATTGTTCTAAAACTGGGTGCTGAGAAAGATATTTTGGCCTTAGGAGGAATTAACAAGTTTTTCATTGAAATATCTGAAGGAAAGAAGTCACTTGGCATATCTGTGCATCTGTGCATAGATGGGAGGATAATATTGAAATTGGTATTAAAGAAATTGGTTGGGAGGGTGAAGACAAGATTTGTCCAGCTGAGGATAGTGACCAATGGCAGCCCATTGTTAATGTGGTGATAAACCTCAGTTTCTGTAAAATGCAAGGGGTGTTTTATATAGCTAATAAGCAGTTGGCATTTCAAAAAGGACACTGCTTACTTGAGTCAGTTGGTTCATTTATATTTATGGGTGCCTTTTTTTTAACCTGTCTGGGATTTATTTTTCAAGAAATGAACAAGTTCATAGTTTCTTATATTTAAATGTAGACCATTGTTACCCAATTTAATTTGGTTGCAAGACTCTTTCTTACTTGAAAAAAGTTAGCAGAAGCCATAATAGATTTCTTATGTGTGAAGAGGATGAAGTAGACCAAAAAGAAGAAGGAACAGTAATAAGTGTTTCACAAGGATATGAAATAAAAATTGTTTAATTGCACATAGAAACAAAAATAACATTTTGTATATATGAAATATGAAGCTTAAATTGTTATAATCTTTTTTAATGTCATTGGAATTTTCTGGCACACCCCTTACTTCTCAATGTGCAAAGCCCTAGGTTTCCATGGAATGCCATGTAGATCATTGTCTGTGTTGCATATGAATTTTTTTGTGTAATGTATTCCATAAACAAGTGGCTGATTTACTCATTTCATTCTATTTTCTCATGTTCTTATATGCTGTCCTAACTATGTAGATGTTAATGTCTGTGAGTGTGTTTAAGTGCAATAAATTTTCTCATATTAGTGACTAGAATTTGAGCAGTATTTCCACAAGTTCTCACTGTCCAGTTTATGCAAATAATTTACTGTGTAGTCTCTGACTAACATGTTAAATGTACAAAGTGATGTACTTTGTGGCATGGCAGTCATATTTCAATGCCCATAGGGTTGAAAATATTTAAGAAAGCTTATTGTATCAGAGTTCTTTGATACTTTATGGCTTTTCAGTGTACACAAATCACTGGATTATTAAAGTAGGTTTAGCAGCCTCAAAGAGGTATGAAATTGCACATTCTACCCAGTTGGGGCACTTTCAGCAAAGCCTGCATATTTTTAAACCTACCTTGAACTTAATGTGCATGATTCTTACAAATACAGTGATTTTTTTTGCCTCTTTCAAGCCATATTGTTACAGTCTTACAGAATGCATTTGGGACTGTTTTATGACAAAGTGAACGCTGCATTTTTAACAGTATTTTATATACCAAGCTGCTTCCTAGTTATAATTGTATGTACATGTACAACTGACTGTTAAAAGCTAACCCTTTAAAGACAAATTCACTTCATACCTCAGAGAGAACACGGTTCATCTCCATTATAAAAATCAGTCAGTTAATGTTGTTAAAGGAATTGCAGAAATTATATGGAGCACATTAATACACTGTAGACAGAATGCAGAGATTTTTTAATATTGCAAAAAGTATTGTAGTTACCAGTAGGTTTCAGACACTTTAAATAGCATCCAAGAGCATGAGTGGGTTACCACATTGCAAAGAGAATGCAGGCGCAGTTGTGAGAACACACTTGTAATTAAGTATGCAAAATATGTCCCATGATATTTCTACAGTTTAACATTTATTATTGCGTAAGTATTCCTATGTTATTTATGTTCTATAAGTAGCATCCTTATACGTATACAGCTAAGTAAATGCATAGGAGATTGTGAGGCAGCTGGTCAGTCAGTCAGAAGCTGTAGGTCATCAAGTCATCTGTGTATGTCAATATATATAAGCAGATTACATGAAGCAGTGTTTAGATTTGAGGTCGTGCTTTCTAAGCATGTGTAGGTGCATGTGCCACGTTGCTGGTGTTCTGTTTTGTTTTTTAGAGAAAATATCTTGTTTGTTTGTTACATGATATCCTGTTGATTGTATGTAATTTTTTGGTGATGTTTCACCTTATTGTTGATTGGATTTTCTCATCCTTCATGTTATGATAAGTAATGTGAAGGAGGAATGACTTGGGTTACAGGTAAATTCCAATATCTTCTATGATGGATGAATATTGGGAGTTTTTGAAAATACTTTTGAAGTATCACAGGTGAGACAGCAACACAAGTAACTCAATGTGGCAGAAAGTCTTCGCAATGTTCTGGACTTACAATTTGCAGTTTCCTTTATGTTACCTCTCACTGTTAAATTAGTTGATAAGACTTCGTATTTTGCTTCTTGTGAGGCTTGTAAATTGATCCAGGTTAGTTTTATAAATGCTTGGTTTCTGGACTGTCCATACCTACTTGTCAAAAAAAGGAGATCTTCATTTTGGAATCTGGACCTGTTCCCCTTCCCTGGCAAACAGTGGTCCAGTAATTAAAGACCTTTTATGGGAGGGCAGGAATATATCCATTTTTCTAAAATGTGAATTTGTCCTTTAAAATATAAGACAATAGACAAAAGTCTAGATATTAGTAATCCATTTTTAGACCCTGTTAGAAATAGTCAAGTGTCTTTTGTGTGCGTGCATGCGTGAGAGAGAAAGAGAAAGAACTAAATTGGGTTTCCCTTCAGTTAGCATATTTTTTTTTTTAATATTGCATTCCTCATGGTTAAATATCGTGTGCAATGTCATAGATCAATAAGTAAATTTCTTGAGTGGGGGTGCTCTGTATTTATTCAGACTGTAGTGCATAAGTGTGATACTGGACTGTGAATCTCATATCATTCTTATATTATGTGTGCTACTGCAGTGTCACAGTTTAAAAACTGATTATTGTTCTGGTTTTTAGGTCCTTTTTTCATGTTCTGTCCTTATCCACTGAGTAGAATTAATATCAGTTATAGATCATCATCATCATCATCATAATTGTAAGCGCATAGAAACAGCCTGATTTTATACTTGTAGATGTAGATTAAATTGTTTCATCTTTCATCTTGCTCCCTAGCCCATGACTTTCCCCCAGCAGCATGCTGTATAAACTGAAGGACACCATGAAACAAAATGGAGAAGTTCGTTGAGAGAATAAAGCTGAATTCACACTTATCTTAAATTGTATGACAGTACACTCTTTCTTATAAGCTTATGTATACATATAAGATTTACTCAGATAATGATATCTGCTTACAGTTTTAATTAGCAGTAAACAGAATTATACAAATTATCATAAATATGTTCTTAACACAGGCACACTTGTGTATCTATGCTGTAACCTAAAATTGTACTCATTCCATGTGCAAAACTATCATCTCTGCACTTCTGTTTTTACTGAATCAGTCCTCGCATCTGGGGCTTGAAATTCCCTGGTTCAGAATTTAGTCACCTACTATGGACATGTGAATTCAGACTGATCTGTTTGTGTACATATTTGATACATTTGTGTTTGTTGTTTTGTATTAGAGATACAGACACCATTGCTCTGTTACCATGGGAACTGTTGCATAGGTTTCCCAGTCAGAACACTTTTTCACCAATATATTAAATTTGTTTTATTTTTATTGCTGTACCATAATATTACAACTACAATGACTCCACATTCTGGATGCTGGACTTATCTTAGGTATACCCAATGGTGGTATCCATGGCAATGCAGTGTGACTCGCTGACACTAAGGGTTTTTGTGTGTATGTGTGTGGCATCCAATTGTGTGTTGCAATATGAAACACAGATAAAGTTTTCCACGTAGCCAACACAAATTGTAACAACAGTTCAAAACTTGTTCAACATTTATTTGGTCAAGGACATGATATAGGGCTCATTCATGAAGTACGGCTATCATTCTGTGTCACAAGAAAATAGAAGGGTATGAATCGAGTAGAAAAATGTTTAATATATTTATTTTACAGTCTTGCACCACACAGTCACACTTTTCTTAGGTTATGAATGTCAGCCTAACACCCAGGCCTTCATCAAACCTATGTAATGTCTAGAACTTTACAAAAAAAAAAAACCATATAGTAGTTTATATATTACATGGGATTTAGGTCTTATTCTTGTTACAAAAAAGTCATACAACATATTTAAATATGATAAAAATTTTATTTAAAAAATTGTGTTTTAAAAACGAGAATATTTTTTAATGCAGAATGTAGGCAGTTTGGGAGAATTTCCTTTTTAGTGTATAATACACATTGCAGTCTTCATTTCCACAATGTTGGAATCAGTAATGTATGTGAAGGTGATCCAGAGTTCCAGGCAATCACTGGAATTCTAAAATATCTACATTCTGCATTAAGAAATATAATTTTTTAAAAAATATTCTTGTTTATACTCTCTTTCATCCAATTTACACCATAGTTTAACATGTTTTATGATACTTTTGTAATTGGAATGAGATTTCTATATGGCATTAATGTATAGACTAATGTATGGTTTTGTTGTAAACTTCTAGACGTTACATAGGTTTGATGATGGCCTGGATGATAAGTCAAATCCAGTAACCTAAGAGAAGTGTGACTGTGTGGTGCAAGATGGTATAATAAATATATTTATTGGCTAAAGTACAGTGGGAATGTCTTACCTAAAGAAGAAATATCATGTACATAGAGAAACCAAAAATGGCATGCAGAATGTAGAGTTTACAAACTACAGAATTTGATATATTGGTACAGTGTGGAACAACAGAGTTGACAACATCAGTCTGACCCATTGTGAATAAAACCTGCACTACTAAAACACAGCTGGTAACTTGAATTGAAACACATATGGGTGAAACCAGTAAAGCAATGAATGTTTCAAGCCATCTGCCTACAAATTATACATTATGATGACTTGAGGAGAACATTAGAATACTTTAATATGTTGTAATGTATTCTGCTTTACAGTGATAAAGCATTATTCTGTGCACTTGAAAGTCGGCTTAACAAAATCAGGTACTGGTGTAGCATGGACACACATCATGTGTGACAGAGCTGTCAACAAAAAACAAACAAAATGTTGAGTACTACTGACATCACTGTACCATGAACATAAACAGGGAATGACTGTAGCTATCCCAGATTTGAATAGTAAGGGCAAAGTTTTGAATGTTATAAAAAAATTCTGTAAAATTTTATGAAGTTTACATGATTTTGCCACTGTATGATATAATGTAATAAATGCACCACTATAACTGCCGTGTTGAAAAAGAAATAATAATGTACATGAATAAACTGTTGTAATGCATGAGAACAGGCCACGAAGGCCCAGAGGGGGAGTAGAGGTATAGCTCTACTCTTTCTATAATCTTGGCGCTAGAATGGGATGTGTAGTCAACGCCACACCCTGGCTGCTTTGCCGCAGGGTACCCATTGTATAGGAGGCTGGGCGGGCCCTAGGGCTGGTCTGGATGGGTGCAGAAAATTTCACCCCCACCGTGATTTGATCCCCAGACCATCCAGCCCATAGCAAGTCACTATACCGACTGAGCTCTGCAACAGATAAGTGATCAGAAATTGCCCAGATACTGATGAGGCACATGTATGTTGGTTGCTGGTTGTTCCTTGTGTGAAAGGTGTTTCGGAAAGATCAGACATATTAGAATAGATGCGTCAAGACTGGGTTCAAAACGAAACGTGGCCTCCCCAGCTCATTAATGAGAACTACATGAAACAGAGGTCTTGAGGATATGATATTCCTTTCACTGCTCTCTGTTAATGCTACAGAAGTTACAATGTATCTCAATTTTATCAGTCACATACAGGGCACTCTTTGTATTTGTTTATTGTCTGGCAACTAGTTTCGACCTTGAGTACAGGTCATCATCAGGTGAATTATACAAATAATTCTTGTATAATTCACCTGATGACCTATACCCAAGGTTGAAACTAGTTGCTAGAAAGTAAACGCTTACAAAGAGCGGTGTGTGTGATTGCTGGGCATGTGGCATGTATGGGTTTGGAGAGGGGGGTGTATAGGGTCTTGGTGGGGAAACCGGATGGAAGGAGACCACTGGGGAGACCTATGCGTAGATGGGTGGATAATATTAGAACGGATCTGCAGGAGGTGGGATGTGTGTGTATGGACTGGATTGGGCTGGCCCAGGATAGAGATAGGTGGCGGACGCTTGTGAGTGCGGTAATGAACCTTCGGGTTCCGTAAAATGCGGGGAATTTCTTGACTAGCTGCAAACCAGCTAGCTTCTCAAGAAGGACTCTGCACCATGAAGTAAGTAAGTAAGGTGTGTGTGATTGACGACATCGAAATAAACTATGAATGTTACACCAGTGGAGATGATGCATGTAAAGCTGCAGAAGTTTTACTAGACAAGGAGGCAGACTAATAGGGGTGCTCAGAACATGAAGTACCATGTTACAGTCCTCATTGTCAAGGTAGCAGAAGTAATATTGCAGAAGCAGGCAGACTGGTAAGGGTGTGGAGCCACCATGTGCTGTGTTGACCTTACTCACTCTCAATGTAACAGAATCTTTACTGTGGAAGCAGGCAGACTGGAAGGGGTTTGGAGGATGTGAATCACTGTGTTTGCTGTACTCTCAGTGAATACAGCTGAAATTATACTTGGGAAACAGGTAGACAACTTGGAGTGGGGACTGGGGAACAAAAGAATAATTTAAAACAGAGTTGTATGAAGAAGTCAGAATTTGTCTAACATGTACTTGTACGTGAAGAGGGTGTCATTGCAGAGTGTGGAAGGAAGCTATGGTACACTAGTAGAAGAGAATATAATTTGTAGAAAGTACAGGGAATTTGCTCACACAATGTGTGACAAATGCTGACAGTCAACAAAGCGTAGAAATTTCACCATTGTGGATATCTTGTTCACAAAGAGAGCAGTGTTATCAGATGTTTCATCTGTTCTGAACATGAATTTGTTTGGATGTGCTTCATAGGGGCTGTCTTCATGATTTATAGTATCATAGTGTTCTTTTAACTAGTTTTATATAGCCAGGAGATACTGATGTTAATTTTTTCTTTGGTAGTGTCTGTGAAAATCTGCCTCCTGATGTCTTAGTTTTTAAAATTATTTAATCACAGCTTGAGGTTTATGGCATTGAATTTTTAATTGTGTAAGTTGTTGGTTTATGGACCAGTTTGGTCTCAGTGTTGTTATTTTATGTCCTTGTATTACATTTTTCAATGTAATGCAAATATCTTGACTTCTACTGATGCTCTTTTTGTTTTCTCGGAATGGAATAACTTCATGCTGTCATACTCAGGAAATCTCAAATGTAGCTAGTTCATGTACTTGACAGGCACAACCATTCTTTGTAGGTTGTTTGATAACAGCTCTACTGAGGGACTCAGCAGAATAGGTCTTATATCTTCCTTAAAAACCTGAAGTTGAAAATAGACCCACATTTCAAAACTAATTTTAATAATCTGTGATGTCCAATGAAATCCAAGAAATCTATCACAAATCACACTGGGTCCAATCAATGATGTTCCAACACTGTTATGTACTTCTTAAAGTACCATACAGGAAGGCAAAATGTCATAGAGCAATTATGAATGTGCTGCAAGTTCCACTTTCGACAAATGTATGAGTATTAATGTTCCAGATTTTGGTTGACAGTTTTGCTTGGCAGGAGGAAATTCATAAGGATTATCTGCCTGATATTATTTTAATTTTACAAAAAGCATATACAGAGGGCTCTTACATTTGATTCTGACATTATAACTTTCTTGTGTTCGTGTCACTAATTACGTGTAGTAAATAAGTCTTTGAGAACCTGATAATTACTTAGCTAGTCAAGATATTTCCCAACACTTGTGGAATCATAAAGTTCATTATCATATTTATTGCCTGTCTTTAGTCTTATATCCTGTCTTCTTCTTGTTCATTTCCTCCATTACCTTCCATACAGTCCACTGAGTTCTGCAGATATTTGTAAGTTCAGGCTTGCATGTAAGTTGAAATTATTTTTCATATGTCCATTGTACCTTGTGTGGTATTTATTTAAAATGCACTTCAGTCTTGAAGTTTTCAGTTTCATTATAAACTTTATCTCTGTTTGATATATTTAAAAAAAACTGCAGATTAGTAATGTAAAGTTACATTATAATATTAAACATATCTATTTGTAGTGTTATTTCATATTAAAGAAATATTGAAACATGTATTTGTCATTGTAGCATGCAAAACCTTGTACATTGATTTTAACTGTATTACATATGATGGTGTTACCGTATATTGTCAGAACAGTGGAATGTAGGGTATTATGATGGTTGGATATTATACTGAATACAGATGAACTATTAGTCAACATGACTTTTTAGTATTTGTCTACAGTGCATTGAAGACAAATACTAAGGAGTTGTGTTGACTGTAATACTTTTTTTGTATTCTATATAATATAACGCAATGGGATGAATCAGAATTAAAAGGATATTACTTGTAGGTCAGACTGGGGAAACAAGACATACATGCAGAAATTTGGTAGGTTAAGTGTTGATATATGGACACTTGGAAGACTGAGAAGTAGATGGAAATATGACCATTAGCTGGATCAGAAGGAAATTGATTGGAGGTGAATGAGACTGAATGTGGTCATGCCCACTGGTGGATTTTGGTACTATATTGAACATTCAGTTCCCCCCCCCCAATCTATTTTATTTGCATATAATGTTCAGCAAGGTGGAAATTAATTGTAATAGTGAATTGGAAGTTAAGAAAACGGTAGTGTGGCTGGTTTATTAATGATGGTCTTAAACCTCTTTGTTCCATTTGAGAAGTTGGAATGCTGTCACTTTGGTGGTGGGAACATTAATGGGCACCTCCATGGCATCCATGTCTAAAGTTCCTGCTTTTTGTAACAGCAGGGAGTCTGTTTAAATAGTCTTAAGTTTTCTCAGTGATCAAGTGCCTGGGTAATTTATTAACTGGAGGTGGATAAAGTCTGCACCCATACACTTTTAAAGTGAAGAATTGTGGCATATTGTTGTACCCCATCTCATTGTGTAACATTTACTGTAGGCATCTGTTTTAACTGCATTACATCAGCACAGTTTAAATCAGGCAAGTTGTATCAACAGTTAAGATTCAATCTAATGTGCATGCTTTTTACAGCTACTATGTGATATTTCTTTGTGTTGTACATTATTGTATCTCATATTTAATGATGTGATGCATTAATAAAGTTGCCAGGTTATGTAACATCTTTCAGTGTCCGTGTTATGTATGTGTGTATGATCCACAAAGGAATCATTGTCTGACGTCCTGTATCATCTGTGTACGCTGTTAGTTGTGAGCTCTGGTATATTTTTAATGCTATTAAATTTTTGTCATGATTTTATTGATGTACTTTTTTCTTAAGGAGATTCCAGGCTTGTAATCTTGGCCGGGACCAAGTCACAGCCTTCCCCTCCACAGCCAGGAGCAAGTAGTGGCCTCATCCACCCCCTTCCCCCAATCTTGCCAGTTAATTCAACAATGGCCATTTTCCTTTTTTCCCACAGCCTTTTTGTCCATCATATGTAACTCTTTTGTAACTTCTGACTGCATGGCACTGTATAACATATGTAGTTGACATAATCTAAAAAAAATTCAGTGAATTCATTTTACTACAGTAATAAGAACTGCAGGTAATCTTATTTTCGCCATTCTTGAATGATATTTGTAGTTAGTCTATTCATCTGTGTGTTTAAACACCTGTTGTGGTAGTTGAAGAATAAGAAACCAACTAGATGTCACTTGTTTTATTTACTTTACTTCTTGGATACTCAACATGTTTGTGGCATTAATAAGTCCATCTTCAGGAGTTTGTGACTATGTTGTTGAGTTACCACATTGGCTGTATTGTTCTGCAATGATGGAGAAGTTAGCATTAGTGTAATTTTGGTGTTTAGTGGTGTGTGTTAGGTGTGATATGTTTTGTTGCTTTGTTGTGGCTAGTGACATGTGTCTGTTGATTTTAACCGTTGTGATCTTTTGCGTGTTGCTCGTAATGTTTTCTTGCATGAGGTGTGATACATTATTGGATATGTAATGTGATGTGCTGCTAGTGTTCGTTGGTGCTGTGTATCCAAGGTATGTACAATCTCAGATAAACAGCACCAACGAACACTAGCAGCACATCATATTACATATCCAATAATGTACCACACCACATGCAAGAAAACATTATGAGCAACACGCAAAAGATCACAATGGTTAAAATCAACAGACACATGTTACTAGCCACAACAAAGTGACAAAACATATCACACCTAACACACCACTAAACACCAAAATTACACTAATGCTAACTTCTCCATCATTACAGAACAATACAGCCAATGTGGTAGCTCAACAACATTGTCACAAACTCCTGAAGATGGACATATTAATGCCCGAAACATGTTGAGTATCTAAGAAGTAAAGTAAATAAAACAAGTGACATCTAGTTGATTTTTTATTCTTCAACTATCACAATGATGCACGGTCCAATAAACATCACCTGATGTGGTGTTCACTAATATGTGTCAAGTCAAAAAGACGTGTTGCTGTATATATGTTCATTATGATATTAATAAACCCTTTATAAATTTGTGTATTATCTTATGTTTTTCTTCTTCTCTAGAGCCCCAATGGTTTAAAGAGGAAACACTGTGGCTGGACAGGGAGATTGTTGGATGGGCATCTGGAGAGAACATCTCTCCACACGAGGTTTCCCGCCATACCTATCCTTGCAAGATGTGTGGCAAGGTGTTCAAAACTTGCAGTTCCTTGTCAAAGCACAAAGATGTTCATCGTGGTACAACACGTTGTCTTGTCTGTAATACGGTCCTGAGCAGAGCGTCATATTTGAAACAGCACATGACCTCGGTTCATGGGCTGCCGCCACAGTGATTGCATTCACGTGTTTCCATTTCTGAGTCAGTATTGCATCATGAGGCTTAGTGAGTTCTTTGAAGCTACATGTTATGTGACTTATTTTATAACAGAAGTGTCGGATATTTCAAAGATAAATTTAGCTTAGCTATATGTGCGAAACTTACACAGTTCCAACTCTGGTAAATACATGGTTGTGATTTTATTACGAAGTTTAACTCTGCAGTTCTGTACCAACGTGTATATGGACATTATCAATTTTCAATCCAGTTTGAAATAAGTGTGTACATAATATAGTATTAAATGATATTTATGGATGAAGTAGCAAACCATAATTTCATGTTGTGACAAGTGTACCAATTTTCGTTTAGCTTTTTCAGTTAATAAATCAGCAAGCTGTTAAAGACCTGCATGTTCTGTGTGCTGTTTGCAGATGTGATACCTTGGAGCCAGGCCCCGCCACTTCCCAAACATAGCAGTTGTGTTGTGCACATGTTCGACAAGACTGGGAGGCATGTGTATGCATGTCCAATCTGCGGTTCCCACTACAAGTTCCGGGCCTCCCTTAATTGTCACATGCAGACTCACAAGATTCAGCCCATGTGCCACATATGTCACACAGTTCTCAACAGGAAGTACGACCTCAGGAGACACCTAAGAAATGTCCACAAGATTGATGAATGATGGCTTCAGCAGATATTGCTTACATTTGACTTGTCTGGTTTGATGTGTTTGTGTAATTTGACTGTATTCTCAATGTTCACCCTTTTATGGAATATACAGAAATAAAATGAATGTATGGTATTCATAAAATATACATTTCACTGGTGTCAAATAACTTTTGTATTTATTTTTCATTTGTACCTAAATTGTTTATTTTACAGCTCCCTATGTTATTAAGATACACTTTACCTCAGGGATGGTAATTGTTATTGTGAATTATTTTATACACAACGTGTATAGTGCAATCTGACACAACTTCGTGAAGAAGTGAGTGAAGCAAAGACCGTAACTTTAGCAGTGTTTTCTGTCATGCCTGCAGGTCGCATATGGCGTGTTGATAGACCACAAAGAAGACGTGATAGTGAACCTCCAGGAGCAAGTAACAAGTGTAAGTTTGTGTGTGTGGTGTGTGGTGCTGCATACTGCCATGCCAAAAGCCTCAGCAGTCACCTGCGTTATCACACTGGAGAGACAGAATGCTACCTGTGTCACAAAGTGCTGAGTCGTAAGACACATGTCACACGTCATCTCATGGTCAAGCATGGGATTTACACACCAGGACCTCGAAGCAAGAAGCAAGTTTAATGTAAGGCTCATTGAGTCCCTTGTTGGAGTTTGAAGGAAACAACATACTGTGCTGTTTGATCGACGGATTTGAAACCTTATGAAGGAGTGCCATCCCTACTGTAGTAAGAATGTGACAGTATGGCTTGCCAGATCATTCTCACATGAGGTGGTTTGACTGGGTACTGCAAAATTTGTATGCTGTATTTTTTATGCACTTTTCAGATTCAGTTTTATATGCAGCACCATTTACTTCGACAATAAATAATGTCATATATTCTGTCATGGAGAGCCATTCAGAACAAATTTTCTGAATACTGCCAGGATAATCAAATGAAGAGTGATTGGATGGTCAGGGCAATGGGCATACATGGGACATAATGACAGAGTTCTGGTCAAAAAACATGATAGATATGTACCTGTTAGAAGACTTAAACATGTGTGAGGATAATATTAAAATAAGTCTCAAGGAAATGGATTGGGAAGTTGTGGAATGGATGAATCCTTTTGAGGATAGGAAGAAATGATGTTCTGTTGTGAAAATGATAAAGAATCTTTGGATTGGATAAATGCTGGGAAATTATTGATTAGCTGAGCAATTGCTGCCTTTTAAGCAATACCTCTGATACTTGGAGTTGATTAAAGGCAACATATGAAACTGTCAGTTATATCCTCATTGATGCTTCTGTCATTCAGATTTATAAAAATGTTATCAGTCTGTTTATAAAACAAGCATCCTTTTGCCTGTAAGTACTTCAATCTTTACAATGTTTTACCATTTTTTTCTTCTACTGTTCTGCTTTTACAGGTAAAGTTTCCTATTGTGTTAAATTTCCACAGTTGGCATAAGTTGGTCTTAATGTTTCTTCTTGGTAGTCGTTATTTTGGACCAATACAGTGATAATGGTACAAAGGTTTGTGCGTGGTCTTCAAGGGGTCAGTTCTGATCTGGAGTTTGGTTTGTCCCTTTTTGTTTAAGTATTGCATTGTCTTATTTCCAGAAGCTTTAACTTTATCATGCCTTTAGGAGGAACTTAATGCATGTTTCAGCATTCTTCCATTTTATTTGCTTAGTCTGAAGCCATTGTAGCCCTATTTACCTCCTTAAAACAGTAAGATACAGTGTCCATTTCCTCGGTGGATTTGGTGGGAAAGTTTTCATTTAGGTTCTCATTAACCCATGTCTTGGAAGTTATGGAATGGTTTTATGGTCACAGTCTTGTAACATTCTCTGTCGTATATGTCATTTGTGTATCTATGATAAAATCCATGATGATCCTTGCATGTTTTGTAGGTCTTTACTTCAGCAATTTGTATGTTACAACTCCTTTTACATTAGCACTTTGTCTGCGCTTGAATTTACATAGGACAGCAGTATACACGTTTTATCCAAGTCTAGTATAAGCCATTCTTTTTCATGCTATTTAATGTTGACCTTATATCATTCCATAATGTCTTTGTGGGTCTCGGTGATTCTTACATTTCTTAAAACAAAATGCAGTCTTTTGGATCACTTTTTGTACCAAGATTGCAGCCTTCACAGAGGTGACATAGTACATTTCAGGAGAGAGGTACCTCCAAAATATAGGTTCTGTCTACCAAACTACATGGTATCACACTGCAGAAAACTGCTGTTGTGATAATCTAAGATCTCACACTTTCCATAGCCTTCCTGTATTGTTGTGAAAGCTAGCTGTGTAAGTGCAATGAGAAACAAATTCTTCATTGTAAAACTAAATACTTCACAGGCAAAACTGTTATATTTTTTGTCTAAGCAGACATATGTCCATATCATTTGTGGTGATTTGTGTGGTTCAGATATGTAATTTCTTGACATCAGAATTTCCACATGTTTTTCTGTTTTATGTGGTCATTACTTGTACAGTAAATAAGAGATTCTTACCTTCCTCACTGAAAAGTTATATTCGTAAAACAGAAGTCCTATATAAATACAGTAAGTATGTTGCATACCAGATTGCAGACTTATTAACTGTCAAGAATATGAAACTTGTTTAAATGCTCACATGTGACATGATTCAACATTGTTTTAGCAGCATACATATAAATATTTGTTTTGTGTGGTTCATTGGAAGGGTATCTCAACCTCATACTTGGAACACTTCCATCACACGACATTTTTTAAAAAAAGTAGATGGCTTTTTTGTAAAATATCCATAACAGTGTGAAATCTGATATATTATCCCTTTGATTCACAATGCACCCTCTCACTTGTAGTAGGAATGCTGAGGGATTCTGGTAAAATGCTAACCCAGTTCGGGACATGAAATACACTGAACACTGTGACTCTGGATGTATCTTTAAGGGGTTCACATATGCGTAGACTTTGAATGAGTGCAATATCTGAACAAAAGTTAATTGTAATTATTTTATAATTACTATATTAAAAATTCTTATTTCCTGTATATTCTGCGCTGTTCTCACCATTTTTCAAGCATGAAATATGAGCTTTGTGCTTTCACACCCTTTATGCCTTCAACATAAGATCTCCTGTAATCAGTTTTTTGAATTCATGGCATATCCCATTTACACTGTGTTGAATATGTTTCCTCCTTCTAGATGGCACTTATATTGCTGTTTCTGTGACTTCTTTCCTTTCTCCCTTACCTGTCACTCTCAGTGATCCCGAGAGCAGCCCCGAAGAGTCATAAATGATTTGTGACTGTGGATCTATACTTAGGATTAAGTCAATGACAGGGACCCATAGACCAGTGGGACTAAAAGTAAGAGGAAAGAAAAAAAAGTTAAGGCAAAGAAAGTAAGGCAAGGGTGACAAAAGTGTTGTTTGGAGGGACGGTAGTTAGGTAAAGCACAAATCTATATTTCTCACAATATATTGCTTGCCATTTTTGTTCTCAGCTTGCCTGATTTAGTTTGAAAAAACAGCTAATTTCACCTGTATTGTCAGAAAAAAATTGAAAATTGTTGACTAGTGTAATTTTTGTGATTTTTTCCCTTAGTGCAGTGGAAACATGAAATCCTCCACACCTAGAAATATTCCTTTAAGAATAACATTTCTTCTCCCCTGTGAGTAAGTTTGTTAAACATGACAATATGCCACCATCTGCATCAACTATGTTTAATTTAACACTAATGTAACATACATGGTGGCCTTGAGAGGGAGAAGAGATTCTTCCCAACCACAATGGTGAAAATGGAATTTCCACTAATAGGTCATGTATTTGCTAAAGTTCAGATCCCTTGGCTGCAGTGTTGTTGTTTGTTGAATATGGTGCTCTCATGGTTCACAGTTCTAAGTAGTATGTATACAGAAAAGTGTTCTGACTGAAGACACATATGTGAAGCCAGCTGTGCCCAGTTTGTCTCTGTTATAACTGAGTAGTGCTGTGGTGTACAGAATTCCTGAAATACTGTTATAAGCACTTTAAAATACTTCATTTTTCATAGACAGTTTTGCAGGTATCTATGTCAAGCCATCTTCAATCATGACAGTCACTGTGGCTAGAGTGTAACAGCTTCAAATTACAATTTGTGGCATCTGGAAGGAAACAAAGAATTTACATTTGCATCCATACAAGTAACAGTTGGTAAAGTGTAGTAAACTTCAGTGTGTGACGCACTTGTGTCATGAATTATGTCAAGTCCGCACTCACCTTTTTGACATTGTTTATGTAACATATCCAGAGTGAGTAGGGTTGTGGGCTTGACAACAAAGGAATTATTGAATTCCCACTAAGTACAATATACATTTTTCTTCCCCAAAGTGGCAAGATCAACTCTGGAGCCCACCCAGCCTCCTATTCAAAGGGTAGAGAGAGGTCTTTCCTCAAATGTAAAGGTGCTGATGCACAAAGCTGACCAGTCACCTCAGTGTAGTGCCAAGGCTAAGAACAAGTGGACATATACCTTCACTCCCCCATATGTCTCCATGATCTGCACATTCACAGCTGTAGCTGTGCCAGAGTGAGTGGAATTCTGAGTCATGTATACATAAAGTTGTGGTGACTGACTTTTCCTGAGTAGTGAAATGTGCCCTGACAGAGCAACACTGTGCTTTGAAAGAATGCAGACCATGTTGATTTAATGCACCAAGTCAGTAGCACAGTTCTGTCATTGTGATTTAATATCTTTTCTTCAGATCTGGGAAGATACACACTTTATATGCACACAGATGCAGCTGTTGGCACAGAACTCTGTGTACAATTATATATGGTACATTCAGTTCCCATGACATTTGATGAATGGATTTAGTGAGGCTTCTGTGCAATGCATAGTGTGTTTGTTCAATCTTCTCATCAGACTCACTCTCATGTACCCCTTCAGATAGTTTGTGAATGCTCCCTGTCACCAAAAAATCTTCAAACCTGGCCTTTATGGTTTTGTTATCTGCCCATACCTCCATTAAATTTGCCAGTAGCTTCTTTGCACTGTAGTGAAGGACTTCATATCTGCATGCCATACAAAAATCTGTACTTGATGCTGAAGGAATGCCATTTGTGTCTTATGACTCAATTCATTCAGAGAAATTCTTTATTTTCTCTTTCTCTTGACACAAATTACATTCTTTTAGTTGTTTTGCTTTTCCCACAGTGGTGGGAAAGTCTAACAGGGACATCTGGGAGCTAGTTGTGCAGGATGATTTGGTAAGTATTCTTTTTCTAACTGAATATTTGTGTGTCTCTGCAGGTTTCCTGTCTTTTAGGGCTTCAGACATCCCATCAATCAAAAGTCATCAGCTTGCAGGCAATAAATTTTCTTCAGAATGGAATCCTAACACTTCTAGGTTTGACTGCAAGGAGTGTGGACTCTCATATCGGCAGTACAAAAACTTGGTGGCCCATAAGAAGATCCACCTTGGAGAAACTCGTTGCTACTTGTGCAATAAAGTATTAAGTCGCAAGTCACACGTAGTTAGGCATTTGTTAAATATTCATGGCATTCATGTATCCTCTCAGGCATGGCAATAGGAATCTGTGGTGCTTTCTTGTTTATTGTAAAAAAACGTAAAGAGGGACCAACATTATGCGAATGATTACAGGATGTTTTCTGCTGCTAGCAACAATGTGATACAAAGTGATCTGAGATGGTTGACAGGCAAGTGAAGTGTTTCTGTCCTTTTGAATCTTCATAATTTTTAAAAGCCTTTTCTATTACATGTGATTTATATTGAGGTAATCTGTCTGATTAGTGATTGTTGTATAAAAGGTTTGTGAATCTTATCAGTAATTAAAATTTTGTTGAACTTTAAGTTATGTTTGTTTTCCACTGTGGTCCCAAAGTTCTTTACCAGAGGTATGACTGTACCATGTTCATTCTGAGATCAGTGATGGTTTATTTCTGTAGCATAAGCCATATGGGTACAGTAGGTTCCTTTTTATCAGTTCCATTTTTCAACACCTGAACATTTTCCATATGCACACTGCAGCTCTTTTTATTATGGTTGCCACCTGCTTGGGCCCTTCATACACTTCACTGCTCAGATTGAGTAACAGTAAATTTCTGTTGAAAGTATGAATTGTCAAGTAGTGCATTCAGGGAGCTTATAATATGTAGTCTGGGGCGGTCTCTATCCTGACATGTTTGTGATTTCCATGTAAATCAGCCATGTTAGTCATTAGTCACTTTCCATAAATGCTAACTGTAGAATATGGATGTTCTGTTAATCACTGTATCTTTTTATCAGTATTTTATAATTTTACATGAAATAACTGTTGTTTTGCATACTTGTGGTCTTTCCAGTCTCGTGGCCATCTTTCATAATTGCATATGTTCACATAGTTGTGAAAAGCACCTATTAGCTTCATCATGTATGTCCATCTGTCCATCCACATGTATCAGCACAGCTCCTACTGGACAGTGTTCTGCGAACTTTAATATTGGGAAGTTTTATGAGAGTCTGTCAATAAACTCCAAATGTGGGTAAATCCAGCAAAAATATTGAACACTGTACATGAAGTCCAAAGTCCTATAAAATCATTAAAGTGTTCTGTTCGAGTAGAATGGGATCAGGCTGTTAGGATAGCCAGGGAGGTACAAATATTGTAAGAATGCACCACAGTGTTACATTACATGTGCACTGCCTATCTTGTTTTTACGTGAATGGCCTTAAACTTGTAGTTCCCTTTGGCCTGTATCACTCATGATTTGAACATTGTATTGTAAGGTTTATAGAATCAGCAGTAGTAGTAGTAGTAAGGCATGTCAGTCATTGTGTGCACCTATGCAATAACTGTTTTGTTGTAGTAGTATTTGAAATGCAGTATTTGTTGCAAAGATCTCAAAGTTAATGGGAAAAAGAAAATACTCCTTTAACAGCAAGCACTCTTGTACAGTGTCAAGTGAGTGGCTTAAAAGTTGTTGTTACCGTGACTGTACCTTCAGTACACTTGGCAATCCCATAAGTTGAACTGGAATAATATGAGGTCATATGCTAGCAGATGTGGATCAAATGTCTTTTTTTGCACTCCAGCTTATGGGGTAATTATGAGGCATCTTTAACAGTGACATCATCACTTTGTGATGAGACCAACTTGAAAATCTGAACAGATTTTTAGAACTGAGACAAGAACAAAAATAGTCTCTACAAGGCAATTCTTCAAAATGCCATTCTTAAACCACTGTATTAAAAATCAGCCCCCTTTCCCAATTGTTGAATCTGAAAGTTGTCTAACAATTTTAGATTCTTTGTCATGGCCTGGTGAACCTGCAGAATGTTCAAAGAAAATGCAAAGTTATCCCTTACATTATATGAGGGTCACTTCTTGCATCGTGGCAACTACTTTGTGGCTAAGAGTTTGGCAACACAGGAAGTGGAATGTATGTTTCAGAGCATGTGGCATGTGCTTGTAAATACTATCATCAAATGTGAGTATAAACTGGAGCCACTGATATGAGATAAGTGAACCACACATCTCATGAAATATTCCATTTTCTGTTGTGGCACACAGGGAGAATGTGGAACAAAAAGGACAACACAGAGTATTCATACAAACTCTTAACCTTCAAAGCAATCCCAGAGGTGGGCTATGGTTCATTGCCAAAGACAGGGAAGGCAGGAAATGTGAACAGTATCTCTGCCACCTCTTGTTGAACTGCTTTTAAAATATCTTCTATGTGTGCAAATCATTTCCCACACAATAGCTGCATCAGTTTGTGAATCAGATCACGGTTACATGGATTGAGGTTAGGAGAGTAGGAAGGGTATTTTAAAACTTCCCACTCCAAATGTTAGAAAACATTCTCAACAGTGTCTGCTGAGTGGGCTTTAGTATTATCATGGGGGGTGATGTCATTATCAACCAGTTCTGACATTATTTGCTAACTGCATGACATATGTGGTACCACAGAAGTGACTTACAATGTTGTGCATTCACAGTTTGGCCCTGTGAAATGAGATGACACACAAGAACACCTTGAACATTATACACCAATATGATAACCAGCTTTGTGCATGAGGGATTTTGTGGAACCTTGCCTTTTCTTGGTGAACTGGATGACACCATTCGGAGGACTGTCATTTACGTTCCGTGGTTATACAATTTAATGTGTCCCCTTCGCAAGTAAATCTTGCAGGATTGATTGATATGTATTCCATAGCACATTCACTGTTGCACCTTGTTTAAATGTGGTAATACCCACTTTGCAGCAATCTTGCACTGTTTAAGTCCTGTCATAAAATTCAATGAACTATTGGTGGTGAAATCCCTGTATGCTTGGCTAATTCCTGCACAGTCCAGAGCCTTTCTTTCTTCCAGCACTGTTCAGTTATGGTCACTGACATGTTTGTGTGAACGGACTCAGGAGATCCACTGTGATGCATGTTGGCAGTTCACACCTTTTCACCTGTGAATGCCCGTACCTTTCTAGCACTGTCTGATGTCCCAGGAAATGATCGCTTAGTAATTCACATTGTTGTGCTTGGCACTCCCATGCATTTCTACTGTAGAGAACAGCTACTTTCATTCATGAATGCTATTCCAATTTACAGACTTCCATGTCACAATGAGACAACAAATGCACCAATGTTGTCACGCTATGTTTGTGCACTCCTAGACATATTCCACATCCAGTAGTAACATTTAAAATTTCATGCCACATGCTTTCAGACGTATTTATTCTGTTTCCCATGTTGCCATATCGTTGGCCAAATAAATAGTTTCCATGACTTAGGGAATGACCTGTGTCTGTTACTACACATCATAACCAGAACACACTGATATTTGAATGATGCCATCTCGTTGTGCACGTGTAACAAACTTTGCAACAACAAAAAAAAAACACACACACACACACACACACACTGAAGTACTTTGTACACACTACATTCATTTGAAAATCATCCATGCAGAAATATAAACCCTTCAATTAATTCTGCCATGCAGCATAATTAAGGCCATGCTGACAGCGATACTAAACACCCCTCAGTTCCTGTTTTTATAACTGGTGTCCCTAAATAATGTTGTGTGGCTGGGGCCAACTAAGAGAAATGTTTTTTATTCTCTTGTCACCGCATAAATGAGTTGCTATTTTGAGTCAGAGCAGGCTGCCTAAAATATTATCTTTTAAATTCTTCATTTGGCAGTTTCTTCTTTGAAGTACCTTAATTTTTTCAGAATTTGACTGTAATGAACATAACACCACAACTGTGATTCAGTATCACCTACAGCCATTTTGTCAAGTGAGAGTTCTCAGTCTTACATTTCATTGCCTGTCCATAATAGTGCTTTTTGTCTGGAATATAAAGTCATGGATGTGGTGTCTTCGTGTACAATTTTGTATGAAGTAAAAAATTAGGACTCTTGGTATGTTGCAATGAATTTGGAAATAAAGCTCCCTTCTTCTACCCTGAGTTATTTCTGTGTGACTGGAACACAGATTGATTTTTGTGGAGGAGTTGTTTTAGTTGGCAGGATAGGTCAGAATTCTCTTTTATTCCCTTAAATAGGTTCCAACTCCTGATGTAATCTTGGATTTAGTGTTTTCACTTCATAAGCTGAACTCTGACATGTAATAAGCAATATGAGTCTCAGGTGAGACTCAAGTCTGTGAGCCAAAGGGAACCATATCCAGCACTTCTTGGAATGTAGTGTATATAAAACTGAATGTTACCTGCAGTGCATTAAACTTAAAAGCATGGACCCCAACTCATGGAAAACTTGAGAAGTGGTAAGGGTTGCCTTGCTTGCTGTTCATAAGAACAGTCTGGAATGGACAGTGATGTGCAGTATCTGATAAAATAATGTCTCTGTGCTGTACTCTGAGAATTTAAAACTGTTGCTGTATGTTGCTGGATCATTACTGACCCATTACTGGGTTTGAGTTGAGTTTAATTTCTGGTCACAGTGTGCAAATGTAACTATAGTGGGTTAGAGAGTCTTCCACCGGCATTGTCTCTTTTGTTGTCAGTGATAAGAGTAATTGTACTGCACATGTATCAGCTGTGAGGCATTATCAGACATCACATTCTTAGGGTAAAAAAGAAGGTTCAGCTGTACTGTACACTGATTATAATGAACTACTGTCATTTGTGTCTCAACTTCCTACTGTCTCAAAGCATTGTGTTGAAGGAATCTAAAATGAAAAGTCAGGGCCACAGTTTGGAATGTGTTGCTTGTCCTTGTGTTTTATGAAAGTTTCTTCCCAGCTTAGTTTTTCGTGAACTTTCAGGGAGCATCTCTATTCTCATAGTCTATGCACTGAACTGCCTGGTAGTGCTTTGATGCCGTACTGTATTTATCTTTAGAATCCTACTGAATACATAAAAATCTATACAGTGGGTCATGGCAGAATAGATTGGTTAGGAACTAAAGTCAGTTGTGAATAACTTACAACATGCATTCTTGGAAAATTGGAAAATCATGACTGCTTTGTATGGGATAATATTCTTTTCCTTATAATTGTATTGAAAAATTTGGTGAACATGTTTGTCCTGAAATTTGTTGTTGCCAGTTTTTGCATTTCTGCAGAATATTAACTCTGAACCACAACAGATTTCATCTATTGCAGTGACTTGCAGTATTGCTGTATTCTTTTACAAGTGATTTGTGAAGGAGACTATAACAGTAGTCAACATCTTAAGCCTAAATGTGAATAAAGTTATTCTAGGCAGCCAACCAGTGTTCTTGGACTTGCTGTGATAGAAGCCATTTTGACATTTATGTATATGAATAGAGACAGCAAGTCCCCTTCAGCAGCCTCTGAAAAATGCCTATTTAATATTGGTATGTAATCCCTACACCACACACACATAATTGTTTCAGATACCCTTTGTTAATACCCTGTGACCTTGAGACATTTTGCTTGGGAGGTATGGGGAAACTTTTGAGTGTACGTGGTTGTAATAGCTGATTTACTGTGACTCAAATTAGTTACCTTCCCAATATGGGAGGGTGATATTATTTTACCTTAATGTGTGAACATTCTGCTCTTAACTGGAACGTTATGAGTTATCTTGTGGCTGGAAGTCGGTTCAGCTTAATTTTAAAGTATATCCTATTTCTACTGATGATGTTGACCTGCAGTGTAAATAGTGTTAATATAGGATGATCAAAATTTCATGCAACTTTTACTACCAACCTACTTTTTCATTTAAAAAATTCAGAATTATTTGCAACATTTTTATGGCAATAGTGGCACATTCCAGTATGCAGCATGTTTGACACATGGTACTATGTCAGTTCTGTATAAACCCAGTAACAATAATGAGCTTGCATTTTTTTGACATTAAGCTGAGCAAGAGTTCTACACCCTCTGTTAGAGAAAGTTATCTAGTATGTAGTTCCTTTTCCAAATAAATTCATGACATGTGAGCTGTTCTGTTACTTCATAAGACAAGACTTCAATAACTACAACTCACTTTAATAAGGTAAAAGAGAGGGATTAATTTTCAACTTGTTCTGTGATGCAACCACAAAATGAGGAGTATTTTTTTTTTGTACTGATGCTGAACAAATTTTGTTATCATAAATCAAAGACCCCCATGTCTGTACAACAAAGAGAAGCGTAAACAAGACACAGTCTGGATACTATACTGTGTTGGCTGGTAAAAGAGTTGCTGTAATAGTAACCATTTACCAGCCAACATGGCTTGTACATTTCAGAAGACTTCAATCAGCAACACTGCTATGAAAACCTCAAATTTCACATATTTGTTTTTCCAATCTTTGCATTGACGCCATCACAGATGCATCATCATTTTGAGGTTATGATCTTCTGGAATGTAACAGTGTACACAGGTGGGTACCAGGCTATGTAGTGTCACATCCCGGAAGACATGACCTTCATAATCGCCACATTTATTTTTGTCATTTCATTTATTGCCATCTCTGCCTTCCAGGAAGTCTTAGACAAATGAGTGAGTTACGTTTATTGCAGACCATCACATTTGACCATTCTTGAACTGTGCAACAAATCAAGTTGCCAGAGTGATCCCATATGTAAATGCATAGTCTAAAAGCATACTGGGAAGTTTGTCTCTGACATACTTGGCTGGTGTGTGGCCACTTTGGACAGCCATGGTCATTTGTTTTAAATATGATTATAAGTGAGCATGTTGTCTGTATAGGAAACTTTCTGGACTAGTATTTAGAATGTGTCATAGTTCAGATTTTGGCTGGGTCACAAGTTGTCTTGATTGAGGCTTCTTGTTTTCCTCATGACTGAATCAGTCCTGAAATTATGCTATGATGCTTCCTTCTTATACTGCCTATTTCATTATTGAGTAATAGTCGTGTCTCTGGTTCTATGCACTCATAGCTGTTGACAGTGTCATTAAATAAACCCTATATCTATATACACTATGATTATGCTAATGGCATGCACATATTAAGAACGGTTTGTGGGAAGGTAAGACTGTTATATACTTATACTGTATATAATGTAACTGTATTGAGTATTTTAATGTCGGCTATTTCTGTATGCTATGAGGTAAAGTACACAGCCATTATAAAAGTAGCTAATTTAGAAACATTTGAATCATTTTTAAATGGCAAACACAGGTTAGGATTGTAAAGCGAGTTTGCTGAATACCACTTTCATGAAGTGAGCGTCTGATTTGTTTGCCCATGTGCATGTCTACAAAAGCATTTCATTATACAATCCAAAGTGTAATTCCATACTATATTGTTGCCATTACCTTCCTTATTATAGGGAAATTATGATGTCCTTTTAAGATTGTATGAGCTGCTGTGAATTTAATATGTCTTTTTATCAAATTAATTGTAGTAATAATAACAGTAATTGGCACTTTACTTGCATTTTTGACCATGTACATCATACATTATGATTGATGATATTCATTATTAGAATCTCGGTTCCTCCTGTAATTATAATCTTCAGTTTGAAGAAAATATTATGTTGTATTTTATTTTTGTGGAATCATATTTGCAATAAAGTTTCAGTTCTACTGTTTGTTCTGTGTGTAAAGTTTTTATTAAAGTGCCTTGCCTATCCCCATGTTTGTGTACATGTAACTTGAGTTTCTGAATTCATTTTGCTTACTTTTGTGGTATCATAGTTTCAGGCACTCAACATGTAACTGTTTCATTAATTTTCAAGACAATTGGTGTATCAGCCAAATGATTTTTTGTAGTTTTATGTGCACGCTATTTTGCAGATTATGTTGGATGTGTGACCACCTGATAGTCATTGTCATTGTAAAGTGTGGGGAATAAATCTCAATACAAATATTCTTATTATATATTGTTTTGTACATTTAAATATTTTTAATATTTTATCTGAAAAAATAGTTATCAAAACAACTGTTACATAGGAAATATTGTAATGCATGACATGAGAACTATCTCCCTGTTCAAGTAAACATGAATTTACACACAGGAAAGCATCATTACTGCTGTTACCTTTAAGCCTGAGCCTCAACTGTGAATTTCTGTTATCTGTGGCAGCCCTCCCATCTTCACCAGACATTCCTCTTTGTATCTCCATAGATGATACATTTTAATTGATGCTAACTAATTCAGCATACTCTCATTTTGAAGGAAGAACATCTATTTGTGTTTGTGTAATTTTTAAATACATTGTATTACTTATTGGCTTGTTGCTCCAGTGTACTGAAAAACACCTTGTCCAGAAAACCTGGAATCCCAGGCATTCTGGATGAAAGATCCCATGCAATATTTCATAATTTCTAGGGTTTGTTTTATATTTTTGTCCATCTAGTACCCAAGATCAGGCTACAAGTTACGAATTTTGAAATTTCAGTTGAATAATGCAACAGAAAATGAAAGTTTGGAATATACAAGTACATTGACAATAATAAATATTTTATAAAATGTTTTACAAAGTAAAAACAAAATGCAGGCATTCATGTTTATAGTGCACAGAAGAGATGCTGACCCACAACACACAATATTACGTTGATTGTACATTGACAGTTGTGACTTTTATTGCATATTTCTGTGATCTGGTCCTGTGTTTGCATTGGGCATACTTCAGTTTACTGAAAGTTACCACACCGAGTTATGCAGATTCCGAAAATATGTTGGTTATTTTATAACAAGGCCATAATGAAGTGAATTTTTTACTCATGTGTTAGCATACATACAACATTCATCTTGAGGGCCACAGAAAGGTTGTTGGTAAACCATGTAGTTATGACTGCTGTAATAGTAACAGAATTAAAACAGGATCTTCCATATTAAGTAGTATAATGTGTTTATTGCTGTCCATAATCTAATACTAATTTTTTAGGAGATTTGAGGTTGTGTTAGCAACATCCATGAAGATCAAGGTTATCAGTAGATGACACCACGCTTATTAGTAAATATTTACTGACTTGGAGGAGGTTGTGGGCTCCATCATCAGGGTCTACGAAGTTGAAAAAGAGAAGATTTTTTATTTGAAATTTGAACAAGGAGTTATGAGCAAAACTCATAAATTGTATTTTCCTATTTCACACTCACATTCTACAAACCCTGTGTTTTAATGCTGCACATTAAGTCCTGAACTCGCACTTGTAATTCATTGCAAATGTTTACATGTGAGCTAAAAACTGTTCAGGTCCAACAGTACTTAAATATATTATTCTGTCTGAGATATATATATACAGGGTGTCCCAGGAGGAAAGGTCAATATTCTGGGAGGTCATAGTATCGGTCATTCTAAGCAAAAATGTTTATATGAACATGTGCTCTATTCCGAACGGTTTCCGAGATAGAGCTATTTGAATGTAC
>Ga0123355_10001037_pt1 | contig 38479 bp, 36 predicted proteins | sample TergutEmb28metaG_3_FD_89872 | JGI IMG/M metagenome (GOLD analysis project Ga0123355, IMG submission 89872) | Embiratermes neotenicus P1 segment gut microbial communities from Petit-Saut dam, French Guiana - Emb289 P1 | ecosystem: Host-associated > Arthropoda: Insects > Digestive system > Gut ...
ACCGCCAAGGCCTTTGAAAAGCTGGAAATATTGATGAACAAAGGTGTTAACGTAATCACCATTGCCGAAGAAATGGCCTTCCCTGCGGCCCAAGAGCCCGAACTTGCAAAGAAAATTGATGAAATTGCAAAGAAAAACGGCGTATCCGTGCTTGGGACAGGCATTAACCCCGGCCTTGTTATGGATTTGCTGGCGGTTGTGCTTTCGGCTTGTATGACAGATGTTACGAAGGTTATGTGCAAGCGCGTAAATTCTCTTTCGCCTTTTGGCCCAACCGTTATGCGCGAGCAAGGCGTTGGTCTTACCGTGGAAGAATTTGAAGCTGGCATGAAAGACCATACAGTGGCCGGCCACGTTGGCTTTGCAGAATCTATCGCCATGATAGCCGAAGGCCTTGGCCTTGAAACCGATGATTTCCAACAGCAAATGAAGCCAACTGTCACTGATGTTGACAGAAAATCACCTTATGGTTTTGCGGCGGCGGGCAATGTGGCCGGTGTGGACATGACGGCCCAAGCCCTTAAAAACGGAGAAGTTGTTATCGACATGTATCACCCGCAGCAGATAGAGCCTGAAATGGTAGGCGTACAAACCGGAGACTATGTAGAGCTTACAGGCACACCGCCTGTGTCCATGGCCATCAAGCCTGAAATTAACGGCGGCTTGGGCACTATTGCCATGGGCGTAAACTGCATTCCGCAAGTTATTAATGCCGACCCCGGCCTTATCACGATGCTTGATATTCCTGTGCCAAGGGCTATTATGGGAGATTTCCGTAAACTCATTAAAGATGGCAAGAAGATAGTGAAATAGGACTTTTATTCGTAGGGGCGGGCGTTCTCGCTCGCCCATATTTTTGTTATGTTAGGAGCAAACATGAAATCTACCACCATCGTCTGTCTGCATTGCAAAAAGTCCTTTGAAATTTCCGACGCTATTCAGCATCAAATTGAAGGCGAATTGACAAAAGCGAAAACCGAGCAATCCGCAGCGTTACGCAAAGAATTTAACAGCCATCTGGAAGCGCGGACAAAGCAGGCCGTGCAAAGCGCGGTGGCCGAGGCAAATAAGTCCGCTGAATTTTTGCTTGCAAAGGAGCGTCAGGCCGCTAAAAGTGCTATGCAAGGCGAAAAGCAGCTGCGCGAGCATATGGCGGCCCTGCTGGAAGAGCTAAGCCAGGCCAAGAAGGCCAAGGAAGATGCCCATCTGGCCGCGCGAAAAGAGATGCTGGACAAGGAAGGTGAAATTCGTGAAGAAGCGGCAAAACGAGCTTCTGAGGACTTTAACACGAAAATTCGTGAACAGGAAGAAACCATAAACAAGCTGCGCGAGCAGCTAACCACCGCAAAGCAGGTTGCAGAGCAAGGGTCCCAACAGATGCAGGGCGAAATTTTGGAGATGGATATAGAGCATGGCCTTCGCGCAAACTTCCCCTTCGACACCATTAACGAGGTGCGAAAAGGCGAGCGCGGCAGCGACATCCGCCAAACCGTAAACGAACAATTTTACCAAAACTGCGGCCTAATTTTATGGGAATGCAAAAACGCCAAGACATATCAGGCCGGCTGGCTGGGCAAGCTGAAGGACGAGCTTGCGGCCGAGAGGGCCCAAATTGGCGTTATTGTGTTTAGCCCCACAGGCGGCGGCGGTGAGGATTTTAAACAGCTTGCGGACAATGTGTGGCTGGTGAAGCCGCGCTATGCCATGATGCTGGCGACGTTTTTGCGCGAAGTTTGTGTGCGCGTTGCCATTGCAAACCGCAACGCCGAGGGCAAGGATGTAAAAGTTGAAATGATTTACAATTACCTGACAGGCGGCGAATTTGCAAACCGCATCAGATATGTCATTGAGGCTTATGACGAGATGGCAAAGCAGCTTGACAACGAGAAAAAGCAGGCACAGAAGCGTTGGGCGGCCCAGGAAAAGATTTTGCAAAAAGTTACCGGTAGCCTTTATGGCATCAGTGGGGATTTGCAGGGCATCGCCGGCAGGGAGATTGTTGCGCTGCCCATGATTGATGACGATAATGAGGAGGCATGATGATAAAAGCAGAAACTTGGGTGGGCATTTGCGCCACCATTTTAGACGCAGGAAGCCGCGCAGATGGCATACCCGCGGATACGGCGGCGGTGCCGCTGAAAATGTGGGTTAAAGGCTATTTGCTTGCGGATTGCGAAATTGGAAGCGAAGCTGAGATTCGCACCGCCACAGGCCGCATAGAGCGCGGCGTCTTGGAAGAAGTTCAGCCCCATAGCAATGTAGATTACGGGGCCTTTGTGCCCGAAATGTTAAAAATTGGGGCTGACGTAAAGAAAGTTCTTTTCGGAGGTGAAATCCATGGCTAAAGATATGAGCTTCGCCGCCGTAATGGCCCGTAAAAACGAGATATTGATGCAATCTCTTGGCATAGATTTTAGCAAATTTGAAATGGGCACCATTGCCTTTGATTATGAGGGCATGATGGCCAGCATTGGCATGGATTTTGACGACATAACGCGCATACAGCTGGAGCAAGGCGTTGGCGCAACCCCCATGCTAGAGCTTCGCAACATCACTGCCCTCGCCCGTAAATATGCCCCACCCGGCTTTGGCGCGCGCATTTTTATTAAGGACGAGGCGGCAAACCCTTCCGGCAGCTTTAAGGACAGGCGCGCGGCTACGGCTGTGCATACAGCGAAGCGGCTGGGCTTTAAGGGCGTTGCGGCGGCCACCAGCGGCAATTATGGCGCGGCGGTGGCATCTCAGGCGGCAAAACAAGGCCTGTCGTCAATTATAGTGCAAGAATGTTTTGATTCTCGCAAAATAGGCCAGCCTGAGATATTGGAGAAGGCCCGTAAATGCGAGGCTTTTGGCGCGGAAGTTATTCAAATGACTGTCGGGCCGGAGCTTTTCTATAAATTTCTAACAATTCTTGAAGAAACAGGATATTTTTCGGCGTCGTTGTATTCGCCATTTGGCATCAGTGGCGTGGAGACCCTGGGCAGCGAGGTTGCGCTGCAAATACGCGCGCTGACAGGCAAAGACCCTGATGCCGTTATCGTTACCCACGCGGGCGGCGGCAATATCACGGGCACGGCCCGGGGCCTTGCCCAGGAAGGTTGCACGGCACCCATCATCGCAGCATCCGTAAACCTCAAGGGCTTGCACATGGCCAGCGATGGGCATTTCAACCGTAAATCTTTCACCACAGGCCATACGGGCTTTGGCTTCCCCTTTGCGACGTGGCCCGATAGAAGCGACATGCCCCGCAGCGCAGCGCGTCCATTGCGTTATATGGACCGCTATGTGCTTGTAAACCAAGGCGAAGTATTTTATATGACGGAAGCCTTGGCCCAGCTAGAAGGGTTGGAGCGCGGCCCGGCGGGTAACACTTCTTTGGTTGCGGCTTTTGCGCTTGCGCAGGAAATGCCCCAAGATGCCATTATCGTCGTGCAAGAAACGGAATATACAGGTGCCGGCAAGCATATCCAGCCGCAGCTGGCCTTTGCCCGTAAAAACGGCCTAAATATCACCTTTGGCAACCCCGCCGAAGAAATTTGCGGCGAAAACATCATCCTGCCACAGCATCCGGGGCTTATCGCCGCCCGTGATGTGGAAATGGCGGGTATGCGCAAATCGCTTATACGCAACACATTGCAGCGCATGACACCCGGTACACAACTGACGGACGTGGATGTGGAGTTTTTAGCGGCAGAGACAAAGTCTAGCGCGGATTGGGTGCGCGAGGCTCTACAGAATAGCTAATATTAGGAGGAATATACTAGTGAAAAGATTTACCATAAAAACAATGGCACTATTACTAGTTTTAATCATGGTAACTATCAATGGGACAGTTATAAATGCAGTTTCAGAAGCGCAAGAGCCAGAATATATCCCCATCAGGGCTACCTTTGAAGCCCTTGGCGCTGATGTACAATGGAACGGAGAAGATAGAAGCATCACTGTTGCTTTACCAGGCGGCACTTTGGTGTTTTTTGCAGATGACCAAGGTTTTTATGCAAACAATGAGGCGGCAACGCTGCAACACAGCGTTTTCATCGTTGATGGCGTATCTTTTATCCATCCTGACGACTTTCTATATGTACTTATGCGCGGAATAAGCGTGGAAGTAGACAGTCATCTCAGCAGCACCATGCTTGAGGCAAATCTTCTTGCGCCACTTATTATGGAGCTGTCGTCGGTGCCCGGCATGGTAGTTGCCATTGTGGATGCACATGAGGGCTTCACTTGGGTGCAGGGCTTTGGTTATGCCGATACTACGCAGGGTATTCCGGTGGAAGGCGACACTGTCTTCGGGATAGCTTCTGTTTCCAAACCTTTCACTGCTATTGCGGTGATGCAACTTGTAGAAGACGGCATTATAGACCTAGATGTGCCTATTGTAGAATATCTTCCCAATTTTAGCATACAGCCCTCGCCTACTTTAGGCGGCAATTATAGAAATATAACCTCAAGGATGCTGCTTACGCATACATCGGGCCTTCCGGTGCAATTTCATCTTGAAACTATATTTGATTATGATTATTTTTCACTAGATGAACATAGCCCCGAATTTATGAACTTATTTTTAGAAAATTTGGCGCAATATTATATGGAATTTCCCGAAGATGAGGTTTATAGCTATAGCAACAATGGATATGTTTTGCTGGGCATTTTGGTTGCGGCAATGACAGGGGATGACAATTTTTTTGATGATTTTGTGCGCTATACAAACGAGCATATTTTTGCGTCCGCAGGGATGGCTCGCTCCAGCTTTATCCTGGATGACAGCTTGATGCCGCATCTGGCCACACCATATGCAGATGCCAATACGCCTGAAGAGTATATCTTCCCCAATGGCTTGCCAACGGGCTCTATGGTTTCCACGGGCTATGATATGGCGCGCCTTATGCATATATTGCTTAACGATGACGGAGAATTGCTTGCACCCGGCACCATAAGCTTAATGATGCAACCTCACGATTTCGACTTTTCCGACGCAGGCCTCGAATATGGCCTCGGATTTGCACACTTTACAACCGAAAACGGATTTGTGGCTGTTGGCCATAATGGACAATGGCATCATTATAACGCGTATATGCTTTTTGATGTAGATAGCGGCTTGGGCGTTTTTGTTGCAAACAATAGCGTTACCGGCCTAGCGGCTTCAAATATTATGGCTTTTCAGCTATTGCAGGTTGCGGTAATGGAAAAAAGCGAGCAACAGTAACTTTAACATAAGGAGGACGATAAATGAGACGCGAAGATGATTTTCAAGCAAGGCGGGCCCATTTGGCTAATTTGACAGACGAACAGCTAAAAGACCGCTTTTGGGAGCTAACAGGGCAAGTGGTAGACCCCCTGCTTACGCTGGGTTACGAGCATACCACCCCGGCCATAGAACGCAGCGTGCTATTGCGCATGGGCTTTAGCTCTCTTGAGGTGAAGGACATTGTGCAGGGTGCCTTAGAACGCAGCCTTCTGGGCCATGGCGCGGGCAACATTGTGTACAAGCTATCAATGGCAAAAAACATGCCCATCCGCGAAACAGGGCTGGCCTTAGCCGAAGGGAGATATTGGGATGAGGCGGTTGCATTGTTTCCGAAAGGATGATTGCGATGAACAACGAAGAGAAAATTTTGAAAATACTGGAGCAAATACAGGGTGATATCGCTGGTGTGAAGAGTGATGTTGCTGATACTAAAAGCGACGTTGCAGGTACTAAGGGTGATATTGCTGGCATGAAGGGCGATATTGCAGGCCTAACACAAATCGTGGCCAAAATAGAAATAGAGCACGGCCAAAGCATCAAAGCTCTGCTTGATGGATACAAAATGGTCTACGAAATTGCCAGCCAAACCCGCGATGAGGTCTATAGTCTTAAAGGTGATATGAAGGACGTTAAGCTTGATATCTCTGATATTAAGCACGATTTGGCCGAAATGACGAAGGAGGAAGCCATATGAGCATAGAATTTAACCGAAACTTTATGAAATGCCCGTCTTTTAAGGAAGAAATGGCAAAAAGCGACCAGGCCCAAGGCATAGACCCACCGCCTGTAAACAAGGCCGCCATGGGCGGCACACGCATCACCCTACCCGCCTTTGATGGCATCGTTAAAAACGACTCTTATACAAATTTGCTGGATGTTCGTCGCTCTGTGCGGGTATATGACGATGCCACGCCGATGACGGCAGCCCAGCTGGCCTATATGCTTAGCACCGCCTTTTCCATACAAGAATTTCGCGGTGTGGGCAATTACGCCACCCTGCGCCCAGCGCCCAGCGGCGGCGCGCGCCATCCTTTTGAGGTTTACGTATGCGTGCAAAATGTTGAGGGTGTAGAGCCGGGGCTATATCACTATCTACCGGCGGAAAATGTAGGCGAAAAGACAGTAACGATAGAGCGTTTAGGCGATATTGCTGACTATAAGCCAACAATCACCGAGATGGTTGTTGGCCAAAAATGGGCCGAAAACGCATCTTGCTTGATGCTTATCACCTGCGTGCCCTACCGCGCAGAATGGCGTTATCGTGAAAACGCCCACCGGGTTGTGTTGATAGATCTTGGCCATGTAGGCCAAAATGTGATGCTGTCCGCAGCTGCCCTGGGCCTAGGCTCTTGCTGCCTTGCGGCCTATGATAATGCCAAATGCGATGAAGTTATCGGCTTAAACGGCTTTGATGAATATACAGTTTACGGCGTGACGGTTGGTGTGCCAAAATAAGGAGAAAATCATGAAAAAGCTATTGTCAGCAATGTTGACGTTGATGCTGGTCATGGGCATTTTCGCCCCCGTGGCCCTATATGCAAACGATGAGATAATCGTAACAATAGACGGCGTTGCTGTCCAATTTGACACGCCGCCGCAAATTATTGAAGACCGCACAATGGTGCCTATGAGGGCAATTTTTGAGGCATTGGGTGCAACTGTAGAATGGGATGGCGAAACACAGTCTATCACTGCCATCACGGCCCAAGGCGATGAAATCCATTTGATGGTTGGCAGCACGACAATTACTATCAATGGCGTGGCTGATTATATGGAAGTTGCGCCACAGCTTGTTGATGACCGTACGCTGGTTCCTGCGAGGTTTGTAGCACAGGCCATGGGCGCAAATGTAGTCTGGGATAACGATACAAGGACGGTTATCATCACAACTCACCGAGATCGCGTGGCCGGGTCTGTTATATCCGCAGGGTCTACGCAATCCTTTGCAATAGACCAATACGGCACCCTATGGGGCTGGGGCTATTATGACGGCGATAATTATTTCTTCGAATGGCCCATCCCTGTCACCTTTACAGAAAATGTTATCAGTGTTTCTGCCGGCAACGCCCACACGCTTTATCTCACCGAAGACGGCTATCCGTGGTATCTTGGCACCAGCTTTGTTGATCACGACTATGCAAACGAACAGCGTGACGATGATGCGGATTACGATATGGTTGTTGCCATTGCCGCGGGCGGCCACCACGGACTTATGCTATGCGAAAGCGGATTTGTATGGAGCTGGGGAGAAAATGCCTCTGGCCAGCTGGGCATCGGCACAAGGATTAACTATTATGCCAGCCGCCTTGTGGACATACCCGAGCCCGTGGTATATATTGCCGCCGGAGATGACTTTTCCTTTGCCATAACCGAAAGCGGCACATTGTGGGGCTGGGGCGCAAATGGTGTTGGAGAATTGGGTGACACAACAGACACAGACAGGCTAAGTCCCGTTGAAATAAAAGAAAATGTTGCTGCGGTTTCCGCGGGCCATGGCCACACAATGGCGATAACCACAGATGGCACGTTATGGACATGGGGCTTTAATATAGCAGGCCAATTGGGCGATGGCACAACGCGAAACCGCCATATGCCTGTAAGGGTTATGGAAGACGTTGTTGCTGTTTCTGCCGGCATTGCCCATTCCCTTGCCATTACTTCTGATGGCACCTTGTGGGCTTGGGGCAGCAGCTATTGGGGCCAATTGGGTGATGGCACAACAACATCCAGCCCTATCCCTATAGCGATAAAAGAAGATGTGGTTGCAATATCTGCCGGCCATCATCATTCCCTTGCTCTTACCGCCGACGGTACACTATGGGCCTGGGGCCGTAACAATCATGGCCAGCTTGGTGATGATTCTTACAGAGACCGCCATACCCCTACGCTTATTATGGGCGGCATGATGCTACCTTAATATAACTAAATTTGATGCAGGAGGAAAATAATGTCAACAAAAAAGTTGAATCCAGATGAAAGATTAAACATAGAAGAAATTTTGTCAAATTTGCAAAGCTATCGTCCGCGCCGCACAGGCTGGACGTGGCGCAAGCATGAGCCAAACCTAAAGATGGGCGGCTTTACGTACAAAGAAGCAACAAGCCCTCTGAAAGACAGTGTGCCGCTGCTAACGGCCCATAATTTTGGGGATATAGACCCACAGCCGATGCCTGTTATCACAACGGAGATAGCCAGCGGCCGCTTTGAGGACGATATACGCCGTATGCGCATGGCGGCCCATCATGGTGCGGACCATATTATGGTTATCCGTACCGCGGGGCAAAGCCATTTTGAGGGGCTTATTGAGGGCTCGCCTCAAGGCGTTGGCGGTGTGCCGGTAACGCGTAAGCAGGTACGGGCCCAGCGCAAAGCCCTGGACATGATAGAAGACGAAGTTGGCCGCCCTATAAATTTCCATTCGTATGTAAGCGGCGTGGCCGGGCCTGATATTGCCGTGATGTTTGCCGAAGAAGGCGTAAACGGCGTGCATCAGGACCCGCAATACAACGTCATTTACCGCAATATTAACATGGTGCGGTCCTTTGTGGATGCCTGCGAAAGCAAAAAGATTATCCAATGGGCGGGCCAGGCGCAAATTGACGGCGCACACAACGCCAATGCCACCGCCCGGGATGCCTGGAAGGTTATGCCGGAGCTTATGGTGCAGCACGCCATAAATTCCCTGTTTTCTCATAAAGTGGGCATACCCAAGGAAAATATTTGTCTTTCAACGGTGCCACCAACGTCAACCCCTGCGCCAAGCGTATCCATGGACTTGCCTTATGCCGTGGCCCTGCGGGACTTTTTCGAGGGCTATCGTATGCGCGCCCAGATGCACACAAAATACATTGAGGCCAGCACCCGGGAAGCCACTGTCACCCACGTTCTTAACATGTTTATCTCTAAACTTACCAGCGCTGATATACAAAGCACCATCACCCCTGACGAGGGGCGTAATGTGCCTTGGCATATCTACAATATCGAAGCTTGCGACACCGCGAAGCAAACCCTTTTGGCCCTTGACGGCATAAAGGATATGGTGCAGCTGGCCCCAGATGGCCCTCTGCGCGATGCCGCCCGCGAAATTAAAGAGCGTGCCGTGCTTTTTCTTGAAGAAATGATGGAAAAAGGCGGATATTTCGCCTCTGTTGAGGACGGCTTTTTCGTGGACAGCGGCAATTATCCAGAGCGTAACGGCGATGGCATTGCCCGCAAAATTGACGGCGGTGTGTCCGCTGATACCGTTATCAAGCGCGAAGCGGACTATTTCGCACCTGTTACCGCCCATTATGGCTACAACAATGTGGCGCAATATGACGCAAACGCCGCTAACAATCCGGCTAGCATCATAGGCGGCTGTACCTTTGAAGACCCTAATAAAATCATCTTCATTGACGAGCTTGACGATGACAATGTATACGAGCGCATGAAGCCCCTCACCGCCTACCATAGCGGCAAAGTGCTGCGCCCTGAAATGGAATGGATGGCTGATGGCACGGTGCTTGTAAACCTGATGTTTCCGGCCAGTGTGAAGGTGGCGGAAGCCGCGGCCCTTGTGGCGGCAAAACAGATGAACCTTGTTGACGCAGAAGTTATCCATCGCGAGATTTTGCACGGCGCCGAGGGCACCCGCATAGAGCTTAAAGGCAAGCTTAACATCGACATTGATGTGGCCAGCCTTGTCATCCCGCCGGAGCCTGATTTGCTTTCTGATGACGAAATTTTCGCGGCGATAGCTGCAAAGCCCATGACTGTGGTGTGCGGCACCATTGGCCAGGACGAGCACAGCGTGGGCCTTCGCGAAATTATCGACATAAAGCACGGCGGCATTGAAAAATACGGCATCAAGGTGCATTATCTTGGCACATCAGTGCCTGTGGAAAAACTTGTAAACGCAGCGGTAGAGCTTGACGCCCACGCTATCTTAGCCTCCGTCATCATCAGCCACGACGACATACATTACAAAAATATTGCTAACATAGACCAAATTGCCAAAGAAATGGGCGTGCGCGACAAGCTTATTTTTGCGGCAGGGGGCACGCAAATAACCCCGGATATCGCCACAGAACACGGCGCGGATGCGGGCTTTGGGCGCGGCACGAAAGGCAAGCATGTGGCCTCTTTCCTTGTGAAGGCCAGAGATGGGAAATAGCAATATGATTGAAACCAAAAGATTACACCTGCGCTTGCTTAACGCCCATCAGCTGCACCTTTGGGCCACAAATCTGCCAGCCTTAGAGCTTGAATTGTCCTGCGTTTGCCAATCCGACTTTCTGGAAGGCGAATTTGCCGACATTATAAAAATACAGGCCGAAAAGGTGGCTGGTGGCGCAGATGCTCTGTTTAACAGCTTTTGGATGATAATTCGCAAAGAAGACGCATCTGCCATAGGTTCTATGGCCTTTAAGGGCCCGCCTAATGCCGATAACGAGGTTGAAATTGGCTATGGGCTGTACGAAGTATACCAAGGCCACGGCTACGCAACCGAGGCCGTGCAAGCCTTATGCAGCTGGGCATTGCAACAAAATGTCGCCAAAAATGTGATAGCAGAAACAGAGCCGGGCAATACCAAATCGGAGCATGTTTTGCAGCGTTGCGGCTTTGTGAAGTACAAGGAAGATGAAAACGCCAATACCTGGTGGAAACTGCACTTGTAGGGGCGAACTGCGTTCGCCCGTTGAAAGGAGAATGCACAAATGGCAAAAGACCAAGTTTATGAAGCATTGCAAAAGTCCGAAGAAATGATGGACGCCAAGGGCATTATGGCCGCCACAGGCTTAGAGCGCGCCGAGGTTGATAAGGCCATCAAGGCCCTGCGCAAAGAAGAAAAGGTAGATTCGCCAAAGCGTTGCTTTTACGCTGCTGTGAAATAGCGTATGATTAGACATTTGGTTGAAGTAACTGTACAAAACGCCACCGCCCAGCAGTTTTATGATTTTATGATTGCCCCCACCAGCGCACGATACAGGGCCTGGTGGCCAGGCGAACATCTAGAATTTTACATCGTAAAACACGGCACAAAAAGCCATCTGGGCGATGTGGTGTTTATGGACGAATATCTTGGCGGCAAAGGCCGCCGTCTGACGGGCTATGCCGTTGTGGTTAAGGCAAAACGCCCCAACCATATAGTTTGGCAGATGAAAAAGGCAGGCCTGCGCTTGCCAATTTTCGTCAGTTTACGTTTAAAAGACACGCCGGGCGGCCTTATTGTAGCCCATGAGGTGCGCATCGGCTATCGCGGCCTTGGCAAAGCCCTCGACCCACTAATTAAGCTATATTTCAACAAGCCTTACCGGCAAGCCCTTGAAACCCATTGCAAAATAGAATGGCCAAAGCTGGCGCAATACCTTGCAAAGGAGTAAATCTCATGAAAGTTGACATCCTCGTGGCTGAAATAGGCTCTACCACTACAATTGTAAACGCATTTAATGTTGCAGACGACAACGCTTCCTTTATCGGCGGCGGTGCTGCACCCACCAGTGTCTTGCAAGGCGATGTGCAAATAGGCCTTACCGCCGCTGTGGCGGATTTATCCCGCTGCTTGTCTGTCGACAATGTGGATCATAACCACTTCCTCGCCACATCCAGCGCAGCCGGCGGCCTGCGCATGACAATCCACGGCCTTATTTACGACATGACGGTGAAGGCCGGCAAAGAAGCCGCCTTGGGTGCCGGTGCCAACATACATCTGGCCACAGCGGGCAAGCTTACAGCCCAGGATTTGACAGAGATTGACGCAGTTGCCCCAAACCTAATTTTGCTGGCCGGCGGCACGGATTACGGCGACAGAGAAACCGCCCTAAACAATGCCGACATGCTTTGCCGCCTTGAAAGCAAGGCCCCTGTAATATATTGCGGCAATGTGCAAAACCAGCCCGCTATCAAGCTGATGTTTACAAAAGCCGGACGACAGCTATACATCACGGAAAATGTCTATCCCCGCTTGGATGAGCTTAATATCGAGCCCGTCCGCGCCCTGATACACCGCGCTTTTGAGGACCATATCACCGAAGCCCCGGGCATGGCGGGCATCCGTGACACCGTGGGCGGCACCATCATGCCCACGCCGGGGGCCGTTATGGCCGCCGCGCGCCTGTTGCACGAAGAAATTGGAGACCTGCTGGTGGTTGACGTGGGCGGTGCCACAACGGATGTACATTCTGTCACGGAAGGCAGCGAGGAAATTGCCATGCTGCAAATTTCGCCGGAGCCTATGGCAAAGCGCACCGTAGAAGGCGATCTTGGCATGTACGTAAACGCCCGAAACCTGGCCGAAATGGTGGGTTTGGACAAACTTTCAGCAGAAATTGGCATGGACGCGCTGCCAATTTTTGACAACTATCTGCCTGTGCCGCAAAGTGAGGAGCAACTTGCCCTAACCACCCGCCTGGCCTACCACGCGGCATCAATAGCCATTATCCGCCATTGCGGCACCCTTCGGCACACCTACGGGGCATCAGGCCGCCAAACCCACGCCGTGGGCAAGGATTTAACAGCCGTGCGGCACCTGGTTGCCACAGGCGGTGCCCTAACGCGGCTGCCGGGCCGCCGTGATGTGCTGCAATCTCTCTGCAATCTAAACGCCAGCGGCGCCATGCTTTACCCAAAACCGGGCAGCATAGGCATCTTAGAAGACAGTCGCTACATAATGGCATCCATCGGCGTACTGTCGCGGGATTTTCCTGATGTAGCAAAAGCCTTGCTGCGCAAATATGTAAACAAGGAAGGTTAACCATGAGGAAATTTTTGCTGATAATAACCGCTTTGACAATTCTCTTTTTGGCCGTAGCCTGCACTCAAGAATCAGCCGTCCCTGCGGAGGTGCCCCCTCAAATTGAGGAAATCCTAGAAGAAGTGGTTGAAGTGCCTCTGCTCGAAGAGGATGAAATGCAAATTGAAGAAATCTCAACAAACCTTCCCAATGTCTTCGCTCAACCTTACATAAGCGTTTTTGGCCGCCAAGCCGCTGAGGACTTCCTCGCCCAATTTCTAAGCATTTTTAGCTTTAGCGACGATGCGGACGCTGGCGCGCTTATCACCATAGATTGGTATCAACACGTTTTTCTTAACCGCGCCGGAGACATAATAGAAATAGGCGACATACCGTTTTTGTGGACGGATGGCCGCGCAACCAGGTTTCAGCTATATAGCTTCGATGATAGCGGCATCCCCTATATAATTATCTGGTCTCATCCTTTTAACCACGGCGGCTTTGGCGCAACGCTTCACCAATTTATTGATGGAGAATTTGTGCCCATATACACCTTCGGTGATTGGTTTAACTTTTTCCATGACAAGCATGGCCGCATAATTGTGAGCTTTAGTGATGATTATACCGGCGTGCATGGAGATTATTATATGGACATAGAAGATGGCGACGTGACTTTTGAGCCGCTTCCTATCGGTGCCGACATTGCCATTGCGCCCATCCTGCCATTAAGCGATTTGGAAGATGAAATTACTGCATCAATTATGGAAAGACTGGGTTTGATACAACCGGAAAGCAGCCTTGGCCGCCAAGCCGCCGAAAATTTTGTGTACGACCTGACAAGGGCATTTGACGTCGGTTGGGACTTTGACGCGAGAGTTCGCTTTGGCCTTGACGACTATTTCCTTATGGAGATATTTGGCTGGCATGACGCGCAAGGCCGCTTTCCTCACACTTTCGGCTTTATCCCGGAAGGCTTCGCCTTTGGAGACCGCGCAACCCCTTTCGCAATTGTAATTGACAGTTTTGAGATTGTGATGTATGATTTAGATGGCAGCGGTATTCTTGATATATTGGTCCACTATAGCCATGAATATTGGCCGTCTGTTAATATGCTGTATAGATTTATGGACGGTGCTTATGTGCCGATTCTTAGCTCCAGGTTTCCCCTTAATTTTTTCCATGATGAGCAGGGACGCATCGTGCTGTTTTTCAACTACTCATTAGGCCCAGGTGCTGCAAGTGCCCATGGATACTATTATATGGACTTTGCAGACGATGGCCCGGCCGTTGAAGTTATCATAAATTCAGGCATTGATTTTGCGGCATGGCTTGAGCATCATGAGGCTACACAATTTTTGGACGAATTTTATGTCTTCGGCACGGATATTGCAATCACGCGTATACCGCGGTTATACGATGCCGAAGCTGAAATAATAACATCAGTAAATGAAAGGCTAGGTGTAACACAATGAATCCGAAATTAATTGTAGATTTAAAAAAGCTGGCCCATAACGGGCAATTTTTAGCAGATTTATGCGCAAAGCATAACATATCTGTTGCGGCGGTAACGAAGGTTTTTTGCGCGGACGGCCGCATGGTGGAAGCATTGGCAGCCTTGCCCATCAGCTTCATGGCCGACAGCCGCATTGAAAACATCGCTTCCTACCCTGCCGGCATTTCGCAAAAAACCATGCTTTTGCGCTTGCCCCAGCCATCTTTGGCCCATGAGGTTGTCGCAAGCTGCGATATCTCGCTAAATTCTGAGATGATAACGCTGCAAAAGCTGGCGCGGGCTGCCAAGGCGAAGGGCAAAACCCACGGCATCATCCTGATGGTAGACCTTGGAGACCTTCGCGAAGGCATCTTCCACGATGCCGCCGATAAAATTTATGAGGCTGTGGAATTTGTGCTGTCCCAAGAAAGCCTCACCCTGGAAGGCTTTGGCACAAACCTAACATGCTATGGCGCAGTTTTACCAACTGTTAATAATTTGACAATGTTATCAGATTTGTGTTATGATATTTCCAGCAAATATGATATTGAGATACCAATAATTTCCGGCGGCAATTCCAGCAGCCTTTATCTGCTGGAAAAGGGCGAAATGCCACCCGCCATCAACAATTTGCGCCTTGGCGAAGCCATTGCCTGCGGCAAAGAAACGGCCTTTGGCCAGCCTTTTGTCGGCCTTGAAACCGATGTGATTGTGCTTGAAGCCGAAATTATCGAAATTGCGGATAAACCAAGCCATCCTCAGGGGGAAATAAATATCAACGCCTTTGGCGAAAAGATGACCTTTGAGGACAAGGGCATACGCAAGCGCGCCATTTTGGCCGTTGGGCGGCAGGATGTGGATTGCGGCGGGTTGACGCCGCTGACGAAAGGCGTAGAAATTGTAGGTGCCAGCAGCGACCATCTCATCGTGGACATCACCGACGCATCACCCCTCGCCATAGGCGATTGCCTTCAATTTTCCCTGTCCTACGGCGCAATTCTAGCAGGCTTTACCAGCAAATACGTAACAAAAACCTATAAAGGATAATTACGCAAATGTTTCTTGCATATCAAAACTTGGTGATACGCAATGCCACGGAAGGCGATGCCCAGCAGCTTTGCACATGGTGGAATGACGGCAAAATTATGGCCCATGCAGGATATTATAACGGCCTCGGCATTACTACGGAGCAAGCCGCAAAAAGTTTTGCCGAGGATGATGAAAAGAGCCGCCGCCATGTTATAGAATATGACGACAAGCCCATAGGAGAGATGAATTACCGCACCCCCGAAGATAAAGTGGCAAGAATTGGCATAAAAATATGCGATTTTGCCGTGCAGGAAAAAGGGCTTGGCACAATCCTGCTAACAATCTTCATTGACGCCCTCTTTAGCCATTATGGCTACGAAAAAAACCGGGACAGCCCCAGTCTTCCGTACATTACGAAATGACCAAAACTGATTGGACAAATTCGGCAATAATCAAACTAAAATATAGAAAGGATTGACAAAACAATGAAAGTAGGAACCGTAAAGGAAATTAAGAAGAATGAAAACCGCGTAGGCCTTACGCCCAGCAATGTGAAGGACTATGTGGCCAATGGCCATGAGGTTTTCGTACAGGCCGGCGCAGGCCTTGGGTCTTATCTGACAGATGAGGAATATGTGGCCGCCGGTGCCACCATCTTGCCCACAGCTGCCGATGTATGGGGCACCGCCGACATGATTGTGAAGGTAAAAGAGCCCTTAGCTGATGAATACGACCTTATGCGCGAAGGCCAAATTATCTATACATATCTGCATTTGGCCGCAGACCGCCCGCTAACAGAAGCCCTGATGGCTAAAAAGACCAAAGCCGTAGCCTATGAAACCATCTACGACAAAAACGGCGGCTTGCCGCTGCTAAAGCCAATGAGCGAAGTTGCCGGCAAACTTTCCGTACAAGCCGGTGCCCGCGCCCTTGAAAAAATTATGGGCGGCCGCGGCGTGTTGCTGGGCGGCGTGCCCGGCGTATCCAAAGGCAAAGTTGTTATCATTGGCGGCGGCGTGGTTGGCACATCCGCAATGAAAATTGCCCTCGGCATGGGTGCTGACGTAACCATCCTTGACAGAAGCTTCGACCGCCTAACTTATCTGGATGACATCTACGCAAGCCAGGGCCTAAAAACCTTATATTCAACCGCTTACAACATCGAAGAATCCATTAAAGATGCAGACCTCGTTATCGGCGCCGTCCTCATCCCGGGTGCTGCTGCACCAAAGCTTGTAAAGCGCGAGCATCTGAAGATGTTGTAGCCGGGCAGCGTTATCGTTGACGTGGCTGTGGACCAAGGCGGTTGCTTTGAAACCACAAAGGTTACATACCACGACGACCCTGTTTTCGTGGTTGACGGCGTTGTGCATTATTGCGTGGCCAACATGCCGGGTGCCGTAAGCTCTACATCCACCTTCGCCCTAACAAACGCCACCCTCTCCTATGGCCTGAAAATTGCAAACATGGGCCTAGAAGCTGCCGTAAAATCTGACGATTGCCTGCTTCCAGGCGTAAATTGCTACGGCGGCAAACTAACCTGCAAAGAAGTTGCAGATTTCTTTGAAATGGAATATACCGATTTGCGCACCATGCTATAAAATTGCAAACATATCAAAAAAAGTCCACCTATCACAGGTGGACTTTTTTGATTTATAGCAATTCCCTTAAAAAATTAGCTTGACAAAAATAGAAATACGTAATACTATTAGTGTATTGGAGTATATCAATAGTTGTTTTTGGATAATACTCCAAGAAAAAATAAAATCAAAAGGAGAGATTAAAATGTGTACATCAAAACAAAAGAGAAGTGGGTTTGCAATGCGGTTTTTCATGGTTTTGTTTGCCTTCATTCTGGCACAGACAATTTTTGCCCAAAGCCTTTTGGCTACAGAGCAAGAAGAAAGTTATGCTACATATGGTCATGAATATCTTCTTCAAGAACAACCAGAAGAATGGCTGGTATCTGAGGAACCCTCTTACAACCTAGACGAAATTCCTCATTACACCACAGATGAAATAATGGCCATGATGTCAACATCCATCCAGCCTCTTAACAGCCAAATTATTATTACAGAATTTGGCCGGACATTTCTCGTGCTTTGGCAAAGCGATTGGTATGGCGCTATTGACAACCTGCCATGGATAGATGCCATATTATTTATGGATATAGGCTTCCTTCCTGTGCCAAACCTAACGCTGCACGATGGAATTACCATACCTTCAGGCCATCATATAACAATTGTTGGCAATGGCGGTAGCATTACGTTGCCACAACAGCTTCCATCTGAAGCTTTATTCACATTAGAGCATTATGCCAGCCTTACCATAACGGATCTTACCATAATAGGTCCTAGTTTTTGGAATGCTAATACTGCCTTTTATTTGCAGGATGGCAGCATGGCTGAAATCTCTAATGTACGTGTAGACGGGGTTGAAACAGGCGTTGTGTTGGGCAGTCAGTGGTCATGGGGACATCCTCAGGCAGAATTTGTGATGACAAACAACAGCCTGATAAGCAATGTTTCCAATGTTGTACGAAATAACGGCGTATTTGTTATGTATGACAGCAGATTGATAGGAAATCATTGGGTTGACCTTGGCGGACACCATTCTCTGTTCTTCCTTAACCATGGGTCTATTATTGACGGCCACGTAGTCGTAAACCAAGGCCCAAGCGGTGTATTTTTTAATGGCGGGGAATTAACCCACAGAACGCTGCACATAAATGCACATGATCAGATATCTATCAACAATCCATGGATTGTTCAGCGTCAGCACCCTAGGCTTCAAGATTTTATGAACTTTCCCCAACATTTTATAGATGTTGATTTTGTGATAGAAGGATGGGGAACTGTTTATATACAAGGCTATATTAACGGCCATGTAGATGTACATGGCGGAAATGTTATTTTTGAGGGAAATCACCTTTTAGGAGCATCTGTGCATCACGTGTCAATATTCTACAATCATGGCAATGTAAGCATGGCTAATATATATGGAGGCATTTTTCATAATTACGGATCTACTATTAATGCCTTCTTAAACGGCGGCTTTTTCAGAAATCAAGGTTTTGTTGGCCACATGGTTAATATTCATGATGGCGTCTTCTATAATTATGGCCACATTGCTGGCCCTATTGAAATATGGCATGGATCACTTTACCACAATGGGGGCGAAATAAACAATTGGTCATGGTGGAGCGGTCAGCCTGCTTCTATCACAATTCATCACGGCGGCGAGGCTTTCATAAGCGCACCTATCAATTATAACCATTCCGGCCAGCCGGTTGTTTTAATTAATGGCGGCAGGCTGCATCTTTTGGACGGTGGGTCTATTAATGCCTGGGACGGAACGGCAATAGCCATGTCTACAAGCATGTTGGGCGAGCTAATAATGCAAGGCGGAACATTTTTTGGCCGATTAATTTTTGTATAGCTTCATGCATCAACTGCCGGTGTTGATGCTGTATGGCAATTTATAGCTTTTTAACTTAAAAAAATCGCCATGGAAGATGCTTCCATGGCGATTTTGCAGGTTATTGCGATTGTCTTAACGGGCTGATAAAAATTTGGTCTAGGGTAAAGCCTGTTTTGCGGCGTATTACGTCCTCAATTTGGGCAATTTCTTGGTCTGTTAGCTGTGGGGTGTCCACTACAACGTCTACAGAATTGTCGCCTATGCGCACATACACTTCTGTAAAGCCTTTGGCCTCTATCAGGGCCTCGGCGGCTGTTTCGCGCTCTATACGGGTCTGAATTTCCAAAAGCTGCTCTGCTGTTACTGCCCTTTGCTCTTGGGCAATATTTGTGTTGTTTATCATCTCTGTCAGAGATTCCATCTGGCTAGAGCGAGCTTGCTCTCTGTTTAGCTTGGCTTGTATGAAGAAAGATGTGTCGTTTGCGCTGTTAACAAATACGGCTGCGCCGGCTTCGGTTGCCATTTGCATGGTGGCAATGGCGGGGTCGTGGGTAAAATCTAGGTTGCCGGCTTCATCCAGGGTGGTGTTTACCACAGCCACCTCTTGTCCCAGGGTGTCATCCATTATAAGCGCCATAATTTCGTCGGTGCCTGTTAGGGCAAAATTTCCTTCAACGGCGCTTGTATTATCCATAAAATTAAGATATCCCGCCACGGCTATCATCACCACCAGGGCAGATATAATTACATGGTTTCTTTTAACGGTGAAATTGGGCTTTCTCCTATTTAGCATAATATTCCTCCTTAAATATTCATCGCATTTCTAAAACTTGGATTCTGTGGGGTGCAACACCTAGCACGGCCTGGGCGGCTCGCGTTAGCGCGTCCACAACGGCGATGTCTCCGGCGCCTTGGGCCACAATGATGATGCCCTCTATATCGGGGCTTATCTCTTGTAGCATAAGGGGGGCCTCGCTGCCATCGCTTCGCCTTACCATCACATATGTAATGGAAGAATTTACCGAATGTATGCTTCGCACCCCTCCTTCGCCGTCATCTTCCGTGGTGGCGGCTACATTTTCTTGGCTATTTTGGGCAAAGACGTTGGTGCTGTTACCTACCGTCAGCATTACGCGCACATTGCCTGCGCCCGCCACAAGGCTTAAAATTTCTTCAAGCTGCTGTGTTAGGTATGACGAAAAAGTTGCTGCTTCTGCTAATGGGCTTGCCTCTTCGGCATGTGCAATATCAAAGCTTTGCATCGGCAGGCTTTCGCTGGCCAAAGGCATTATATTGATGCCGCCGCCTGTGCTTGCAAGATATGCACTTGCAACAAGCAAAATAACACCAACCACAAGCATTAGCACAAGACTTTGTACACCTTTTTTGCCCTTTTTCTCGAAAAAGTTTTTTAAAAATTCTGGCATATTGTCACCTCTTTAGTGTCTATGAAATCTCGAAATGTACATACTACTGCTTAATTATATATATATTGTCCTCTGACAGGTTATAGAAGTCCGAGATTATATTTTTGAGGGAGATAATTCGGGGAGATTCTGCAATTTCGGCCTGGGTTGCTTCGCCACGGGTGTTTATGCCAATGCCAATGCGCACGGGGTCTATGCGGATAAAGCTTGGGGGCATCTCGTCCTCACTTATGGTGACATACATCGAAAGTATTTCGCCGAAGCTGTCCTGGGTGTCAATGGAAAATTCTGCATGATGCAGGGTGAAGCCGTGGTTTTCAACAATGCGCGTCAATTGCTCTGTTAGAGATTGGGTATATGTAGCCAAAATTGCATCAATTTGCGCCTGGCCCGCGTCATCAATGCGCTGAGCCATCACTGCCCTGTCGTATTGCAGCGCGGCATCTGAAAAAAAGTCCCCACTGCCGCCGCCAATGGTAGTGATAATGCCCACCAAGGGCGTCGTTATCACAAAAATTAAGATAATGCCCAGCACAAGGTTGATATAAGGCTCGTATTTATTGCTGGGCAATATTATGTTGATAAAGCTTGTGAAGATGAGAAAAACAGCTAGGTTTCGTATGTATTCGGATATCATTTGCATGGGATGGTCTCCTTTTAAAACGAAAACGACGCCAAAGTAATAAGCACAATAAAAATAAACAAAAACGCCGCCAGCACACATACACCCAGCACCAGCGCGGCATAGCCGCCCATAACGTCGATGGCTTCGATGATGCGCTCGTCACAAATTGGGGCCAAAAGCGCCGCAGAAAGCTTGTATACCGCCACAAAAGCCGCAATTTGTATAATTGGCACGATGCTTATGCCGACAACGGCCACCAACAGCGCCGAGGAAACCGCGCCGCGCAAGGCGGTAGAATAATATAGCGCAGTGTCAATGGCACCTGACAGAGCCTGCCCAACAACGGGCACCGCCGAAACCGCCGTCCGCGTGCCCCTGATAGCAATGCTGTTGATTATTGGCGTGGCGATGCGCTGAAAGCTAAGTACCGCCACAAAAATAACCGCGATGGACTTTAGGCCAAAGCTAATACCCTTTTGCATTATCTCAGAAAGTTTGTCCAGGGTCTCTTTTTCGGACAGATAGCTGACAAGCGAAACTGTGGCGGCGAAAATAAGGATGGGCACCATCAGCCTGTCGATAAAAACCGTGAGGAAAGTAGCGGCAAACAGTAAAATGGGCGCGAAAGCCCCCGCCGAGGCAACATAGCCCCCGGAAGCCACAAGGCCGATGATAATGGGCGTGCTGCCCATCAATAGCGTAATAATATTGCCCACCATATCCGTCATTATGTGCAACGCCACCGAAAAAGTTTGGAAAAGCAACACCATTATAAGCACATAGCATATATAAAAGCCCAGCTTGCTTATGCCGCTGTTTTGGAAGGAAGCTGTCATGGCCTTAAAAAATGCCGAAAGCACAGCAATTATCAGCATATGGCGCAGAAGATAAAACAGGGACGACACTTCCGTGAAAAGCCCCGTCAATATCCAGTTGAAGATGTTTCCCATGGAAAGGTCAAGCTCGCCACGCAGGGCGGCTAAGGCAATTTCTGTAAGGGTGACGGCCTCGCCGGGGAAGCTGTGGCTTATTATAAGGTCTATTTCATTAAGGCCAAGGCCGTGAAGCTGCTCGTATAAAGGATCCATTTTGCACCATCTTTCTTTTGTGAATTAGCAGGGACGAAGGTACGCAGAGTGTCGGAAATATCGACTGCAAATATGCGTTTTCGTTAGTGGGAACAGGCCCTAGCGTTGCTGGATTGCTTCGGCCTTGTGCTGTGCTGACTTTTCAACTATCTTTGGCCTCGCAATGACGATTGAACTGTCACGGACTTCCGGTAACAACGTAATGCCTAGCTGTCATTAGGCCTACAACAAAACCACCCACCCACTTGTAGGGGCGGCTTATAGCCGCCCGTTTATCCTACAGACGTACCACCTTTTCAATGTATTATGTCACTGCATATGCGGGCGGCTACAAGCCGCCCCTACGCATATGTACTACACGGCGCACTGTAAAGCAAAACCTTAATACTAATGTAGGGGCGGCTTACAGCCGCCCGCTTATTGAAAGACATCTATACGCTACGACATTCGCGGCATTTCATTAACGGGCGGCTACAAGCCGCCCCTACGGATGGCTGCGGGCCACAAATTCTACGGAATTATCATCACAACCTGCTCTACCAGCGAAATGATAACCGGGGCCGCAACCCCCATAATAAGCACTTTACCCGCCAGGGCCACTTTAGCCGCTATGGCCCCCTCGCCCGCATCCTGGCAAATTTGCGCGGCAAATTCCGCGATATAGGCAATGCCGATAATTCTCACCACAACCATTATGTATTCCTGCCCGCTGGATAGGTAGGTCGTTATGATGTCTATCAGGGACACGAGGCCGGCCAACTGGGGCACGATAAGCAAAAAAATTAACAAAGCCACGGCCAGGCTTACTAGGATGGCAAACAGCGGCGTGTCGCGCTTTAGCATCATCGCCAGCACCATGCCAATTATCCCAACGGCCGCAATTTGGAAGATGTCCACGCCGCCACCCCCTTAAAGCTGAAAGAGGTTTTGCACAGCCCCAAAAAAGTCGCTGATATAGCCAATTATCCAAAAAAGCACGACGATAAGCCCCGCCAGTGTTGTGATGGTGGCTTGGTCGTCACGGCCGGCGCCTTTTAGCACCTGGTTTAGCACCGCCACCAAAATGCCCACCGCCGCTATTTGAAATACAACAGTAATATCCATAATTTTCCTCCTGTGTATATTTTCATAACAAAACCACCGTTATCAGTACGCCGCCCAATATGCCCAGCCGCCTGTACATCTTGCCTTCTTTCGCGTTTTGGTCGTTTACACGGGCCAAAATATCATCAATGGCAATTATCGCCATGTCAATTGCCTTTATCTGCACTTCCGAATCTATGCTGCCAAGAGATTTTCCAAGGTTGCAAACAACTTGCAAATCTTCTTTAGCCAGATGGTTGTTTTTAAGCTCTTTTAGGCCTACATTCCATGCGTCATCCAAACTAATTTTCTCCTCAACTCTTCGCGAAAGTGACATATAGAAATCTGCAAGGCTATCCCCTGCCCTTTGCGATACATTTGCAAAGGCCTGCGGCAAGGCGTATGCCGCAAATTCTATTTCAGACTTTAATAACAAAAGCGATTGTTTAAATTCTGCCAGATGCCTTGCGCGCACAACGCCCCTGTAGCCCATATAAAGCCCCAAAAGCCCACAAGATGCGCATATCAATATGCCGCCCAAAATTCTAATCATCATGGCAAATTTGCACCCCTCTTTCGTTGTAAATACCGCAGACACTGCCTACTTTGGGCTTGTCCGTCAGGAAAATATATCTCTCGAAAATACTATTCGTAAAAAGCGGTGTCAGCGTGGGGCGGCGGCGCAAATCTGTCATATTTTTGCCATGGACGGTGCAAATAACCGCCACGCCGCAGCTTGCCATGTTTTCGATGGCCGCCACATCCTCAATGCTGCCAATTTCATCCACCGCAACCACCTGCGGTGACAGCGCGCGCAACGCCAGCATCATCCCCACCGCCTTGGGCGCGGCATCCAGCACATCCGTCCTTGGCCCAAGGTTGTTTTGCGGCACGCCCATATGGCACCCGCCTATCTCGCTGCGCTCGTCCACCACGGCCACATTGTGGCCCCTAAGAGACAGTTGCCGCACCACATCCCGCAGCAGCGTGGTTTTGCCGCACCCCGGCGGCGACACAATGATGGTGTTGCGCACATAGTCACCGCAAATTGCGGACAAAACCGCATCCGCCGCGCCAATAACCTCTCGCGCAACCCTGATGGTAAGGCCGCTGATGTGCTTTATGGTCTTGATGCGGCCTTCTTCCACCGTCACCCTGCCCGCGATGCCCACCCTATGGCCCCCTGCAATGGTGATAAAGCCGTTTTTTATCTCAGCATCATATGCGTAAAGAGAATGATTGGACAGCTTGGCCAACATGGCGGCGATGTGAGCCGCCGTGGGCCGAAAGGCGGCCCTTTGCCCAAGAAAAAACTCGCCCATGTCATTGCGGGCGACAAGGGGCTGGCCCTGCCTTATGCGTATCTCGCAGGCCCAGGCTAAAAGGCCGGCATCACAGCACGCGAAAGCCTCTTTAAGCTCGTCCGTTGTGTTTTCAATTAAAATGGATTGTATGTTCATCCCATTCATCCTTTGCGTGAAATTGAAGAAATTAGCATCCTATGCACACCATACCATGGATTGCTTCGACCTTGAACTGTTTTGGAAGTCCGCAATAGTTCAAATGTCATTGCGAGGCCAGCGGTAGTCGAATTATGATACAGTACAAGGCCGAAGCAATCCAGTTGGCCGATGTGTATGGATTTTGATGTTGATGTAGGCTGGATTGCTTCGACCTTGAACTGTATTGGTTTTTTGACCCGACGTTGGCCTCGCAATCGTCAATACAGTTGAACGGTTACGTTGTTGTCGGAAGTCCGCGATAGTTCAATTGTCATTGCGAGGCCAACAGCAGTTGAATTATGATACAGCACAAGGCCGAAGCAATCCAGCTAACCAATTCTTGGTTTGTGTTATGCGCCGCTATAGCAATTTTAAAGTTAAATTGCTATACATTCCCATACGCCTGTCCATAAAATCACTTTCTACACCCTATGTGCTGCACTGGCAAAATATTACTATATTTCAAATTTGTTTCGTGGATTGTCTTTTGAGGCAAACTCTGGTATAATTACTAGATATGTGTACTTTCACAAGGTAATTTAGGAGGACAATATATGAAGAAAAAAATGTACATCTTGGGCATTGGCCTGGCATTTTTGGCAGGCGGCCTGATATTTGGCGGCAACCCCCTTAGCGCAAACCCCGGCGGCACAGAAGACCCTTTGGTAACCCAAAGCTACGTAGACATGCGCATTAATCAGCTTTTGCAACAGGGCGTTGGACAGCAGGTTAACACAGATGCCATAATCAATGAAATTCTAAATGATATTACGGGCTTTTTCGGGAACGAAATGTCCTTTTCTCCCGTCCATGTAAATGCGGGGCAAATTGTCCTTGCGGGGGAAGGCACCGAGGTTATTTTACGCAGCGGTACGGCCACGGCCCATGTGCCCGGGCCCGACGGCATTGTAAACGCAAGCGCCGGCCTGGATTTGGACCATGGCCACCCCATTTCCCGCAACCATTTGATGATAATTCCCCGGGAAGATGGCCGCGGCATACGGGCTACGACGGATGCGTGGTTTATAATACGTGGAAACTTTACGATAGTGACACAATAGACCTGTTCGGAAACTGCTTCACACAATTTCTTCTGGCACACGCTTCTCGCAATTTTTGCCCAAAAACGGGGCAAAAACCGCTGCCAGCTATCATGCCAAGAAATTGGTTCAGCAAGGTTTCCGAACAGGTCTAATAGCTAAACCAAGGAGATGAATTATGAAAAGAAGATTGTTTAAGGGCGCACTGGCCGCCGTTTTGGCCGCCGGCTTCGCCCTCTCGCCCATACATATAACAGAATTACAGGCAGCACCCACCGTGTTTCACGAAAGGCTTCAAACCCAGGCAATAACATTGGATACATATTTGCATAGGGTATTGCGCATGACATCTTCCGGGGTGGTGGATATTTCCGTGCTGGAAATGCCCCTGGACAACCCTCTTTTGGATGTGTCCGTCTTTAATTCTAATGAAGAATTTGGCCTGCGCCAGCCTACAACAACGCTACTTGGCGATAATGGCGCGATTGCCGGCATAAATGGCGACTTTTTCGGCCTTTCCGGCAGACATTCCGTGTCCTTGGGCCTTGAGATGATAGGCGGCCAAATGTCCATACAGGGCGGCGTAAACCGCTATGGCAACAATTCTGCATCTCTTTTGATGGGCGATGCCGGCGCATTTATAGATTATGTGCGCCCCAATGTAAATCTTCATCTTAACGGCGAAAACATTTTCAGCGTAGGCCTTGTTAACATGGTGACAAACCTGGCTTGGCCTTCCTTCCTTACATATGGATACATCACATCCACGGCCAGCATTGACGCCCGCCTTGGGCGCAGCTACAAGCTGCTGGTAGAAGATGGCAGGATAACCGCCATCACCCATTACACCGTCAATGTGCCCCAAAACGGTTTTGTTGTCATCATGAATACCGAGACATTTTACGAAAATGAAGACTTGTTTTACCGCGGCCAGGCGGCAGAAATGATTGTTACCGCCAATGTTAACCTAGCCGCCATTGATATGGCCATTTCGGGCACAAACCGCATCTTAAACAACGGCCAGGTTACAGATGCCGCCCAAGCCGTCCGTGAAAGACAGCCCCGCACCCTTCTGGGCCTTAATGAAGCCCGCGACCGCCTTATTTTAATGACAATTGACGGCCGAGGCCGCTCTATCGGCGCTTCCCTGCCCGAGGCTGCTACATATATGCGCCAATTTGGTGCCCATTACGCCATAAACCTTGATGGCGGCGGCTCTACCACCATGGCGGCTACGGTGCCGGGGGGCACCCTTTCCCTGGTTAACACCCCGTCGGATGGGTCGCAGCGCGCTGTTATCAACGCCATCGGCCTTGTTAACAATTCTGTCATGGGGCCCGTAACATCCCTGCGCATAAATGTGCCGCAAAATATTGCAGTAGGCATGACAACACCCCTGCAAGTCTTTGGCTATGACGACTTTCTAAACCGCGTCACAATGCCTCTTAATGAGCTTGCTTTCACCATCGCCAACGGCAGCATTGTAGACGGCAGCATTATCCCGCAAAATGCCGGAGAGGTTATAATTACCGCCTCTCATGGGGAAAACTATATACAACAGCAATTTAATGCCATACAGGTTGCGGAAATTGTGCCATCGGTGCAGACGCTTACAGAAACTGCCAGCGTCACCTTCCGCGGCTATGATAATTTGGGGCATTCTGTGCAGCTAAGTGCGGCGCAGCTTTCTTTTGAAGTGTTCCCTCAATCATTAGGCACTTTTGCAGCTGGACAATTTACATCGGCGGGACCCGGCATTGGCTGGGCAAGGGCATTTACGCCAACGGCCTCGGTCTTTATCCCCATCAATGTCTACCGCGAAAGCCGCCAGATAAACGCCTTGGAAAACGCGCGCATCGCTTACACTTTTGCCCAAAGCGACAATTTGCAGTCTGCTCATATGGACCTGCTGGACCCGCCCCATTTAAACGCCGTGGGCTATCGCCTTACCGTGTATGGCAATAATAGCGGACATGCCCTGTTAGGCAGGGTTTTGGATAACGAGGGCCTTGCCCATTATATTGAATTTTCAGACAATATCAATTTCACCGGAAATCGTAATCTAACGGCCCAAGTGCCAGCCGAGGCCGCGCACCCCGTGCGACTTTTGCGCCTTTATGTTGTGTCAGAAACCGAAGAAGAAAGCGCGGCATACGAGCTTGCTATCAGCAATTTGCGCGTATATGAGCTGATGGAAGGCGAGCCTGCAACAACGCCCGCCAGCACAATTGCCAGAGACCCGCTGCATCCGCAAACCCTGGCAGAGCGCACGCCATACGGCCATGACATAACCTTCATGGGCCCGATGGCCTTTACGGGAGACCGCACGCCATATTTCTGGGAAACCAACCGTAACGCCGCAATTGCCGGGCTTGCGCGGGATTCTGCCATCGCCTTCTACGGCGGCCCCGGCGATATCAGGGCAGATTTGGACATCCCAACCCATCTGCTTACCAATAGCTTTGCTTCAACGGAAATAAATAACATCGCCTACATACGCATGTTTGCCCGCAACAGCGGTTTCACAGCCGCAAACGGCTACCAATGGGGCCATTTGCAAAGAGATTTGGCAAATAGTTCCAAGGAAAATATCGTTATACATACAGGTGTGTCGCCTCTAGAATTTACCAATTGGTTTGAAAGAGACATTTTCCACGATATAGTGGCAGAACAAGCCGCCGCAGGGCGCAATGTCTTCGTCATTTCCAATGGCGGAAACCACACAACCGCAGAGCTTCGCGACGGTGTGCGCTATATCAACCTGGCCTCGCTTTTCATAGGCCCATACCGCAATGACGACTTTGCCGTGCTGCGCTTCCGTTTCGACCAAGGCGGCCTACAATACACATTAGAAAGAATTTTTGATTAAATGGAAAATAACCTCGTAAACAAAGAGGAAAACAACATAAACCGCAGCATCAAGACCATTTCTGTTATGATGGTCTTGGTGCTTTTTGCAAAAGTTAGCGGATTTGTGCGGGACATTGTGATATTGCGCCTGATGGGCACCGGGCCGGAAGCCCAAGCCTATACCTTCGCATCCCAAATCCCGCGGGACTTTCTGGACGCGGCTTTTGCCGTGGCCATTTCCGCCAGCTTTATCCCAGTTTTTAACAGTTATCTGGAAAAAAAGTCCAAGGAAGAAGCCTTTGGCGTTGCCAACAATTTCATCACCTTCGTCATTATTTTGGCCCTGGCCGCCAGCCTAATCGGCTTTTTTGCCGCGGATATCATCGCCGCCACCTTCTTTTCAAATACCAACCCGCAAACGGTGATACTGGCGGGCCAACTGCTGCGCATCTTCATCTTCATCATCTTTACCACCACCGTAGCCTTTGCGCTGACAGGCGTGTTGCAGTCCCTTGGCGGTTTTTACATCCCTTCCGTGATGTCCCTGGTACCCAATGTGCTTATTTTGGCTTATCTCGCGCTGTTTTTCAATCAGATGGGCGATGCGGCGGTTTTTGGCCTTGCGGCCGCCTTTCTAATTGGTAATATTTTGCTAATGGCCATCTTCATCCCGCCTCTTCGTAAGCGGGGTTTTCGCTACCGTCCGCACCTAAACCTGCGCCACCCTGCCCTAAAGCAAATTTTGCGCCTATCGCCTATGTTTTTGGTAAGCGCGTGGCTTTTTCCAATAAATAACATGGTGCATTTGTGGGTGATACCCAACAGGTATAATATAGAAGCGATAGTGGAGATGCGCGCCGCAAACACCATATACATCGTCCTAACGGGCTTTTTCGTGCTATCCGTTACCAATATGTTGTTTCCAAAATTATCCAAAGAGGCTGCCAAAGCATCCATCGGCAAAAAATCTGAATTTTCCGAAGTGCTGTCGGGCGCAATTTCGGCTGTAGCTTACATCTTGATACCCATGGCCATAGGCCTGTGGCTGCTGCGCGACCCCATCGCCCGCTTCGCCTTTCTGGGCGGAGAATTTACAGAGGCATCCGCCGGACAAGTGGCCTACGCGCTGGGCTTTTTGGCCATCGGCATGTTGGGCTTCGGCCTGACAACCATCCTCAGCCGTGCGTTTTTCTCTATTATGGACGGCAAAGTGCCGATGATAACAAGCCTTGTGGCCATCGCCATCAATGTCGTCGCGTCCATAGTTCTAGTGGACTTCATGGGACTGGGCGGCATTGCCTTAGCGCAGTCCATTTCCGTGACAACAGCGGGGGTGGCGATGCTTTTCATACTTTCCCGCAGGTTTCCCGTTCTTTCAGGGCAAACCGTCGCAAACCTGTTAAAGATGGGCTTTTCCGCGGCTTTTATGGCCGTCATTTTGGTTGGCGTTATGCATCTCATCGGCAACCTGCCCTACATCCTAATCATTGGAATAATCAGCCTTTTAGGCGTTTGTATATATTTTACAATAGGCAGCCTGCTTCGCATAGACGAGGCAAAAATCGCCAAAGATTTAATTTTGGCAAAATTTAGAAAGGGTGCGTGAAAATGAATTCTTTTGAGGGTACAAAAGTTTTGATGGCTTTGATGTGTATGGAAATTGGCGGCGCAGAAACCCATGTGCTAGAGCTTTGCAAGGCCCTGAAAAAGCGCGGTCTGGATGTTTATGTGGTGTCAAATGGCGGCGTGTATGAGGCAGAGCTGGTGCGCCATGGCGTAAAGCATTTCAAGCTGCCGTTGCATAACAAAAACCCGAAAAACCTTGTTTCTTCATATTTTTCCCTTAAAAGGATTATTGTGGAGAACGATATCCGCCTTGTCCACGCCCACGCCCGCATCCCTGCGTTTTTATGCGGGATGCTCCACAAAAAACTGGACTTTCGCTTTGTAACCACCACGCATTTAAATTTTGATACTGCGATGCATTATAAAATCCTCACAAATTGGGGCGAATCTACACTAGCAGTTTCGGAAGACATTCGCGACTATCTCGTTAACAATTACAAATTCCCTAAAGAAAAGATTGTGGTGTCTGTAAACGGCATAAACACAGAGAATTATCATAGCGGTATCGCCTATGCTGATATCCTTGATGAATTCGGACTAAACCCCGCAAACAAGCGCATCGTTTTTATGTCGCGCCTGGAAAAACACCTTACACCACCAGTACATAAACTGCTGGATATTGCCGAGGACATTCACGCCAAAAATGAGAACGCAGAAATTATTATCATCGGTGGCGGTAGCGACTTTCAGGCCCTTTCGGACAAGGCCGACGCTGTAAATCGTGCCTTGGGCAAAAAGCTTATCACAATGACGGGTGGACGTACAGACACCGCAAAATTCCTGGCTTCTGCCGATATTTTTGTCGGCGTTAGTCGCTCTGCATTAGAAGCCATGGCCTGCGAGAAACCTACCATTTTGTCAGGTTATCAAGGTCATCTAGGCATTTTCAACCAAAATATTTTGGGTGCCGCCATCGAAACCAACCTCACCTGTCGTGGCCATGCGGAAGTTAGTGCTGAAAGTATGCGACGCGATGTGTTTACGCTTCTCGATGCTTCGCCAGATAAACTAAAAGAATTAGGCAAATTTGCACGACAAGTTATTGACAACCATTTTTCGATGACCAAAATGACTGACGATGCCCTGCTGCTATACGATAGCGTGAGAAAGTCAAGCAAGGTTATAGATGCTGTAATTTCAGGATATTACGGCTCTAATAACCATGGCGACGATGTGTTGCTTGAGGCAATAACAAACGATTTGCGAAAAATTAACCCAGAGATTAAAATTACTGCAATTTCTAAGCGGCCAAAAGAAACTAAAAGTATCTATGGTGTAGAATCTATCCAGAGGTTTAATTTTCCGCGCATTATTTCTTCTCTAAGGCGCACCAATCTGCTGATAATGGGCGGTGGCAGCCTTATCCAAGATTTAACATCAACCAAAAGCTTGATATATTACGTCTTTGTGATGAATTTGGCCATCCGCGCCCGCGCCAAGGTGATGCTGTATGCCAATGGCATTGGGCCGTTGAAGCTGACGAAAAACAAGCGTCGCGCCGTGGCGGCCCTGGAAAATGTTGAGCTTATTTCCCTGCGTGACGAGCAATCCGAAAGGCTGTTAAAAACGATAGGCCTAAGAAACGAAAACATAGTTGTAACAGCTGATGCAGCCTTTGGTTTTAACAATGAGAATCCAGATGCCGGCGATATGCTATTGGATAAAATTGGGCTTGCTGGTAAAAAATATTTCTGTATATCCATCCGCGGATGGAAGACGCTAAAGGAAGACTTTGTATCCGAAATGGCTGTTTTCTGCGATTATATGAGCGAAAAGCATGGCCTTTCACCGCTGTTTATACCCATGCAAACCTCAAATGATGCGGAAATTTCCACTCAAGTAATGGAGCTTGCAAGGCGCAAAAGCTACTATCTGCAAGAAAGTTTTACCATTGATGAAATACTGTCAGTTACAAGCAAGGCCGAATTTTTGGTTGGTATGCGTCTGCATTCTGTCATCTATGCCGCAAACACCGCAACCCCTGTCATAGGCCTGGTTTACGACCCCAAGGTGTCATCCATGTTCGCAGAGCTTGACCAAAAATATTTCATGAATCTGGAAGAAATTTCTTCTGGCAAACTTATCAGCTTTTCCGAGGAAATAATTGCTAATCGGGATGAAATATCACGGCACTTGGCGGAAGTAACACGGCCAATGGCTGAAAAAGCGCGGCGCAATGCCAAAATCGCCCATGACATTATAAATAGAGATTTGTTTTAGGGGGCATTATGAAGACCAAGATACTAAATGTTGTTTTTGATAATGTGTTGCCACAACAGGCTGTTACAGAAGCCCTGTCATTTCTTGATGATGAGGGGCCGAGGGTTATTTTCACTCCAAACCCTGAAATGGTCATGCTGGCGCGTAAAGATGATGAGTTTGCAAGCTTTTTAAATTCTGCTGACCTTATAATTCCTGATGGAATAGGCATTGTGTATGCCTCTCGCCTTACGGCAAACAAAATAGCCCAGCGCGTGCCAGGCATAGAACTTTTGTTAGATATTTTTGATAGTGTTAAGGATACTAATTGTTCTTTTTATTTTCTCGGTGCTGCGCCCGGCGTTGCCGATGCAGCCGCTGTGAAAATGCAGGAAAAATTTCCAGGTCTTAACATTTGCGGTAGCCATCACGGATATTTTGGTGAAGACGAGGATGCTGCCATCATTGCTGAAATAAACACCGCAAAGCCTGATATTGTGCTGGTTGGCTTGGGTTTTCCGCGTCAGGAGAAATGGATTTTTCAATATAAAAACCAAATTGACGCGAAGATTTTTATAGGTGTTGGCGGTAGTTTTGATGTGCTTAGCGGAAAGTTGCGCCGCGCGCCAAAATTCTTCCAAAAATTAGGACTTGAATGGCTATTTCGTCTTTTGCGCCAACCTTCGCGTTTATGGCGACAAAGAGTACTTGCAAAATTCATGCTATTGGTGATATACAAAAAAATTCGAGGTGAACTATGAGCACAAAAAACCACAAGCAAATCGCGCTGCAATATTTACAGATAGCTTTAGGCACCACCGTTTTGGCTCTTGGCGTCTATCTCTTCTTTATGCCCCACAATCTTGTCGTTGGCGGCGTTTCGGGCCTGGGCATCATTATTTTGTATTATTCTGAAACTCACTTGCCCTTCATAATCCCCGTGTGGCTTACAAACCTCGCAATAAACATCCCCCTGGCCGTAATTGCGCTGCTGGTGATGGGCAAAAAATTTCTTGCAAAAACCATTTTCGCTTTCTCAACCTTTTCTTTCGCCCTCTTCCTGCTGGAAGAATATATCAACATCGCCCTTGAAATCGACTTCTTCCTTGCTGCCATAATAGGCGGTGCCATTTGTGGCGTCGGCGTGGGATTAGTTTATCGGCAATTGGCTACCACCGGTGGTTCTGTCCTTATAGCAGCACTGCTACACAAAGTTTTAAAACACATTCCTACCTCAAGGATACTTATGGCCCTTGACTGGTCCGTCATTCTCCTAGGTTTCTTTGTTTTTGGCCCAGAACGCACAATGTACGCCATTATAGCCATCTTCGTCTCAACAAAGGCTATGGAATATGTCCTTGAGGGTCTGCATTTCGCTAAGGCGGCCTTCATCATCTCCGAGGATTCGCATAAAATCGCCAGTGCTATCACAGAGCAAATGGACCGCGGCGTTACAAGCCTTGATGGCCGTGGCGCATACACCGGGCATGAAAAAAACGTGCTACTGTGTGTTGTTTCTAAGCGTGAAATTGCCCGCCTAAAAGAAGTTGTGTCAAATATTGATAAAAAGGCTTTTGTCATTGTGGCCGATGTGCGAGAAGTGCTGGGCGAAGGGTTTAAGGACTTTGATGCCAAGCTGTAGCACACTCTTTTTTCCAATGATACTTTGCGTTATTCCACAAGTCCATATTTTACCTTAATCCTATCCAGCTTCTCCAACATAGGCCGCGATATTATCGCTAGAAAAAACACGGTTGCGGCGGCGTGTACGAGGTCGAAGGGGATGCCATGCAGGTAGGCCAGCCAAAACATCTCCGGGGTGGGGTTTGGCATCCGGATGATGACGTCGGCGGGGTTCATTATGCCGCCGTAGATGATGAAGGCAGCCAGGCCGCCGAAAACGGCCAGGGATGCGGGATTGCGGCCTAATAGTCCCTTGCGAAACAGCACACCCGCCAAAAAGCCTATGATGCCGAAGGCAAACATCTGCCAAGGCGTCCAGGGCCCTTGGCCGAAAAACATATTGCTGACAAAACCCGTCATTGCGCCTACGAGGAAGCCTGCTTCGCCGCCAAAGGCTACGCCCGCGATTATTACCATGGCAAGGACGGGCTTAAACTGCGGCAGCATGAAAAAGGCAGAGCGGCCGGCCACGGCGATGGCGCATAGCACGGCTATAACCACTAGTTCGCGCACTTGGGGCTTGCGTCCCTCAAAAATCAGTACGAATGGTATCATTGTTTGAAAGACAATTAGCATTGAGATGAAGTAAAAGCGACGGTCGTCGAAGAAATTTATGCCAAGGTAGATTGTTAGCGGGATGGTTAGCAGTATTACTGCGGCGGCGGCAATAGTGCGCTTAGAAAGGCTGGCCTTTCGTGGCCTAAAGAATTGCTCGCGCTTCCAGGAGAGAGGCAGGGTGATGCCGATGATGCCGATGGCTACGGCTATCATGATGCCCGCGTAAAGGGCGGGGCCATATGTGATGGCGGTTGTTGCGCCGTGGCCGCCGCCAATAAATGCTAAGAGATTATCAATATTTAATACTGCAAGCACCATTGTAGCCAGCAGCCATAACGCAGATGCCACCGAAAGCAGCTTGCGGATAGACGATAGCCTTGGTGGCTTCGGTGCGGGCGGTGCCTCGTTTTCATCTATTTCGTATTTCGCGTCAAGGCCAAGCATTTTTGGCGCGGGCGGCGTTTTGCCGCCCAATGCCGATATCACGTCACCCGCAGTTACGGCGTTTGGCAGCATGTGGCGCGCCATGCGATTTGCGGCGGTTGTGTAAAAACTGTTGCCGCAAAAAAACTCTCGCGCCGGGCCTTGGGTCACAATGCCGCCATCGAAAAACAAGGCGCAGCGGTCGGCATATTCGGCGCAAAATTCTATGTCGTGGCTTACCATCACCACGGCGGCGCCGGCTTCTGTCAGCTTGCGCAATATGGCGGCGAAAACCTGCTTATATTCGGCATCAAGGCCTTTTGTAGGCTCGTCCAACAGCAGGATTTTGGGCTGCAAAAGCAGCACTTTAGCCAGGGCGGCCCGTTGCTGCTCTCCCCCTGAAAGGTCGTAGGGATGGCTATCCAGCAGGCCTTCAAGACGACAAAGCTTGACGATATTCGCCAAATTACGACCCCGCGACATCTCCAGCAAATCCTCACGCACAGTCTTTGTTACAAATAGTGACTGTGGATTTTGCGGCAAAGCGTAGACTGTTGTGTCTGTGTGTATTTTGCCGCGATAAGGCGTATGCAACCCAGCGATTAACGACAGCGTCGTCGTTTTGCCGGTGCCATTGCCGCCTAAAATAGTCGTAATCTCGCCATATTGCGCCTTAAACGACAATCCCTTCACCACATCAGGCAAATTTTTCTCATACCGAAACCAAACATCGTCAATTTCCACGGCACTTTTCAAACCCAGCCCAGGCTTTTCAATTGATAATTGATGGTTGATAATTGATAATTGGCTAAGCCATTTCGCGCCGTCGCGCACGGTGATGGGTGCCTCGTCAACATCATATGCGCCGTCGGCAACGGACGCCCAAATGCGCATGGGGGTTGGCATAGCCAGAAACATGCTGTTTCCGCGTTCGCGCAGCTGCAAGCCAACTTTGCGGGGCGGGCCGTCGGCCACTATTTTCCCGTCATCCATTACAATGGCCCGGGTTGACAGGGGAAAAGCCTCTTCCAGCCTATGTTCTGTCAGTATCACAGTAACGCCCAGTTCTCGGTTTATTTTGCCGACAGTGGCTAAAAAGTCGCTTGCGGCTATGGGGTCAAGCTGGCTTGTAGGCTCGTCCAAAATTAAAACAGAGGGTTGCATTGCCATTATCGACGCCAGGGTTAGCATTTGCTTTTGCCCGCCCGAAAGCTCTGTTACGGGCCTGTGAAACCAGTCCTGAATGCCGAAAAAGCTGGCCATCTCTGCCACCCGCAGGCGTATTTCGGGGGTTTTCATGCCTAGGCTTTCCAGGCCAAAGGCAAGTTCGTGCCACACTTTGTCCGTAACTATCTGGTTTTCAGGGGATTGGAAGACATAGCCTATTTTCGCCGCCGCGTCTCTGGCCGGCAGCTTGTTAAGGGCCGTATCTTCAAAATAAATTTCGCCGGACTTTTCGCCATGGGGCGCGGTGGTTGGCTTTAGATGCCGCAGCAGCGTGGTTTTGCCGCAGCCGGAAGGCCCGCAGATGGTAACAAATTCGCCCTGTTCGATGGTTAGGTTAATGCCATCCAGGGCAGCTTTGTCGCGGCTTGGATATGTAAATGTTAGATTTTCGATTCTATACGTCGCCAAATTAAGTCCTCTTTCAAGTTTACTATTATTGGAAATGCACAAAGGGCGAGATGTGTCGCAAACAGCGCAACTGTCCAGAAAGCGGGCCATCGCCCTTCAATATGCATGATTGTTGGAAAATAGCGGAAACGATACACTTCCAGCACCGCGCCTGCAATTATCGCGGCGGCGCATAACGAAATATATGCCATTGCCCAAGCGTCACGCTTATCAAAGCGAAAGATGGAAAAGGCCGTGCGCCCCGGCAGGCCATAGCCCCGCGCCTTCATGCTATCGGCGGTTTCAATGGCGTTTTCCAAGGCCCATGTGGTCATAATTGACAGGATTTTTATGCCCTGCCTTGCCCTTTGGAAGATATTGCCGTTTGATACGTCCCGTCCAATGCATCTTTGGGCATTTGATACCACACGTATCTGCGCACGAAAGCGCGGAACAAAACGTAATGACATGGAAAGTATCAGCGATAAGGCAGGTATGATACGGCCCAGCAAATAAACAATTTTGTCGCTGGTTATTACGGCGTTAAGGCAGGAAAACCATGCTATGACGGTGATAAGCATCACCGCCGCAGCAATGCCAAACATGGTAGATTCCAGGGTTATGGGATTGCCGTTGGGCAGATAGGCCAGGATGGTTGCGCCTTGATGATTAAATAAAGGGTTTAGCGCGGCGGTTAACAAAAGCATGGGCAACATAAAAAACAGCGCCATGCGCAGGGCCTTTTTGCCGTTAAGATACAATGCGTATGTAAAAGCGCATACCAGCGATATCCCAAGGCTTATGGGGTGCATAAAAAACATGGAAAAGCCTATTGTTGCCATGAAATAAAGCATATTTACCAGTGGATGAAAACTTCCAAAGGCGTCTTTATTCATCTCTTTGCTCATGCGCAACCCAGTCCACGCCCAAATCGCGCCCTAAATCCACGGTATACAGCCATTCTATCACATCATCGGGGCTTAAAAGATACCGTGAGGCACCAAAATTGGGAAACCAGCCGTTAACACTGTACATCCATCCCGAAAGCGGCCCCACGTCAAATTCATACAGGTTGTTTATGGCCTCAACATAAGCCGAATTAAAAACGGGCGTAAAGCGCGAAGCCATGTGTATCCTATTGCGCCGCATTTCCCGTTGCAGCACGTTAAATACGCTTTCGCCTTCGTAAGCAACAACCTGCGTCGGCGGCAATATCCAGCCATCGTCGGGCACAAGTTCGTGCTTGTCCACATGCAAAAGATGCATATTGTAAAGTATCGTATGGGCCCTGACGGACAGGGTGACGGTGAAAGACCCATCATCAGCCACCGTCATTTCCTCTTCGATGGGCTCTTCGGCTATCTCCTCAGTCACTTCTTCGATTATCTCTTCAATAAGCTCCTCAACTATTTCTTCGGCCGGTTCTTCAAGCGCCTCTTCGCTGGGTTCGTCCGCTTCATCAACCTCAACAATTTCAGGCTCAACAACAGCTTGGGCCAGCACAATAGGCGTCTGCACCTCTTCGGCCACCGGATGATATGTCGGATGATACACTTCCGGCGCACCGCCCAAAAACCACGCGCCCGCAAGCACCGCCAAAACGATGGCGGCAGCAATAAATTTTGTCTTGTGTTTTTTCATGATGGCTTCGCTCCTTACAATAGGACGTCATCACTATCATATCACCCGCCGTCACCATCGTCAACAATGATTTTTTGCGCCGCAGTTATTCCTGTGTTGCGGCGTCAATGATAGGTAACAAAAAATCTTCGTGATATAATGACTAATACTACATTACCCCAAATACCCTCCAACACCTCATTAGGCGACTTCATTCCCAAGCAAGTCATGATATACC
>Ga0123355_10001038_pt1 | contig 38476 bp, 30 predicted proteins | sample TergutEmb28metaG_3_FD_89872 | JGI IMG/M metagenome (GOLD analysis project Ga0123355, IMG submission 89872) | Embiratermes neotenicus P1 segment gut microbial communities from Petit-Saut dam, French Guiana - Emb289 P1 | ecosystem: Host-associated > Arthropoda: Insects > Digestive system > Gut ...
AAAATTTTCTCACAGAGGCACAGAGTCCACAGAGGAATTGAAGTCGTTTTGTTGTCTCTGTATGGTATAGTGTTTCAAGAATGGGGGGTATCGTTGTGTAATTTATCAAATTAGATTCACGTGTTTATCCACCGGATTATTCCATATGTGATGTAGGCACAACTTTTTGAATTATCCTTGACAACATCACTCTAATTATAGTCACAGGAATGTAAAACTGTCCAATTATTGCGACGCAATTTGTGTGCAATACAAGGAAACTGCGACGCGGCGCACGGGCGGTGCGCAAGGAACCGTTGACGCAGTAGTGTGCACAAATTGCAAGCAAGAATGGACGGTTTTGCGTTCCTGTGACTATAACCTACTCTATCCACGTAACTCTTTCCTCTTCGTATTTGCCGCGGGGGTCTGGAAACTCGTCTTTTTCGCCTATGGAAACTACGCAGAACGGGATTTCGTTATCTGGTATTTCCAAAATTTCAGAAAATATCGCCATTTTTTCTTTCTTTGGATACACGCCGCACCAGCAGGTTCCAAGGCCCATGGCTTCAGCTTGTAGCATAATGTTTTGGGTGGCGGCTCCGCAGTCTTGTGGCCAAAAGCCAAAGGGCAGGGCGTCAGGGTCGTGCCCTTGAGTGTCGGGCAGGGCCACAACAACTATGGCAAGTGGCGCACCTTTTAGCATTCTTGCGTGGGCGTGATTTGCTGCAAGTTTGTCAAGCATCTCGCGGCAGGTTATGGCGATAAAACGCCATGGGCGGGTATTGCAGCCCGAAGGGCTAAGCATGGCCGCTTCCAGCATAAGGCGTGTTTGCTCTTTTGTGATGGGGGTTGATTTGTACCTGCGGACACTGCGGCGGGTGCTGATGGCTTCTAAAATCATGGTTTTGCCTCCCTTTTCATTGTAAGTCAAAGCAATACATTGCTTTGCAAATATCTCGACGTTTTGACATGAACAACATGTTGAAACTTACGTGAATTGCAATAAAAGCAAATTGGCTGCATTCGATATGCCTTGCGAATGTGATAAAAATGTAACACGCAGTGATTCTTGTCATGTTTAGGAATGTGGTATTGCATTATTGAACACAGGCTCTAAATTTCTGCGCAATTGAAAATGTTAGCTTCCGTTCACTTTCGTTTGCGGAGATTAGCCGCACGGTTAATTGTTCGCCGTGGCGCAGGGTAACGCCCTTGCGCACATATGCAGATTTTTCTTTGTCATATTTGAATTTGTTATTTTGCAAATTTTCGTAAGGAATCATGCCTTCAACTGTGTTGGGCAGTGCTACATACAATCCCCACGCGGTTACGCCGCTTACCGTAGCTGTAAAATTTTGGCCTTCTTGTGCAGACATAAACTGCACTTTTTTTAGTTGAGCGACTTCTCTTTCTAGGGTTTCGGCAATGCGTTCTGTGTTGCTGCAAATAGCGCAAATATGATGGAGGTTATCGGAACGCGCGCCCTTTACTATCCTATGCACCTGCAAATCTGCATATCTGCGAATGGGCGACGTAAAATGGCAATACGCTTCCGATGCAAGACCGTAGTGGGTCGGATCATCCGGGGTATAACGCGCTTGCGGCAAACTGTGCAAAACCGCTGTTGCAATAGATAGCGCGAAAGCCGAATTTGCGGATGCATTTAGCAATTTCTGCAACGGAAGCGGCGAATCATTTATCTTTTTGGGTACTTTAAAGCCCAGCGATTTCGTTAGCGCGCTTAGTTTTTCGATTTTGGGCTCACCGGGAGATTCGTGGTTGCGGTACACAAATGACACTTCCCGCGCCAGGAAATGAGCGGCGATGGTTTCGTTACATAGTATCATAAATTCTTCGATTATACCTGTTGCCTGCGTGCGCTCGTATGTTTCTATTGAGATAGGGCGGCCAGTTTCGTCTACACGAATTTTGGCTTCCGGCAGGTTGAAGTCCAATGCACCTTTTGCCTCCCGTTTTCTGCGAAGGGTTTCCCGCAAAGCGTCCATGGCGGCGAAAGTTACATGCCATGAACAATTTGTGGGGCGACCACCTTCAGCCGCCTGTAGCGAGTCCAACATCTCCTGCACTTCGTTATACGTCCAGCGTTTTTTACTGTTTATCACCGACTCGGTTATTTCATATTGCAACACATGCCCCTGCGGGCAAATCGTCATAATGCAACTTAAGGTAAGCCTGTCCACATTCGGCAAAAGCGAACATATCCCGCTTGATAACCTGTGTGGCAGCATAGGAATTACGCGGTCCGCAAGATAGATGCTTGTCCCACGCTCCAGCGCGGCGTTATCTAGTGCTGAGCCTTCCCGTACATAGTGGCTAACATCCGCAATATGAACGCCCAGCTTGTAGTTCCCCTCGGCGTCTATGACAAAGGATATCGCGTCGTCTATGTCTTTAGTATCGTCGCCATCTATGGTAAATGTGGTTTCATCACGCAAATCCAGCCGCCCTTTGGTTTCTTCTTCAGATATTTCATCCGGAAGAGCGGCGGCTTCCGCCATACTCGAATCAGAAAATTCGTAGGGCACATCTGCCTGGCGCACTAGGGTTAGAACATCCACCCCCGGGTCATGGATATGGCCAAGTACGTCGGTGATTGCGCAAACCTGCCCATCATTGCAAAAAGCCTGTGACGAAGTAATCCACCGGTCGCGCTGTATAGTATCTGTGTATTGCTTCGGCGGGATAAATCCCTTCTCGCAGTGGCGGGCACCAGGTGCAAAAGGACGTGCTTGGGACGCGTCCTGATGTTGCCTGCTACCGGCTTGCTTGCCAACAGAAAACATAACCACATGACCGTCCGCAAGCCCAAACCGCCTTATGCTCTTTAGCGGCACAGCAAAAAAGCCGGGAATTTTTGTATCCGACGGCCGCACAAACCCTTGTTTACCATCGGTAAAAAAAATCCCAACCATAGGCGGCCGGTGCAAAATTTCTGTTATCTTCCCGGTGCGGCTTGGCCCTTCAGTTGTATCCTGTACCGGCTTTTTCCCTTTCGAAATTAGCGTATCGTTCGATTCTTTTACAATTTTGTACGCCACCGTATCACCATGCAAAGCTCCGCATACAAAACGAGGGGGGATAAAAATATCCTCCCCTCCATCATCCGGAGCTATAAAGCCAAAGCCTTTTATGTTGCCGATAAATTTTCCAGTCACTAAGTTCATCCTTATTCCACGGGTGGGGCGGGAAACGTTTGCTACACCCACTGTCCATAATGCGGAAAAACCCAGCCCTTAAAACTGCCACTTATACAGGGGTTTCGCAGGGACGGGATTTTTCCTACCCGTAGTACAATATTAATTCAGTCCTAGCTGCGCTTTCATGGCCGCAAGTTCGTCATCCACAGACGAATCCACATTTACGCCGCGGTATTTTTCTTCCAAGGCAAGTGCCGCATCAAAAGGTGCAGCGTCAAGATCTGCACGGGCTTGTGCCTCGTCAAGCTGGCGATTAATTTTATCTTCCATTCGGTTAAATGCGCCCATTGCACCTGCCGCTTTGTCCCCAGACGCACCAATTTTATTGATACGCTCTTGAGATTTTGCAATGGCGGCTTTTGCCTTCAACGTGTTGCGGCGTGCGTTTAGAGAGTTGATGTCTTTTACAAGTTTGTCGTGCATTTGGCGCATTTTCACCGCGTTCTCGTGTGCGGCGGCGGCGGCAGTTTGCAGGCCTGCGCCTACGTCTTCCAGTTCATGCTTTTTAGCAAGAAAAACACGCGCATCTTCGTCGTTACCAGCTACAAGAGCGCGTTTTGCAAGTTCTGTAAACTTGGCAACTTCTTTTTCGTTCTCCTGCACCAGGCGGCGGGTGCGGCTTTCCTCTGCCATTACCCCAGCAGTTTCTTTCTTAACATCCGCAAGGTCTTTTGACAAATTGCGTAGGTATTGGTCAATCATTTTTGACGGATCTTCCGCCCTGTCCAAAAGTGCGTTAATGTTTGAGGATACTATATCCGCAAAACGTGATAATATTCCCATTTTAGTTGCCTCCTTTTATTTATATATCGTCTTCTTGCGCTATAAGTTTTCCACAAATGCAATGTCGTCTTGTTCCGTTACAGCTTTTGCTTTGCGGATTTGACGTACTAACTTCTTATATATGTGGCATCGCTACCCATCCTATTGGTTATCGTCGTCATACTCCTGGGCGCGGCGGCTTGCTTCGTCATTAAAACCACTGCCAAAAGTGTTAAGATCTTGGCCAAGGATGCGTTCGGTTTGTTCTGCTTCAAGGTTTTGCTGGTCTTTGCGGCGTTTCCACTGGTTAATTAGAAGAACCACAAGCAAAATCACGCCCGCTACAATGATAAGTGTCATCCACACTGGTCGGTTATTTGCAGGGCGCGCCATGATGCGGGTTGCGGTGCGGTAAAAAGCATTAGCAAAAATTGCCTCCTCGCTTACCGGTGGCTGGACGTAGAAGAAATGTTCTACATAGTCCATTAAAATATTTGCCACTTGGTCGTCTACAAGAGGGCGGGTTGCACGGCCAGGCGTTAATTCAAAACGCACAATATAATCGTCAACCGATTCCGATGCGTAGAAAAACACAAACAGCATATGGTTTTCGTCAGGTAAAAGTCTGTCATAGGCCTCTTCCGCAAATTCATAAAGAGCTTGACCGTCACGCAGGAAGTCCGCAAGTTCCGCTATTGAAAGCCCCGCTGTGCCGGGCACATCACCCACGCCAACAAGATACAAATGTGGCCTAACCCCAGTTTCGTGGAAGAAATGGAGCAAACCATCCTCCAGAAGGCCACGATTGTTTATCCAACCGAGATTATCGGTAAACAGTGGTATGTCAGTACGGGGGTTAAGCTCTAATCGGTCACGCACCCTGGTTGATTGGGTAATTTGCAAGCCGTCAGCTGGTTGCGGGATTGGGCCTTGCATAGAATTCGCAAACCAAATAATAGCAATCAAAACGAGCAAAATAATTATCGGCATCAAACATCCGCCGCCGCATCCTCCCCGACGACCCATTCCCATGCCACGGCGACCCATTCCAAAGCCACCCATGCCAAAACGTCTGCGCCTTCCCATGCCCATTCCCATACCCATGCCAACGGCCATACCGGTACCAAAGCCCGGACCGCGTCTTGCACCGGGGCGCACTGCAGGGCGCGGAGCCGCACCGCCTAATCCGCCGGAGCGACCAGCGGTACCGCCCAAACGGCCGCTGCTGCCTGCGCCCGAGCCAAAGCCACGACCCCCGCCAAGGCTACCACGGCTACCGCCAAAACCACCACCGCGGCCACCGCCAAAACCACCTCGGCTGCCGCCGCCTAACCCGCCACGCCTTCCCATATTAATACCCCAGCGACTTCAAATATTCCAAGCTTTGTTTAGCCGCTTCCATAGATGTCATGCCTGTAGCGTCGTCAAGTTCTGCCACAAAAAATTTCGCACCGCCTGCTACTGCGGTTTTTGCAATTGCAGGGATATCTTGCGAGCCACTGCCAACAGGATAATCTGTTATTTTACCATCTGTAACAATTGTGTCTTTAAAATGTATGGACGGACAACGCCCAGCGTATTTGCCAATGTATTCTGCCGGGCACATATTCATAAATGCTATCCAGCCTGTATCCATTTGAGCATGGTAATCCGGCAATTCGTTATAAAATGCGTCAAGGATAAGCTCGCCGTTTGGCAGTTTTTCAAGCTCGTGCTCGTGGTTGTGGTACATTGGAGTAATGCCTGCGGCCTTTAGTTTCGCGCCTGCGTCTATAAAAAATTTTTTAGCTGCGGCCCAATTTGCACCGCCGGGTAGGTTTGCAGAATCTGCCCAAGGGATGGCGGCGTATTTGCAGCCTAGAGTTTTGTAGGCGGCAACCGTGCCATCTAGATCGTTTGCCAAGTCGCCATAGCCAACATGGGCACTTATTGCTTGTAGCCCCGTCTCGTCCAAAATTTGGCGAAATTCTTGGGCAGACAAGTCGTACAGGCCCGCTAATTCTACGTAGTTATAGCCCATTTCTTTTACTTTAGCGAGGGTGCCCTTTAGGTCGGCATTTATGAAATCTCTTATTGTGTAAAGCTGCAGTGCAACTACTGGTTTGCTCACTTTTACTCCTCCTTAGGATATGTTAGTGTACAAAGTTTATGCTTTTTTGTGCGGTGCTGTCAAGCCATATAGGTGCTTAACTATGAAAAACCCGAAAACACACGAAAATAATCGATGCGCCTTTGCCTTTTTTTCGTCTCTTTCGTGGTTAACTCTTTTAACTGATCGTAAGTGCCGCGTTTGAAGTCTCCGCCGCTAGTTTTAATCGTTTTGCCGCACTGTCATAGGATGCACTGCGGGCTTCCACCAAAGATGGTTCGTTTATTAAAAATTGCAAGCCCGTTAACCCAAGCCTGATTTCGCCCATGGCGGCGTGGGCTTTTATATGGTAGCCCAAGCTTGGCATAGTTGGCAGGTTCATGGACAGTTTTGCATTGCCGGTTTCTATATTCCATAGATAATCTTCGTGACGGTTAAAGCCCGATATAATAATTGACACAGGGCTGTTAAAATTGGTTAGCTTTAAATTGGCGATGTCAGGTTCGGTAACTTCCATAGCACCGCTTAGGTTTTCCATAGTGGCAGTTATGGCCGCTATGTTTGTGGCAGAAAAACGTCCGTTGCCGTTTTCCGCAACAAGTGTGTTTGCGGAAATGCTGTTAATGTTTAGGGTTCCGTTTTCGTTAGCAATGCGCATATCGCTTGCGGTAAGGGAAGAACAGTCTACTTGGCAGTTAATACCGTCTACTTTAACTATGCCAAAGGCACGTTCTGGTACATACGCGTCTATGGATACCTGATGGAACTCGTCAGATTCGTAATTTAGAAAATATTTGCCGCCAAGTTGAATAAGTTCGATTGTAGCACCGGCACGTTTTGCGCGGTAAGATAGGCTTGCAGTTATTTTGTCGCCATTGTAGCCTTTTATGCGTACGTCACCGTTTAGGCCGGACAGACTTAGCTCGTTATGGCTGCCTGCTTGCACAAGTTTTTCGATATTAACGGTTGTCATGCCGGTGGTGGAGGCTTTGGCTGTTGAAGTGGCAGGACGCGATGCAGAGTGGTGAGATTGACCATGTGCGTGTACTGTCCCTGGTGTTGCGGTAGATGTAAATGCATCGGATACCTTGTCTGTAACGCCAACAATTGCGCCAACGGCGGATTCCGCAAATTTTTGCACTTTGGGTGCCATATCCCTGGCAAAAGTTTCGAATTTGCGACCCAAATCCTCCATTGTAGACGGGCCTGTATGTGTGGACGTGTGCCCTGCCGGTCTTGGCCCGTTATTGCTTGCGGGGCCGCCGTCAAACCTTGCGCCTGGCGGTGGCGGCGGCGGCGGTGCGGAGGATGCTGCTGTTCCACCCGTTGCCTGTAAAAGTCTTGCAGCTTCTTCGGCAGTTATTTGACCTTTTTCTAGCATTTGTAGTATCTGTAATTTTTCATTCATGCCCTGTTCCTCATTTCCATTCTATTTCTTCGAAGGTTACATATTCGCCGCGTGTAAATTCTTCGTCAGCTTTTCTATGCTACTATATACGTACCCCGCTATACCTTTTCTTCACCCGAACGTCTTCGCCAAAAAATTTTATCCTTTTATAATTGCCTACAAAGCGCGAGGTTATGCGCTGGGAATACCTAAGCTCCAATGCGTCCGGCGGCAAGTTTGTGGAAATGACTGTATGTTTGCGGGTTAAAAGCCTCTGGTTGATAACGTCAAAAAGGGCGGCGGATGTTACGGATGTTGAAATTTCCGCGCCCAAATCGTCCAGGATAAGTAGGTCTACTTCGTCTATGGCTGTTAGCATTTCGTCGGGGTCTGCCATGGAGTCGCGGTTAAAGCGATAATCTTCCAGGACTTTGCAAAGGCGCGGTACCGTTTGGTACAACACGGTTTTGCCCGCGTCAAGTAAATCTTTGGCAATACAGTGGCATACGAAGGTTTTGCCAAGCCCCGGCGCACCCCATAAAAGCAAATTGTCAAAAGCCTTATCGAAATTAGAAACAAAATCAGTGGCAAGGCCGTATATCATTTCCATATTTTTAAGGGGTGACAGACCTTCTTCCGGGATAATTTCGCCGGCAAAAAGACGATAATCGTAGGTATCAAAATTTTCGTCTTGCAGCACGTCCTTCATATTAGACAGATGATAATATTCGTTTACTAGGCGTTGTTTTAGACATTTACATGGGTTTTGCGGACTTCCCGGCTCCCCTTGAACAAACCCGGTATCGTTGCAGGTGTTACAGCGATACACTTTGGTTAGAAAATTTTCGCCAACACTGTTTTTGATTAGGGTCTGGCGAATTTCCTTTAGATAAAGGATTTCGTCCTGGGCTTCGGTTATGCTTTTTGTGTCGCCTGCGAGGGCAAGCTTGGCCAAGCTCATGCCTATTTTGGCCAGGGTGCGGTCTATTTCTGCTAGTTGGGGTACGGTTTCATATGCTTCTAACTTGCGCTTTTCCAGGACTTCTTCTGCTTGAGAGCGGGCTTGGTCATAATCCTTCATTACTTGTCGAAAAGCAGTTTTATAAGTCATCTATCTTAGTCCCCCTTGCAGGTAAGCACGTTCAAGTTTTTCAAGTTGGGCGTAGTCGTATTCCCGCTGCGGGAAGTTTACAAAACCATTGGCTTTAGGTTTTGTCATACTTTTACCCATGGAAATGGGTACTATTTGTGACTGTTCTTTTGCATGTTCCTCGTCGGCTTGTTTTACACCCGGTATGTCTTTTATGCCTTTTTTATGCCAGTCTTGCAGGATGGTGTTCATGTATTTAAACTGCGGCTTTCCAATGTTGGCAACAGTGCGGTCGCAGGCCTCCATAACAAGGTCAAGAGGCATTTGCCAGTCGTCAAGCCAGACGTCTATAAACTTGCGATGGCTGGCTATCGGATAACCCGATTGCCCCATATACTGCAAAATTGTGCGATAGTTTTTATCAAAAATTTGCACATATTCCACTGCCCGGTCGGTACTGTCTATGTCGTTATCGGCCCAGTCAAGGGCGCATTTTTCTATATAACGCATGCTGCGGTGGCCGTTTTGGGCGCAGTATTCGAATAGATATTCTATTACATCGATAGGAAGGCGAAGCCAGTCATGGAAGCCAAAAATAATGCTCATGTCGTTGGCGCACAGGAGTTTGCCCATTGTTTTGGTGGCCAGGTCAAAAAGATGCGCAATGTCGCTGCTATGGGTGCGGTATGCGGCAAGCTCTTCTACTGTGTACTGAGGGCGGCTTCCTATTATTAGGTTTTTGGTAGGTTTTTCTTTTCTTAGCTGTGGCGGGGCCGACTGCAAGAACGTGATGGACAGATCCGCATCAAGCTTAACCAGTCCAACATTTTCCCAGTGTTTCCAGGCGTTTTTTACGTCGCTTTCGGTAATGTTAAATTGGCCGGCTAGGTCGGCTGTTGAAAGAGGCTCGCTGCTGTAAAGCTTTTTTAGGGCAAATATGTATATCAGCGAGTATACAGGCGGACAGGTTGTCATATAATTATCAATAAAGCTGTTTGAAATTTCCGTTGTGGTAGGCTGATAGCCCAGAGTTAAATTTAAATGGCTCATTATGTCACGTCCTTAGAATATGTCCTAATATAATACCCCATTCTGTGCCATTTTGGTAGCTTTTCTTATCCACAATAACCAGCAAACTTATTAACATTTGTGTGGATAACTTAAGGCGTGCGAAAATTCAGGTTTTATGCGGTTTGTGGGTGCCGTCGAAACTTGTCAAGTCTTTTTTATACACATTAAAATGTGTATAAAATTATTAAGCTATAAAAACGCCCGTAAAATCAGGCGGTTTTTAAAAGCTTGATTTTACGGGCGTCATAAGCTGTTAACAATTCGTCATAATTATACACAATTTCGTAATAGTTGTCCCGCAATAACTTTGTGGAAACTGTGGATAACTACGCTTCTAACAGGGACTCCCCAATGAAATACACGTTTCCGGCACCCATGGTTATCAACATGTCCCCGGGGGTAAGTTCATGGCGTAAGAAATCGATGGCTTCGGGGAAGGTGTGGAAGTGTGTAATCTTTGGGCAGGCACAAGACCTGTCCTTGCGAGGGGTGTCAGTGTCCTGCGGGGGCAAATTTTGTGTATGTCCGGAAACTTCGTGTTTGCAATTGGATTTGGCCTGTGGGGTAGCGGCCTTCATTTTCTCAAGCAAATTCAGCGACGATATTGTTGGGTCGAATGGTTCACGTGCGGCAAAGATTGGCAGTAGCAGAACCATGTCGGCTTCGCCGAAGGACTCGGCAAATTCTTGTAGATGGTTTCTGGTGCGGGTGTAGGTGTGAGGTTGGAAAATACATATCAGCCGCCCCTTTGTACCTTTGCGCGCGGCGGTTAGGCATTCTCTTATTTCTGTTGGGTGGTGGGCGTAGTCGTCTATTATGTGGGCGCCATTGTATATGCCCTTGTATTCGAAGCGGCGTTTTACACCTTTTGCATTTGACAGCGCGTATGCGGCTACGTTTGGGGTAATGCCAAGCATGTGGGACGCGGCAAATACGGCTAGGGCGTTTAACATGTTGTACCGGCCGGGTAGGGGTAGGTTGATACGCGCCAGGGCTACTCCTTCATATGCGATGTCGAAGGATGGGCGGCCAAGTTTGTCGTACGCGATGTTTGTGGCGGTAAAATCGCCATGGGTTTCGCCAAAAGTGACCATGCGCACGCCGGGCGGAGCGGTGACAGGACTGCCATGCAGGGCAACCAGCGCACCACTGGGTCGGATATTTGCGGCAAATTTTTGGAAGGATGCAACGACGCCGTTAAAATCTTTAAAAAAATCCAGATGGTCTGCGTCAATGTTTAGAATTACGCCAATATGGGGGTGCCAGTGGTGGTAGCTGTTGTTGTATTCGCAGGCTTCCAGCAGAAAATAGCCGGAATCGCCTGTGCGATAATTTGTACCCGTACGCGCCATAAAACCGCCGATAGAAATTGTGGGATCAAGATTTGCGTCCAGCAAAATTTCTGCCATTAGTGACATTGCACTGGTTTTGCCATGGCTACCCGCTATGCAAATTGCTCTGTCAAAGCCCTGTAGCATAATGCCAAGAAGGGCGGCGCGTTCTAGCATTGGTTTGCCGGTAGCTTTTGCGGCAATGTATTCCGGGTTGTCGGGCTTTATGGCGGCGGTGTATACAATCATGTCGGTGTTGCTGGTTATATTTGACGCAGCATTTGGGATCAAAACTGGGATGCCGATACTCTGTAAGTGGTCTGTGGTTGTGGTTTTTACATTGTCAGAACCGGTGACGGTATAGCCGTCACGCTGTAGCACTTCGGCAAGGCCGCTCATGCTTACGCCGCCTATGCCTATGAAGTGGATGTTGGTTGCGAGCAAGTTTATTTTCTTCATGTTGACCTCCGTGTAGGATGCGCTTATATAGTCACAGGAATGTAAACTGTCTAATTATTGCGCAGCAATTTTTGTGGAATACGAGGAAACCGTGACGCGGTGTTTTGCGGTGGCGGTGAGCAAGGAGGAGTTGATGCAGTAGTGTGCACAAATTGCAAGCAAGAACGGACGGTTTTGCGTTCCTGTGACTATACTGCCCAGCGTTTTAATTTAGGGAAAAACTCTTGCATGGCCTCGCGGGCAGCTTTCTCATTGGGATAAACATGTGGCACTGTGTGTTTTACGCAAAGCTTCATCATTCCATCCATTGTAAGCGCAGGCCATTTGAGTTTGCCGTGAGCATAACAATGGTGGCAATAATCCTGACTGTCCGTACCGTCGGCATTTGTGCCAGGTTTGGTGTTTTTAAAAGACATGGCACAAGATTGACATATGTGTTGCCCCATTTCAGTATTCCTCCGGTCTTGCATAAATTAAATTATGTTTGCCACAACAGTATAGCATGGGCACCAACAATTGCAAACCTCCGCATTGGCAGAATTACCGATCAAAAAAATATTTTCAGTTGGTGACTCTCCGTAACCAACTGCCTGCCAAGTGGTGACTCACGGTCGCCACTTGAAATTTGTATAATATGCATCCGCGTTAATTCGTGTTAAGTATTACCGGGCAAGCACGTAAAAGAAAAAGCGAAAACATTAACCACGAAAACACGAAAGACACGAAAAAAACAATTAAATTTCTGTCTGCGTGATATGGGTTTTACAAGAAAGGTTCTTTTCGTGTGTTTTCGTGTGTTTCGTGGTTAAAATAACGCTGAAATTTCTCGTCAGTTTGTTGTAAGTCTATTGACTATACCGCCACTTAATGGAATAATTAAATCAAAATCCGTAAAGGGTGATTATCATGCGCAAAAAGGAAATTATGGCAATGCTACTTGCAGGGGGCCAAGGTAGCCGTTTGGGTGTTTTAACATCCAACAAAGCAAAACCAGCAGTTCCATTTGGTGGGAAGTATCGCATAATCGACTTTCCCATGTCTAATTGCATTAATTCCGGTGTGGACACCGTTGGGGTCCTAACGCAGTATATGCCGCTGGAGTTAAATCAGCACATAGGTATTGGCACCCCATGGGATTTAGACCGCCGTGCTGGTGGTGTAACCGTACTTGCCCCGTATATGAAAAGCGAACGTGGCGAGTGGTACATGGGCACGGCAGACGCCATTTACCAGAACATCGACTATATCGACCAGTACAACCCGGAATATGTGCTAATACTTTCCGGCGACCATATTTATAAAATGGATTATTCCCAAATGCTGGACTTTCATAAGGAGAATAAGTGCGATGTTAGTATTGCTGCCCTTACAGTGGAATGGGAAGAGGCAAGCCGCTTTGGCCTTATGAATATCGAAGACGACAGCCGCATTTACGAATTTGAAGAAAAACCACCAAACCCAAAAAGCAATTACGCCAACATGGGTATCTACATTTTTAACTGGGAAGTTCTTAAAGACGCCCTGGAGCGGGACAACAAAATTCATCCAAACTCAGACTTTGGTATGCATGTTTTGCCCATGCTTTTGGAGGAGGGCAAGCGCATGTACGCCTACCCGTTTAGCGGCTACTGGAAGGATGTTGGCACAATAGAGTCCTACTGGGCGGCCAACATGGACATGGTAAAAACCGTGCCCCCGCTTAATTTGTACGAAAATTTTCAAAAAATATACACCGATGCGGACCATCAGCCCCCAATGTATACGGGACCTGGTGCCATTGTGCAGGGCAGTATTATCTCCGAAGGTTGCGAGGTTTTAGGCAGGGTTTATAACTCTGTAATTGGCACAAGCGTTATAATAGAAGAAGGTGCCGAAGTGCGGGATTCAATTATTATGGGCGATTGCTACATTGGCAAAAATGTGGTCATAAATCACTCGATAATTGATATCGGCTGCACCATTGGCGACAATGTGGAAATTGGCATTGGCGATAATGTATCAAATGAAGATAAACCAAGCATCTACAACACAGGCATATCCGTTGTTGGCGAAAACAGCGTAGTTCCCGACAATATGAAAATAGGCAAAAACTGCGTTGTGTTTGGCAAAACAGAACCGCGGGATTATTTCGACAGCGTCCTTGAATCGGGCAAAACCATAGAATTGGGGGCGAGAGAATGAACGCAGTAGGTATAATTTTAGCAGGCGGCAAAAACGAACGCCTTGGCGCACTTACAAAAAACCGCGCTACATCTGCAATGCCTGTTGGCAGTTGCTACCGGGCAATTGACTTCCCCCTTAGCAACATGACAAATTCGGGCATAAACAAAGTAGCGGTTATGACCCAGTATAACTCCCGTAGCCTGCACGACCATTTATCATCATCTAAGTGGTGGGATCTTGGGCGCAAGCAAGGCGGGTTGTTTGTACTGTCTCCGTTTTTGACGGGCGAGAGCTCCCTTTGGTTTAGGGGCACGGCGGATTCTATTTATCAGAATCTGTCCTTTTTGCGCCGCAGTAAGGAGAAATACGTGGTAATTTCGTCTGGCGATTGCGTTTACAAAATGGATTATGCCAATATTCTTGCTTATCACAAGGCAAAGGAAGCGGATATTACCATCGCGTACCGCTATGTGGCCGAAAACGAGAACACCCGCCAATACGGCATAATAGAACTTGACGAAAACGAACGCTTGATAGATATTGAAGAAAAACCGCTAGAACCCGCGTCTAATATAGCATCTACCGGTGTTTATGTGGTTGACCGGACGCTTCTTATTGACTTGATAGAGGAAATCGGAAGCCAAGGCCGTTACGATTTGGTGCGGGATTTATTCTCGCGCTACCGCAAGCGTTTGAATATTTATGGTTATCACTTTGAAGGCTTTTGGCGGAACCTTGGGTCTATCGACTCTTATTTCAATTGCAACATGGACTTTTTGAAAAAGGATGTGCGGGATAGCTTTATTTTAAACGCGCCGCATATTCAAACTAAGCCAAAAGATGAGCCGCCCGCAAAGTTTAACAGCCAAGCCACTGTGTCTAACAGCCTGATAGGCAGCGGTGCCATACTTGACGGCGATGCTTATAGCAGTGTAATTTTCCGCAATGTATATGTGGGAGAACATTCCGCGGTGCGCAACGCCATTATAATGGAAGGCAGCGTTATTGGCCGCGACTGTACCGTAGAATATGCGATAATTGATAAAGATGTGATTCTTAAGGACGGGGTGACCATTGTGGGTACGCCGGACAATTTGAAGGTGGTTGCCAAAGGGCAGACGCTGGAGGTATAGTTTGTGTATTAGCCCTGTTCCAAAACCTTATTCCGGCGTCTGCGCGGCAAATTTCCAGACATGCGTCGTCGGCGATTTCTTGCATCTTAAAAAAATTTGCTCGCGCATTCACCGAAAGCAGGTTTTGGAACAGGTCTATTGTGTGGGCGACCATCTTGGTCGCCCGTTATTTTAAAAGAGCACAACATGAATAAAATAGCTTGTCCGAGTGACTATACATACAAGGAGCATACCCATGACCACAATTTACTTCGTCCGCCACGCAGAACCCTTACGCAGCGCAGACAGCACCTATACCGACAGGACATACCCCCTAACCGAAAAAGGCGTTACCGACCGCAAGTTGGTGAACGCCTTTCTTTGCGACAAAAATATCGACGTGGTGCTATCTAGCCCATTCAAACGTTCCCATGATACCGTGGCGGAGTTTGCATCCCAAATTGGCCAAGAGGTAAAGCTCATTGAAGATTTTCGCGAACGCGCAATTGCCGACAAATGGATTGGCATGGACGAATGGAAGCTTTTTGCCGAACGGCAGTGGCAGGATTTTTCCTACAAGCTATCTGGTGGGGAGAGTGTTGCCGAAACCAAGGCTCGTAACCTGGCTGCGCTAAAAGATGTTTTGCGACGCTACGCGGGCAAAAATGTGGTCGTTGGCACCCACGCACCGCGCTAACCTGAATAATCAACCACTACGACAGCGGCTTCGCCTACGAAAACCTTGTTAACATGCCTATGCCATGGATAGCCAAAATGGTTTTTGACGGCGACACCTGCTACGCGATGCAGGGCATAGACCTTTTTAACCCAGACAAAACCCCAACCATAAAACGCGTCATAACCGCCCAACTTGGGGAACTTAAAGCATACCGCTACACGGTAATTTTTGCCCGTCACAAGGGCAAATGGCTGTACTGCCGCCACAAAAGCAGGGATGTTTTCGAAACCCCTGGCGGCGGAATAGAGCCGGGCGAAACCCCTCTTGAAGGCGCGAAGCGCGAATTGTATGAAGAAACCGGTGCGACAAAATTTGATATCCGTCCCGCCTTTGACTACGCGGTTTATTCGGATATAGGCTTTGCAAATGGCCAGGTTTTTTACGCGGATGTGCACGAACTTGGTAAGCTGTCATACGAAATGGTAGAAGTGCGCGGGTTTGATACCATTCCAGACAAGCTGCGCTTTCCGCAAATTACACCGATACTGTATGAGAGGATAATTTGAAAAATTCTTTAAATTGTGGGATACTATAGTCACAATTTTACATTCCTGTGACTATATAAGAGCAATTTAGTTCTGTGGTATCCGACAGTGGCACAAACCGAGATTCCTATATTGCCCAAAATCTGGTTCAGACGCAGTACAATTGGGCATACTTTAGTATAGATGTTAGGAAAGGTAGGCATTTTATATATGTTCACTTCTTACTTAGGCATAGACCTTGGCACCGCGAATACATTAGTGTTTTCAAAAGGCAATGGCATAATTTTAAACGAGCCGTCTGTTGTGGCAATAAACACCGACACCAAAAAAGTTTTGGCCGTTGGTGACAATGCAAAACAAATGATAGGGCGCACTCCCGGTAGCATCACCGCTATTCGCCCGCTAAAAGACGGTGTAATTGCCGATTTTAATGTTACGCGGGATATGTTAAAATATTTCATAAAAAAAGCGCGGGCGTCTCAGACATTTTTCCGCAAACCCCATGTGATAGTTTGTGTCCCAACAGGTGTTACGGAAGTTGAAAAACGAGCAATAGAAGAAGCCATCATTTCTGCCGGGATAGCAGCCAGAAACGTGGCACTTATCGAAGAGCCAATGGCTGCTGCAATAGGCGCGGGCCTACCCGTGGCAGAACCAACGGGCAGCATGATAGTAGATATCGGCGGCGGTACAAGCGAAATTGCCGTAATATCCCTGTGTGGCGTGGTTACAAGCAAATCCCTGCATGTTGCAGGAGACGAGTTGGATCAGCATATAATCAGCTACGCCCGCAAAGACTACAGCCTTGCAATTGGCGACCGCACGGCCGAAGAAATCAAGCTTGAACTTGGTTGTGCATATGGTGCAAACCCTACAAATACTCTAAACGTGCGGGGGCGTGACTTGTTGTCTGGCTTACCGCGTACCGTCACCCTGTCTGAAGTGGATGCTATGCGCGCCCTTGCGGAACCTATTGACAGAATAATAGACGCAATTAAATCTACATTAGAAATAACCCCGCCGGAACTTGCAAGTGATATCATGGAGTCTGGCATTGTCCTTGCCGGCGGCGGCGCAATGCTAAAAGGGTTAGACGAATTAATTTCTAAGGAAACCGGCATACCGGTATACAAAGCCAGCGAGCCGTTAAATTGCGTGGCAATGGGCACCGGTCTTGTGATAGAACATTTTAACCAGTTGCAAAAAGTATTAATCACTCATGGCAAGCAAAGAAGGTGATAACCTTTGGTAGGTTTTTTTGAGCGGCATAAACGCCTCTTTCTTTTATCCGGAATTTTAATGTGTATTTTGGCCATTATTATTACTATAAGTCCAACCATGGCTCCCACCATTGCACAGCGGGGGCTCGCTTCAATCGTCGCGCCAATGCAACGCGGTTTAAGTGCGTCCATTGGTTGGGCGCAGGGTCATTTTTCTGCCCTTGCCAACAATCAGCGGCTTGTGCAAGAGAATAACGAACTTCAAGAACAGCTAAACAATTTACTAATAGAAAACCAGCGTCTGCGCCTTGCAGGCGACGAAAACGCAGAACTTAACGCCCTACTGGACATAAACCAACGCTATGCAGACCTTGCAACCAGGGGTGCGCGTGTTATCGCCCGCACGCCCAACGATTGGTACCACCGTTTTTTTGTAGACCGCGGAACCCGCGACGGCATTGAAGTTAACATGCCGGTGCTTGGTGACGGCGGCCTGCTTGGCGTTGTGCGCCAGGCTTTGCCACGCAGTTCGCAGTTTGTGTCGGTGATAGACAGCGACTTTTCTGCCGCGGTAATGAGCGTACGTACAGGGGATATTGGCGAAATTAGGGGCGATATTATTTTAATGCAGCAGGGTTTAACCCGCATGGACCGTATAGAAGCGGGTGCGCAAATTATGCCCGGCGACATGATACAAACGTCAATTCACAGTTCCATTTTCCCACCGGGGATATTGGTTGGCACGGTAGTGAGCGTTCACCCCAACCCGGACGGGCACACACGCCACGCAATAATAAGTCCGGTCGCAAACCTGGATAACATAGGAATTGTTTCAATTGTAACAGAAGTTTTGAGCGAGACCCCAACCACACGGGACGTACACCAGTTTATTTTAGAGGGAATAGAGTGATACGGGCAGTGGTACTTGTGGCACTGGTTCTTGCAAATTTTGTGCTGCAAACTACATTGTTTCCAGAGCTTGCGATTTTGGGCGTGACACCTGACACCGCCCTTGTGCTAATCGTAAGTTACGCCATTTTGCGGCGTGAAATTGAGGGCGCGCTGTTTGGCATGTTTGTTGGTTTTGTGCAGGATGCAGGAAGCGGCATGTTTATTGGAATTTTTGCCTTGCTTGGTTTTGTTACAGGTTATATATGCGGCAAGCCCTTTAAGACATTTTTTAAAGAAAATTATTTTTTGCCCTTTGTTGTGGTGGTTTTTGCAAGTTTGGCGCACCAGTTCGCGCTGTATACTTTTACGATACTTTTTACCGGGCAAATTGAGTTTTGGCATTACGCCCGCACGATTATTTTGCCGAAAACGGTGTATACCGCGTCGCTATCTATCCCGCTGTATTGGCTGTTGCATTTTATTAATGTGCGGGTGGAAAGGCATGAACGGCGGTTTAGGTCGTGGCTTGGTAAAGCGGAAGAGGATGATTAATTAGTGTCACACGGACTAAAAGAACTCTTAACCGACATAGCAAAGGCACTATACGCCTTTTTCTCACATCGCATTTTATGGCTTTTGGTAGTCACGGCGGTGCTTTTTTACGTTCTACTCGTGCAGCTTTTTCATTTGCAAATTGTAAGCGGCGAAACTTTTCGTGCGCCGCCGCCAATCACTGGCTACGTGGAACGCCCACTGCCCGCCTTGCGCGGCACAATCTACGACAGGCATGGTCGGCCGCTTGCACAAAACGAGATTTCCTTTGTAGCAAAAATGGATCCCAGCGTGGCTATTTCCAACGACGCGCTTTTGCAACTTGCTCTGCTATTCGAACAAAACAACGAAGAGTTTATCGACAGCTTCCCAATAGCCTTGGATGACCCTATCAGGTTTACAATTGAAGGTACAACCGAAACTCAAATTCACCGCCGGGAATATCGCTGGAAGGCAGACATGGCAATTCCCAACCCGGAAACCGCCACGGCCCAGGAGTCTTGGGACTTTTTGCGCACCAGCCGCTACTTTGGCATAGACCCTGACCTAAGCGACGAAGACGCCCGCCGTGTCCTAAACTTCCGCACAAAAATTTTTGAACAACGCTTCCTTGGCTGGGGCAATTACGAGCCAATGCCAATTCTGTTCGCCAAAAATATCTCACCCGCAACCATTGCGGTAATAGAGGAACAGCGCACCATTTTCACAGGAATGTTCATAGATATTGAGACCACCCGCGTGTACCCTGCTGGGCGATACATGTCGCACATGATAGGATATTTGCGCCCCATAACCGCCCAGCAGCTTGCCGACAACCAGCATCTTGGCTATACAGCGGAAGATTTATTCGGCCGTGCGGGGCTGGAGTTATCCATGGAGCACTCCCTGCGGGGGGCACCCGGTCTTGAGCGTTTCGAAGTTAACTCTGCCGGGCGCAGAATTGGCGTGCCAGAGCGTCTCCTCGACCCCACCCCCGGGGATAGGATTTTCTTAACAATTGACCTGGAACTACAAATGGCGGCATTTCACACCTTGGAATATCATTTGAGTGAGGCGGTTATTGGTCGGCTAAACCTTCCCAGGACACATGCCCAGGCGTTAACGATAGAAGAAATTTTCATATCATTTGTGCGGGGGCATAACTTGGATATCCGCACTGTGCTTGAGGCTGACGAGGACAACCACGCCTACCAAATGCAGAGGTATATCGTAACCCGCCTGCCGGATATTACTCCGCAAACCGCCACCACAACAGAAAACCGTGCCGAGATAAACAACATTGTAAAGGAAGGAATCGAACGGCGACGTATCAGCCCCGCCAAAATGTTGCTGACCCTAATCGGCACCGGGCAAATTTCCGACCCGGACGGCGATATCGCCGAACGACTGATAAACAACCCGGGCACCGCCCAGCCAGTTCTAATAGACAAAATACGCATGCGTGAAATTACCCCCCAGCTTATGAATGTGGACCCGTCCACGGCTTCTATGATAATCACATGTATACACACGGGCGCGGTACTTGCTGCGGCCACCTATCCGTCCTACGACAACAACCGCCTTGTAAATGTTTTTAACGAAGAATACTGGACTCGCATTAACAGCCTTGACCCAACCCACCCCATGATAAACCGCCCGTTTAGGGAAACTCGCGCGCCGGGCAGTACTTTTAAAATGTTCACCGGCGTTGCCGCAATGGAAGAGGGTACAATCGGCCCGAATACTCTAATCCACGACCGGGTATTTTTCCGGGACGCAGGCGAGCCGCCTATGCGCTGCTGGCATACTGGTGGTGGCCACGGGAGTATAAATGTGTCCCGTGCCCTTGCTGTAAGCTGTAACTACTTTTTTGGAACGGCTGCGTTTCGTTTGGGGAATTCGGGGCCGGGAACATCGTTAACTACCTCCCAGGGTATAGAGACCTTTGGCAAATATATGGCCATGTTTGGCCTAAACGACCCATCCGGTGTAGAGATTGGTGAACATCCCCTAGACCTGCTGGCACGTGGATACGATGGCCCCACAATGGCGTCGCCGGATTTTAAGCGGCATCGAATTTTATCTGCGAACCCATTTGCCGCTGCCGGTGACCTAAACTGGTTTGACGGCGACATGATACGCACCGCTATTGGCCAAGGCTGGGCAGACCACACCCCGGCGCAAATGGTGCGGGGAATGTCCACAATCGCGAACAGGGGCGTAAATTATTATCTGCATCTTGTTGGCCATACCGAGGACTTTTTGGGCAATATAACCGGTCTCACCACCCCCACAGCAATGAACCACGGCATAGATGTTGCCGACAGCACCTGGGACGCAACCATAGAGGGAATGCGCCTTGTAACCCAACCCGGTGCGGGGGGTACGGCGGTTAATTTGTTCCGCGGTTTCCCGATTAGCATTGCCAGCAAGACAGGTACTGCAGAACAAATTCGCGGTAGGCTTTATCACTCGTCATTTGGTGGTTTCGCGCCGCTGGAATCCCCGCAATTTGCGTTTTATGTAAGTGTGCCGTTTGGCACAACGGCGGCACACAGTCAAATTAGTGGGCGCATTGCACAAGATATGATAAAAATCATGCTGGGATATGGGAACGAACCCCGGCACCAGGAAGCGTTTAACCAGTTTACGAGATGAAAGGAGTTCCACCCCATGACCGTAACACTAAAAAGCCACGGCGATGGCATTAACATCATGCTAGACAGCCTAGCTGATTTCGCAACAATATCCGCCGACTTACGCAAAAAAGTCTCTGACGCAAAACAATTCTTTGAAGGAACAAGCACCAACGTATCCTTTTTGGGCCGTGGCTTGCTACCGGAAGAAGAGAAAACCCTTCTGGAGATCATAACTACGGAAACCACAATGAGCGTAACCCTTGTGGATTATAAGGCTCCTGTAGAGCCACCCATTCCAAAAAAGAAGGGAAAACCCGCAACCGAATCAAAGCCAGAACTAGAACCACTCCAAAAAGCCGCGTCAACCCCACAGCCCTTGCTTACCCACCCGCCCAAGATAAATTGTACGGAAAGCAATACCGCCTACTACCAAAACGGCTTGCGTTCCGGACAGTCCATAAAGTTTAAGGGTTCGGTTGTTGTGCTTGGCGACGCCAACCCCGGTAGCGAAATTGTTGCCGACGGCAATGTTATCGTACTTGGTGCGCTAAAAGGCATGGCACATGCCGGGGCCGGTGGGGACTCTTCTTGTTTTGTGTCTGCATTGGCATTGTTGCCAACACAACTACGAATTTCTAACATAATCACATATGTACCGCAGCCTGAAAAGGGAAAAAAGGAAGTGCCCAAGCCGTCTATTGCGTATGTGAAGGAAGGCCAGGTTTTTGTTGGGCCGTTGTAGGATTAATATGGGAAAGCACCACATTGGAAATTAAGCGGCTACGCCACTCCCCGAAGGAAGCGGAAGCGGGCTTTGTTAAGGACAGTGAGCGCAGCGAACGTTTCCCGTCCTGCCCGCTGTAGCGGCGGGGCTTGGGGCAGTGCCCCATTTAAATAGGAGGAATTTAATGCTTTGGGTAAAAGACACCATTAACGACGTGCTAGAAAAATTAAACACGGACAAAACGCAAGGCTTAAGCGCACATCAGGTAACAGAACGCCAACAAAAATACGGCTTAAACGAATTCGAAGAGGAAAAGAAGGAAACTCTACTTAAAAAAGTCATCCACCACTTGACGGAAATACCCACGCTAATCCTTATCGCCGCAGCACTAATCGCGGGCTACACCGCCATTTTCCACCCGCCGGATACCATCGGGCGCGGTTGGCCGAAAGTAATCGTTATTTTAAGTATAGTAATAATAAACGTAATCCTAGGCATTTGGCAGGAAAGCAAGGCCGAAAAAGCCCTGGAAGCGTTGAAAAAAATGAATTCATTCAAAACTACGGTTCTTAGGGATGGCATCAAGCAGGTGGTTGACGCCAACCAATTGGTCCCCGGCGATATTGTGGAACTTGCCACCGGCGACGTTATAACCGCCGACGCCCGCCTTATAGAAGCCAGTAGCCTTCAAACAGAGGAGGCCGCCCTTACAGGCGAAAGCCAGCCCGTAGAAAAAGACCCAAGTGCCATAATTGCCGACGAAGTCCCCCTTGGCGACAGGCTTAACATGGTATACTCCGGCTGTTTGGTTACGGCCGGCCGTGCCACCGCCGTGGTTGTTGAAACCGCAATGGAAACGGAAATGGGCAAAATCGCCCGTTTGCTAAACACTGCGCAAAAGTTAAAAACGCCACTGCAACTACGCTTGCAGCAATTGGCGAAGCGTATATCCGCACTGGCACTAATCGCCGGTATGTTAATGTTTGCGTTCTCTATGCTTGTGCACAACATTAACCCGCTGACGGGCACATACCGCGAGTTTGTTGACGCGCTAATATTAGCGGTTGCCTTAGGCGTTGCCGCCGTTCCTGAGACACTTCCTATTATAGTAACAATGGTTCTGTCTTACGGCGTGTTTAACATGGTTACGAAAAAGACTATCATACGCAAAATTCCTGCGGTTGAAACTGTGGGCAATACATCCGTTATTTGTTCCGACAAAACTGGAACGCTCACCCAAAACAAAATGAAAATTCGCCATGTTTGGCATATTTCTGGCGACCCGACCCGGGTAAAAGACGGCTTAAACGAAGAAGAGCGCAAAATGATAGGCCTTATGGCATCTTGCAGTAATGCCACAATAGAAGTGCATGGCGAAGAAGACGAACATGTTATAGGCGACCCAACGGAAATTGCTATAATTCGCCTGTTGCACCAACTTGATATGAACCGCGTGGAAGCCGAGCGTATGTATCCGCGTGTGCATGAAATCCCGTTTGACTCTGGCCGCAAGCGCATGACAACCGTTCACCGCACACCGGAAGGGTTTATCTCTGTTACAAAGGGGGCGTTTGACCGCATACCTGTGGATTGGTCGCCCGAGCTGCTTAAAAAAGCCACAGCAGTTCATGATTCTTTTGCAGAAAAAGCCCTGCGCGTAATTGCAATTTCCACCAAAAAATATGACACAATGCCCGAAGATTTAAGCATTGAAGCCCTTGAAGCGGGCCAGGATTTCCGCGGGCTTATAGGCATGATTGACCCGCCGCGACCAGAATCCGCCGATGCCGTTGCCATGGCAAAGGAAGCGGGTATCAAAACCGTAATGATAACCGGCGACCATATTGTAACAGCCAAAGCCATCGCCAAAGAAATTGGCATAATGGAAGAGGGCGACAACGCCCTAACCGGAGCGGAGCTTAACCACATGAGCGAGCAAGACCTGCGCGATACCGTAAAAGAAACTTCTGTTTACGCCCGCGTAAGCCCGGAAGATAAAATCCGCATTGTGCAGGCCTGGACATCCCACGGGGAAGTTGTGGCCATGACAGGCGACGGCGTAAACGACGCACCAGCCCTAAAGGCCGCAGACGTTGGCGTGGCAATGGGTATCACCGGCACGGAAGTATCCAAAAACGCCGCAGACATGGTTATCACCGACGATAACTTTGCGACAATTGTTGACGCCATTTCCGTTGGCCGTTCGTCTTACGACAACATTCGCAAGACAATTGCATTTCTACTAAGCGTAAACTTTGCGGAAATATTTATACTGCTTGCCGGTATGCTTGCGGTTGGCGTTTCGCCGCTTTTGGCGTTGCAGATACTGTTTATAAACGTAGTATCCGATGGTATCCCGGGCTTCTTCCTTGCGTTTGAAAAACCCGAAGCCGGCGTAATGAAGCGTAAACCACTTGCCAAGAATTCGGGCATATTCTCTGCCGGGCTTGGTGTGCAAATTGCCCGCGGCGCGATAACATTCTCGATTTTGACACTTGGCGCGTTTTTGCTTGGTGCATATGTACTGCCTGCCCCGGAAGGGTTTGTGGTAGGCTACCGTGGTGCGTATTATGCAATTGGTATAACCATGGCATTTGTTGTGCTAAGCTGGGCATCTGTTATAAATATTTTTAATGTACGTAATACCCAGTCCATTTTCAAAAACAGCCCACTGCAAAACAGGGGCATGTTCCTGGCGGCAATGGGAACGATATTGTTTACCTTAGTTGTTGCCCTTGTGCCGCCGATTGCGGAAATTTTTGATATTGTTACCGGCTTAACTGTTTGGCATTGGTTAGTTATGGTTGGCTTTGGTATTATGCAGTTAGTTGTTGGCGAAGTGCATAAGGCGATTTTTAATAGGAAATAACATAATGGCATTTTTGCGACACCTTTGATGCGCTACATGCTTGTATCAAAGGTGTCGCAGAAATAGGGCATAGACGTTAAGAACGATACAATAACACGTTAGTAAATATTGAACTTAACAACATCCGAGGTGAAGCTATGGAAGACTTTAATTTAATGGCAGAAGGTTATGATACGGATGTAAGATTGCGTAGGGCAAAAATTATAGCCGATAAAATAAAATCATATGTGGCGGATGGACAAAATAAAAATGCACTGGAATATGGGTGTGGCACTGGACTTGTTGGGTTACTATTGAAGGATGTTTTTAAACAGCTATTGCTAATAGACTCATCTTCTGAAATGATTAAGCAAGTTAAACTAAAAATGGATAAGCAGGGTAATCCAAATATCGAAGCATGTTGTTGCGATTTGATGGTTGGTGTACCTAAAATGCCCAATATTGATTACATTTTTTCTTCTCTCGTTATGCACCATATCATGGATACAAGAGAATTTTTGTACCGTCTTCATAGTCTATTAAATAGTGAAGGGCGCTTGTTAATTGTTGATATAGACAAAGAAGATGGTGGTTTTAATGCTAAATATCCAGATTTTGCAGGGCATAACGGCTATGAACACTCACACCTCATTGAACTCGCTTCTGATATAGGGTTTCGTAAGGCAACTATAGAAACATTCTATCATGATATTAAAATGTTCAACGGAAAAGAAAACCCATACTCGTTATTTATTTTTGAGGCTGTTAAATAATTACATCGAGTCAGCATTTTTTTCAGAAACCGAAACACGAGACAATCGTGTGGAGATTCTAGTTTCGTGTTCAGTTACTACATAAAAGGTGCAATTGAAAGCGAGATAATTGTGCCTTCACACCATTTTCAGTACAGATTTATTTTAAAATCATACCCTGTAACGCAAAAACCCCAGAATATAGGCTGTTTAAAGCCTCCTGCAATTGTATCAAAGTCACCATCCAACCAGGCGTGTAGATGTTGCTCTTGATACAATCAACTAAGCCCAAAGAGTGCTGCGACTCTTTGGGTTTTTTACGTTGTTTGCCTAAACATATGACCAAAAATCTTATGATTTCCAGCGGAACTATTAATATCCGTGGATTTTTTTGAAATGCACCCACCTGTCACGGTACTGCCCCCTTCAAACTTTACAGTTGGCTAGATAATATATAAAAGGCATTTCGATGCTGAGTTTGACATAAATTCAGTATCAAAACGCCATTTATTTTAGGTGCAATGGCCCAGTATATGCCAGGAAACCGTTTCGCGCTTGTCCTCATTAATTTCACTATACTGCACAATATATCAATCTTCGCATATTGTAATACAAGCAGGTGCAATAACAGTGCCATGCTTGAGTAAAACAATTCGAAGTCAGTCCTGAAGCATTTAAACCTTAGGTCACAGAGACGGTTTCGCATTGCTTTCACTAAAAACAAAGGAACAAGGAGGAAAGAAGATGAGTAACATTACGGGGCACTTATATTTTGACAGGCAAAGAACAAGGGATGTTCAAGGCTTGCAAGGTATAGCAAATGTGCCGATTGTGTTACAAAGCGTTTATTCGCCATACCTGCGGCTGGCTGTTTTAACAGATGAATTTGGTGCATATGCTTTTCACAATGTACCGCAAGGCGAGTATCGGATAGTGGAGGCATATGGTGTGGCAGCTATTCCGTCGCCAGGGGATTTTAGCGAGGCTACACCAGGTGTAACGCAATATGCAGTGGTGCCACCAATCAATTATGCGCCTAACCCGCCCAATGGGGCTACAAATTTAGATTGTGTTACGCCAAACACAATTTTTGTAACTGTAGGGGCAGACCATATTAACCAGATGAATTTCTTAAACGGCCCTGTGAGGTATGTGCCTATTAACGTGAAAACGGACAACTGTGTTGAAATTGACATGCACAATTTATTAGAAGATGCGGATTTTGGCACGATGGGGACTTTTACGGCTGGAACAGCAGCAAATACAGGTGTACCAATCGAACCATACCCAGAAAATGTTCTGGACTTCGATTATGTTTTGCCGCTATCTCACCCTGTTCAAACCCCAGGGTATCCCCCATGGTTTCACGCCCCAGAAGATGGTGAATACACCGTTCAAAACATCCTAAACGATGACAACAGCAATCGTATAGGTGCATGGTGGCGAATTGCCGACCACACAATTGGCAACGAAACAGGCCGATTTATGCTTGTAAATGGCGATACACCAGGCGCAGTGTTTTTTAGTGAAGAGGTTGAGGTAAAGCCTAATCAATATTATCTGTTTAGCGCATGGATTATCAATATGTTTAAGGCACATGGTTGGGCAGAACCTAAGCTTGGTGTAAAAATCTATTGCGAAAATGGAAAAGAACTGTACAAAGCAACTCTTGGCGCGCTAATTCCCGTAAACACGGTTGTGCCAGAGTGGAAAGAGATCGGTACCGCACTTAACTCGAGAAATAACACAAAGTTAACCGTTCAATTTCTAAGCGAAGGGCCTGCCGAAATTGGCAACGACTACGCTATTGATGATATTTCTCTTAGAGAAATTACCGTACCTGTTTTTACCCCGGTAAAAAGCATAGATAAATCTATAGCTTATGTGGGCGAAAGTGTCGAATACACAGTTGTGTTAAGGAACACTTGCACCCTGCCTTTAACGCATGTTACGTTTTTGGATAAACTGCCGCAAGGGTTAGAGTTCATCCCTGGTTCGGTTACTGTAAATGGGACGCCAATGCTGTTGGCCGACCCTGAAACGGGATTCGCGTTGCCTGATATTTTGGGCGGCGAAAGAGTGACAGTGCGTTTTAGGGCGTTGGCCAAAGCTGCACATGAGTTGCCTGTTATAAACATGGCAGAAATGAGCTACGAGTATACACCAGTTGAAGGCGGTATTTCCGCAACGTATGACGTCGAATCCAATGAAGTTCCATTGGAAATAAAGAGAGGAGAAAAAAATATTATGTTGCTTATGAGCAAAATAGCCATCGGTGCGCCGCTGGTTGGAGATGAATTTTTATTTGGAATATTTGAACCTGGCGAGGATGACCCGCTATATACCGCCAGAAATGATGAGAAGGGGCTTATCAGATTTTCAAATATCCACTTTTCTACACCAGGGGAATATCACTTTACAGTAAAAGAAATTCATGCTCCAAGCGGTTGGGAAAAAGACGATAGAGAATGGCCAATAAAAATTGATGTTACTCATGTTGAGGGTGAACTTGTTGTAACAGTTGAATACCCAGAAGGCGTGCCTGTGTTTGTAAACAAACGCCATGGCGAAACTTGCGGGCTATTCCAATTTCCAGACATGACCTTTGATGAGGCCGGTGTTTACCACTACACATTAAGGGAACTAACCCCATCGGGCGACGGCTGGACTACCGATGACCGCGTTATAAGGGTAGTTGTGACTGTTGTGGACGACGAGCACGGGCACCTGGTTGCCACAATAGAATATTTAGACGGTTTCCCAACCTTTACAAACATTTATAGGGTTAAACCAACACACATTGTGATAAGTGGATGCAAAATTGCGATAGGCGCACCACTTCCTATTGGCAGATTTGAGTTTGGGTTATTCGACTCGGAAGGCAGACTAATTGCGAAAACAACAAATGCCGCTGCCGATGAAGTAATATTGGGCGACGAGTAAATTTTTTTATTGATATAGTGAAATCAAGGAGAAACAGTCCTCGACAGTGCCGAGACTGATTTCGAATTATTTCACAATAGTAAAGGGATGATGCCAGTGAAATGCCACAATATAAATTTTCCTGCGCTTACGTTTACAACCCCTGGCGTATATTCATATACAGTTAAAGAACTTACGCCGTCTGATGAATATTGGGAGACCGATAACCGAATTTATAGTGCTGTAGTTACAGTAACAGAAAACGAAGACGAAACTCTTGAAGCGCGCGTGGATTATCCCGACGGTTTTCCAAAGTTTGAAAACAGGCATACTTGCCCACCGCCACCACCGCCGTGTGACGTATGTAAGTATTTCGATTGTCTTCCATTTCCTTTTTTCTGGTTCATGCCACCGCAAAAGCCAGAGTTTATGGATATTATGACATCAACATCAAATGCGTTTGATATATGGGATGATACCATCAATTATCTGCGCAATTACTGCGAAAAACGCGGACGCAAGAAATAGGTAATAAAGGGGTTGCCTCACAAAAGCTAACACAAGCGCAAATCTGCGGGGCCAGCAAGCGCGCCCCTACAATTGTAGGGGCACTGCTTGCTGCGCCCGAGGTTTGCAGTTGCTTTCTACGCTCAATGGACATTGCTATTGATACACTCTTCAAGTATTTATAGTCTCAGGAATGTAAAACTGTCCAATTATTGCGCAGCAATTTTTGTACAATATAGTCACATAAACTAAAAACCGTTCAATGTAACTTGTAATTTTTCCGCACTACTTCGTCGGCTCCTCCTAGGGCTGTCATCCCAACAAATTAACCCCATGACTTTTCGCAAACTGACTTGAACCATAAAGAAATTTAGAGGTAACTGGCACACAAATAGCACGTAAATTGTAAGTAAAATGGGAAAATAATGCTTTACAAAAAAGCCAACTGTGATACGATTAGTTTGTAATGCGAACCCCACATACTAGATTTTGCCGTGCAAAGTAGAAGCATGGCAAAAGGAGGATTTTTAGAGGAGGAGATTGGAATGCGTAAAAAGTATGCGTTGGCACTAATGTTAGTAGTTCTGTTGTCTTTAGGTGTTGTTGTGCCCCTGATTACAATAACTGGGGATGATATGCAAGAGTATGAGCGCAATCAAATTGTTTGTATGCGTGACCAGCTTTTAGAGCGAATAGCTATTTCAGATGAGCGGTTTGAAATGCGGCGTAACGGATGCCCGTATGGGAGGATGCTCATGAATTCTTTTCTAGAAGAAAAGCAGGATGAGCTCGATAGGCAAAGAATGCTTCTTAGTCAACTTGACATACTAACCCAAATTTACAGAAATCCAGATTTTCCAATGAGTCCGGATGCATTAATTCAGCTTAGCATTGAGCTAGGGCATATTGAATGTATAGATGCATTTAATTATCGCCGTGCAAACTATATACTCCCCGACAACTTTCCATACTTTACCATTACGCTGCCGGCAAGCGATTGGTTGTGGGATTTCTTTAAAGTTTCTGTAAGCCACGAGCCTACACAAGGTTGTATTGACTTTATACTAAACTTCACGGGTATACCGCGGGAAATGTTATATGTTGTTAAAGGCGGAATAGTTCATGACTATATTCCTTATGACCAAATTCCTGTTAGAGACAATTTCCCCGGTCTAGAATATGAAGAGCCAAGGGAGTACGAATTGCCCACCTGCACCTATTTTGAAATAGAACCATACTCGGCAACTTGGACAATGGGTATGCCGATTTTAGTCAGCGGTGTCGGAAGGTTTACACTAGGTCACCCGGCTAATGCATCGGGTGATATTTTTGTTACATCTCTGCACAGACCCGGACTAACTGGTACTGCTGTTTTTTGCGATCGTACAGGTTTACTTATTGGAACAATAATAAATAGCCATGTGGATGGGTTTGTGGATGTTGCTCATGTTAGAGTTACGTCCGGGCGAGTTTCGACAACAGGAATTACTAGTTTCCGAGGGGAGGCTAGGCGTGACGATCGTGTTTCCTCGTTAAGAGCAATAACCGGGACACAAACAGGACAAGTAATAGCAACTGGCGGGGGAGTAATGGGCTCTGTACGTGAAGGGATGGCGGTAATGCCGGACATTGATACCAGTGCAAGCGGCGATAGCGGAGCAGCCTTGCTAAGAACCGGTGGCGTAGTATTAGGGACACGAATTGGCGTTGATCGATTGTCAGGATGGCGTATCGGGATTTATTCAAACATAATGCATTATTAATTACTCCCTCCCTTCTCCACCCCCAACATACAACTATAGTCATATAACCAACCCAAAACTCCTATCGGCATGGCCTCATGTCGATAGGAGTTTTTGCGTTATCAAAAATTCTTTACATGGTGCGACTTATGCGCAAGAAATCAAAACTTTACAATTTTTAAAATCTAATTTATGATTATCAGTGTCACAAATAATAACAGAGGGTGAGTTTATGAAGCCAATAATCGGAATAACATTAAGCGTAACGGGGCATAAGCAATTATCTTTAAACAACACGTATGTAACCAGTGTAGTTAACGCCGGGGGCATACCTATAATCCTGCCTCCAAACCCGCAAGCAATTGAAGAATATTTGCAAATTATATCCGGTTTATTGCTTTCAGGCGGCACAGATATAGATCCGCTTCACTACAAACAAGACCGCAACCCATTAACCGAACCCCCAAACCCAATGCGTGACAATTTTGAGATTCCGCTGTGTCGTGCAGCACTTGAAAAAAACATACCGATACTTGGAATATGCCGTGGCATGCAAGTTTTAAACGTGGCACTAGGTGGCACGCTGGTTCAACATATAGATGGCCACCGCTGCAAAGAGGATAAAGATAATCCGGATTTGCATTGGCAAACATATTTACACGATGTTGATGTTGTTCCGGGAAAAAAGTTACATTCAATAATTGGTGACACAAAACTTTCTGTAAATTCTATTCATCACCAAGCGGTGGACCAATTGGGTGAAGGAGTGATAGTATCCGCAAAGGGGGATCAAATACCGGAATCCATAGAGGTTGCCAACAAATATTTTGCTATAGGCGTTCAGTGGCATCCCGAAGCTTTGGCTAAGCTTGATACAAGACATGCCGCAATTTTTAAGGCGTTTGTAGAGGAGTGCATATAGTGCAAGCACTATATAGGAAGAAACGGCCCCGCACATTTACAGATGTTGTGGGCCAGCACCATATAATACGTGCACTTTGCAACCAAATATCCGGCGGGCAAATTAGCCACGCTTATTTGTTTTGCGGTACCAGAGGTACAGGAAAAACGTCCATTGCCAGAATTTTTGCCCGTGCTATTAATTGCGAAAATCCGCAAGGCGGTAACCCCTGTAATATTTGCGAATCTTGCGCTGGGATATTTGCGGAACGCAATTTAAATGTGGTGGAAATTGATGCGGCTTCTAACAACGGAGTAGAAAATATCCGCGACCTGCGCGAGGAAGTGAAGTACCAACCCACACAGGGAAAGTACAAAGTGTATATCATAGACGAAGTTCATATGCTGTCTACCAACGCCTTTAACGCCCTGCTTAAAACCTTAGAAGAACCACCAGCCCATGTAATTTTTATTTTGGCTACGACGGATTCTAAAAAACTGCCCGCAACAATTTTATCCCGCTGTCAACGATACGATTTTAGACGAATTGCCGTAAACGACATGCTAGCCACTTTAAAAAAATATTTGGACGAAGAAAATGTACAATACGAAGAAAAAGCTTTGGACTATATCGCCTATCATTCCGACGGGGCAATGAGAGACGCGTTAAGTTTGCTTGACCAAAGCTTAAGCCTTGGAGATTCTGTGCTAACTTACAGTCAAGTATTGGATATGCTAGGGGCGGTAGACCGTTCTCGTTTATTTGAATTTACCGACGCCCTTACCGCATGTGATAGCGGTAAAATAATGGCGGTTATCGACCAAGCAATGGACGGCGGCCGTGATGCCGCTCAATTTGTGGCGGATTTGATACGCCATTTCCGTGATGTATTAGTTACGGGATTGGTTAACGACCCAAATGCTGTCGATTTTTCTACCGAAATTGCGGATGAGTTGCGTAGGCAGGGCAAGCGAATACCTGCCGAGCAGTTGATGAAATATGTACACACATTCTCGGAAACGTTAAGGGAGATGCGTTTCGCGCCCCATGCGCGCACTGCTTTGGAAGTTTGTGCGCTGAAGCTTTGCGTACCGTATGTAGCTGGGGCTGAAAATATTAATCCGACAAACAGTCGAAGGCCAACACTGCGGCTGTTTAAATCGCATCGCTCGCCCAGTGTAAGAAGTACTCCTGAAAACCTGTCGCCGTCGCAAAACTCACTATCACAGGCAGAGTCAGACACCCCCCCTGATCCACGTCCAGAAAGTCCCACATCTAACTTAGATGCTATTGTTGCCGGTTGGGATGACTTGTGCAGCGGCTTCCCAAACCCAATGCGCTCCTACTGCAACCACTGCGGTATAGAAAATAACGACGGTAAACTGGAAATTATCATAGCCAGCGAAGCCGAAAAAGACCTTCTAAAGCCAAAAGAATCGATAATACGCGAAGCAATTGCAGATAAATTCAGTTTTTCTACCCCGCCAAACCTTGCCTTTGTGGTTAGGGAAGGGTACAATAAGGTAAAGGCAGAACCTTCCCACGGCAAGGATGCAGATGTGCCCCGCCCGATGGAAGTTAAACCACCACCCCCACGCCATCCCGAACCACAACCCCCCGTCCAATTAACAGAAGTCCCTGCCGACTGGGCAACAGCACCCGAGCCGGAAGAGGAAATGATGCAAACCATTCCCACGGACTGGGCAACAGATTCAAAGCCTTCACATAATCCCACACCTGATACAGAATCCCCCAAGCCTAATCCCCCTCAAAATAGCGACGAATGGGCATCACTGGGTGTGGAGATGATAGACGATAGCGATTGGTAAAAGAACGAAAAGGAGATGTAACAATGCCAAAAGGATTTCAAGGAATGCCCGGTGGCGGCATGAACATGCAACAAATGATGAAACAGGCCCAAAAAATGCAAAAGCAAATGATGGAAATGCAAGAGGATCTCGCAAACAAAACTCTTGATGTATCTGCCGGCGGCGGCGCAATTAAAGTTACCATCAATGGCGAGAAGCAAATTACCGACCTGACAATTTCTCCGGACGTAGTAGACCCGGACGATGTTGAAATGTTGCAAGACCTTGTAATTTCCGCCGTAAACGAGGCCATTCGCCAAATGGATGAAGCGGTTAGCGGCCAAATGTCAAAATTAACCGGCGGCATGAGCCTGCCTGGGTTGTTTTAGTTAAAAATATGCAACATATCTATGGTGGGCATGTGGCCCGTCTTATAGAGGAGTTATCGCGCTTACCGGGAATAGGAGGCAAGTCTGCACAAAGACTGGCCTTTTATATTATCCATTTACCTACAGACAAGGCAGAAGCACTGGCGAATACAATACTTTCCGCAAAGCGTAATGTGCGCTATTGTTCACAATGTTGCAACCTGACCGACGCAGACCCATGCCAAATTTGTGCTAACCTAAAGCGCGACCCTAAAATTATAATGGTGGTAGAAGACCCGCGCGACATGGCAGCCTACGAACGTACAAACGAATTTCATGGGCTGTATCATGTACTGCATGGGGCTATTTCGCCAATGCATGGAGTTGGGCCAAACGACCTGACCATTGCCAACTTGCTAAAACGCCTGCAAGCAGGCGAAACGGAAGAAGTTATAGTAGCCACCAACCCAAACGTAGAGGGCGAGGCCACGGCACTATACATCAGCAAAATTCTAAAAGATTCAGGCATAAAAGTAACCCGAATTGCCCATGGTGTGCCCGTTGGTGGCGATTTGGAATATGTAGATGAAGTAACACTGTCCCGCGCACTGGAGGGACGAAGAGAGATTTAACCCATAAATATCAACCACGAAATACACAAAACACACGAAAAAAGACCCGGAAATTGTTTTCATTTTCGTGTATTTCGTGGTTAAATTTCTTTTAATCTTTTAAAATTGTTTAGAAAGTAGCCACTACTTTGAACATCCTGCAAAAACTCACCTCGACCGAATACATGGTAAAACCACACATGCGCCGTGGCGAAATCCCGTCCAATCGGGAAGCCTATGGGCGTTCTTTGCGTATCGCTTTTCCAGCGGTTGTTGAGATGGTGAGCATCGCATTAATGGACATGATAGATGTTTTTATGATAGGGCAAGTCAGCGACCAGGCAATGGCATCCGTCGGCCTATCCGGGCAACCGCGAATGCTTATCCTCTCCATTTTTTTTGCACTAAACATCGCCCTTACGGCAATCATCGCCCGCAAAAAAGGTGCAGGTGAAATGGATGACGCAAGGTCTGCCCTGCGGCAAGGATTGCTGTTTAACGCGCTGCTAGGGCTAAAGCTTACCCTTGTTGCGGTCATTTTCGCACGCCCCCTTATGAACATGGCCGGTGCCCAGTACGACACCATAGATGACGCAACAACCTACTTCCGCATAATAGGCTTTTTTGTCATACCACAAGTAATGACAATGACCATCTGTGCCGCTCAGCGTGCAATCGGCAACACAAAAATTACACTAAAGGTAAACGTGGCCGCAAAAATCGTTAGCTTGGTGCTAAACTTCCTATTAATAGAAGGCCGCTTCGGCTTCCCGAGAATGGAAGTGGAAGGGGTTGCCTGGGCTCGCTCAATCGCAATGACCGTTGCATTTGTGCTTGCGCTAATCTCCATTTTACGCAAAGACAGCGAACTTCGTATATCCATAAAGGATGCTTGGCTTAAAATAGATCGGGCTATTTTTAAAAGCATAGGCCGACTAACCGCCAACGGAATGCTTGAGCAAGTTGGCCTGCGTATCGGGTTTTTTATATACGCCCTTGTTATTGCAAACCTGGGTACGCACGCATTTGCATCCCACGTTATTGCCATGCAAATTATGATGATATCCTTCACATTTGCGGAAGGTATAGGCGCGGCAACCACCAGCCTTGTAGGCCAAAACCTAGGCAAAAACAGGCCTGATCTTTCAATTATGTATGGTAAAATAGGTCTGCGAATGGCATTTGTTTGTGCTGCAGTTTTAAGCGGCGTTTGTATGCTTCTTCGCTATCCATTTGCGTCAATGTTCTCGAATGACCCCTATGTAATAAGCACAGCAGCATCGCTATTACTAATTTTGGCATATGCACTGCCATTCCAAACAACCCAGCTTGTAATGGGCGGCAGCCTACGCGGCGCGGGTGACAACCGTTACGTGGCAATTACAATGCTAATTACCGTTGGCGTAATGCGCCCGCTGTTTGGTTTTTTGCTTGCATACCCATTCGGCTTTGGTATACAGGGCGCATGGATGGCGGTTATAATCGACCAGCTTGCAAGGCTTATTTTACTAATGTCTCGCTTTGTGCGTGGCAAATGGGTTCAGGCTAAGGTGTAACACACGTGAATCTAATTTGGGGCTTCGCCCCAAACCCCACCCGCTTTTTGGAAAAAGCGGGACAAAAACCTTAATATTGCGCTCAGGTTGATACAAACGCAAACTCTGAAACGCACGTACGTGCGTTTCGAAATTAAAGTTTTGGTCAAACTTTTACAAAAGTTTGCAAGGTGTGGGATAGCGCTCCACGATTTGTGTAACAACTAGATTCACATGAGGTGTAACATTTGTCACTATTAATTTAGCACACAGTGTACTATAATAACTCCATCTTATAATAGAGGGAGTTTTTTTATGCAAAAAACGCAAACTGCAAAAAAAATCACCGCAATTTTATTGGTTGTCACCCTTTTATTGGGCTCAACAATCGGCATTATGGCGGCAGAACCAATCAGGAGTAGTTTTGAAGCATCTGGCGCAACAGTAACTTGGGATTACGAAAACAGCCTTATCGTAATCGAAATTATGGACGTTACCATAATTATGGAGCCCGGTAGCAACGTTGCCCTAATCGGCGGCACGCCACTTGAGCTAACCCGCCCCGTTTTCATCGAGAATGACATGGCATTTATGGAAATGGACGATATGATAGCCATATCATTCATCCTAATGGGTATTGACCCGACCGAAATGCCCGGTGTAGAAGGCGAACATGCAACAGCAGTAGCCACAGCGCAAATTTTGGCTGCACAGTTTATGGAGCTTGCACACACACCAAACTTTAGCCTTGCGATTGTAGACACCAACACAGGTTTTTCATGGACACAGGCCACCGGCGAAAATGCCGACGCCGACACAATCTTCCACCTTGGTTCTATTGCCAAAACCTTCACAGCCGTTGCGGTAATGCAACTTGTAGAGCAAGGGCTTATCGACTTGGACACACCAATTGTGGAATATCTGTCGGCCTTTAGTGCACTACCAAGCGCAAGCGGTGAAGGCGATTATACAAACATCACCGCCAGAATGCTGCTTTCCCATACAGCCGGCATTTATACCAACGACATGGGCAGCGGATTTATAACATATGGCGGCCATTACGAAAGGTTTATGAACGAATTTTTGACACGTTTCGCCAGCACCCAAATGGTGCGCGAAGAGGGTACAGGCTTCGAATACGCCAACAATGGTTTTGTAATTTTGGGTATTTTGGTGGCTCATGTTATGGGACACGAAAATTATTTCCAAGGCTTTGAGCAATACATGCAGGAAAATATTTTTGAACCAATGGGCCTTGCCCGCACAGGCTTTGTGGTTACGGAAGAGCTTAGGCCGTATGTAGCACAACCCTACACAATGGCAGGTATGCCTCGTGAGTTCCAGTACTGGAACGCGCTGCCTACAGGCAGCATGTTCTCTACCGCAAACGAAATTGTTAGCCTTATGAGTATGTTCCTAAACAGCGGTTATTACAACGGCGTTCAAATTTTGACACCTGAAAGCATAGACAAAATGTTTAGCGACCAATCTGGCGTAGGTTACGGGTTTGGTATTGCGCAATTGGCCGACCCTAGCGGCAGCGGATATGTAATGATAGGACACAACGGCGGCATGATTTACAATTTTGCCGCAATGTTTATGGATTTTGAATTTAATGTTGGCGCGTTTTCTGCCACCAACAGCACAACCAGTAACGCTTTGTTAAACGAAGCGTTGGTTGCAAATGTGCTTGCGTCAATTGTGCTAGAGCAAGGCGGCACAATTACCCCGCCCGCAAATCATATCGATCCTTATGCCGTTCCAGTAGTGATGTCATTAGAAGAAATGGAAGCCCTAACAGGCTTATACTTGCTTGGTGGCGTTCAGCAATTTTTTGTAGAGCTTGTAGACGAAAAACTGTACCTAAACGTACCGGCACAAGACCTAAATGTTGAGCTTGTACCAATGAGCGATGGCCACTTTGCCACCGAACTTGGCACCCCGTTTTGGCTAATAGTCGACGGTGAAGATATATTTTTTGTGCAAGGCGCAAACCGCGACGCAATTATAGGCCTAAGAGTTGATACCGCCCTGTTTGCCCCCGACGAAGACTTTATGGAAAACTGGTACGGTTTTACCTTTAAAGCCTACCAAGAGCAAGACTTTTATGTAATGTTTATCCCAAGCATAAGATTTGGTATTACAGAAGAAGGCTTTGCCTACAGCGAAGCTGTAATAATAAACATGCAGCCAGGCACAACTCTTGTAGTGCTTGAACCAATAGATTCTGATATTGTGCTTCAATATGAAGACGGCGAGTACTTCTTCTATTATTGGGGCCTTAGGTTTGTAAGGCAGTAACAGCGGAGTTGCAAATTGGAGTTTAGTAGTAAGGGGGTATTCACTGCAACTACGATACAATAGCACGTTAGTAAATGCGGAGCGGTTTAAGGGTGCGGAATGCACCATTTTGCACCCTTAAATTTATGTAAATGTAAAACTGCGGCCAGTTGATTAACCAACCAGCCGCAGTTTTCCAACCTTACATATTTCTTCTTAACCAAAACGACGCCCCCAACGCTACTATCATCCGCATGAATTGCACACTGACCAGCACCAACGGAATCCACAACTCCACCTGCGTGACCG